>Ga0070741_10004371_pt1 | contig 33072 bp, 31 predicted proteins | sample Coa_R1_4_FD_66440 | JGI IMG/M metagenome (GOLD analysis project Ga0070741, IMG submission 66440) | Surface soil microbial communities from Centralia Pennsylvania, which are recovering from an underground coalmine fire - Coalmine... | ecosystem: Environmental > Terrestrial > Soil > Unclassified ... | reverse complement strand
TCTCACGATTAAGAACCGGCAAATTTGTAATCGAAAACAAACCTATTAATTTAGCAGATGTAGCTGAAGGTGAAGTATCGCAGATGATGACAGCAGCCAAAGATCACCAAGTAGCTATCATCTTTAAGAAGCCGGAAAACTTTCCTATCCTGAATCTGGATGAAACTAAAATCCGTCAGGTTGTGATGAACTTTATAGATAATGCTATCTATTACACCCCTAAAGGGGGCGCAGTCGATGTCGAGCTAAAGGCAACAGATAAAGAGATTATCTACACCGTAACAGATACTGGAATAGGTGTACCCGTTAGTCTCCAACCTAACTTATTCACTAAATTTTATCGAGCTGATAACGCTAAAAAGGTTAGGCCTGACGGCACCGGTCTCGGACTCTATATGGCTAAGAAGGTAGTTGTAGCGGAGGGAGGTTCGATTATCTTCCGTAGCACAGAGGGCAAGGGCAGTACTTTTGGTTTTAGTTTTCCAAGATCAGCCGTAGAAGTTAAAGCACAAGCTAAAACAGCATAACCGGCTTCTTGCTTTATAGCAAAATTATGTAGAAAAGTATTGACTATTTTTTGCTATTGTGGTAATGTTAGAGCAACCTCGAGTGGGAAGAGGTGGATAAAAGAGTAAATTAATAGATTAGCTAAATTATTAAAGCAAGTTTGCGGGTGGGCCAAAGGAAGGAGAACTAACTAAATGGCTGGACCAGAACGCATAAGTTCTACGGCAGTCGCAGAAGCGCAGGCGCAAGATTCAAATCCATTGAGTCTTGGAAATAGATTAGTGCGTAGTCGTACAGGGCGCGGATTCGCAACTGCCCTAAGTTTTGTTGCTTTAGGTGGAGGAGGAGCTTACCTTGCAGAATCGCTCGGTAATAATACCTCCGTTGGTGAAGCGGCTCCGTTGGCTCAACCTCAGCAGCCCCTAGGTGCTAAGCTCAGCTCATTGCCAAATTGTGGTGGAGAAGTATCTTATCAACCACATATAAATGTAGAAAATACATGGCGTCACTTCAATGTTGACCCTTATTACCCTAACTTGCAAACTGTTGGCGACGTGAGACAAGAGTTAAAGGTTAAAAAAGCTGAAATAATGCACAATCAGCACATACCTGAAGGTGCTTATAGGCAACTACAGGCAGCTTTCATTTGTCGTGGTGTTGCTGCTTATGGTAGTCGTTGGAATCTTGGAGGATTGTCAGGCGGAATTAAGACAGGGTCTAATGTTAAATATGAGCCTAATCTAGAGATTGACTATACAGATAAGGGTGGACGTCCGATAAGTCCAGACGCTTCGTACCTTTCTACTAGCTACAACGGCATAGAATATACAGTAGTTTTAATTGACTGGTGCGGTAATGAAGTTGCCAAGGAAAAAGAAGTTCCACCTACTAAGACTGTTACCGTAACAGTTAAAACTCCCCCACGCCCACCCAGGACTAATACAGTAACTCAGACAGTTAAAACTCCCCCACGCCCACCCAGGACTAATACAGTAACTCAGACAGTTAAAACTCCCCCACCTCCAGCCAAACCTCCAGTGACAGTAACTGTAACTGTTCCGGTAAAACCAAGACCAGTACCTCCTATACACACCAAGATTCTAAAGAGTGAAGTTACAGGTCACGATGAAAAGACACTGGTAGAAGATAATAAGTTTAGTGTTTGGATGCGCTGCCTTAAGAAAGGTCAAATTCTCAAGAAACTCTTAATTAAGCTTAATCGTGATGCAGACCCTGATCCTTATATTTTCCAGCAAGCTGGCATTACTTGTCCGGGAGAAACAACTCGAATAGATCTCCGTGAAGTAGATTTACCAAACTATATAGAAGAGAATCCTTACGTAGCGAAGCTCGTATTTACATCACACGGTAAAAGAGTTGTGGCACCTTTCCAGATTAAAAATAAGCAGGAAGAAACACCTAGTACTACAACAGCTACGACTACTGTTACTCAAACAGTCCCCCAACCTCCACCACCACCTCCACCACCACCTCCTCCACCACCACCTCCACCACCTCCACCAACAACCACAGTTACTAAGACTATTCCGTGCGACCCTAACATTGCAAAGTGCCCATAAGGTTAAGTGAAGGAAATAAGGAGAAGAAATGAAAATTAAGCATTTAATCGTCAAAAGCCTACTGGCCGTTGCGGTAGTAAGTGCTCTAGCTCTGGTGGGAGGCGTAAAACACGCTAGTGCTGACGCCAACTGTGTGCCATATAATCCAAACACAATATTTAAAACCCCTATCTTTAACCATTACTGTGATGTGCCAAACGGTGTTGGTGATGAACCGGATTTTGTCCGTGTCCGGCAAGATATGAACGGTAACAACGAAGATAACCAGAATAATCCTTTATACACAGGCGGTACTTTAAACGCTGCTTGTAACGACGGGGATATCTATGATGTCTGGACTTACGTCCACAACGATGCTGCATCTGCTTACAACGACAACGGAAATGGCTCAGCTGTTGCGCACAACGTTAATATGGCATTAACTGCTAACAAGATAAACCAGACCGGCAGCTCGTTCATGTTTAGCTCAAGCGTAAGTGCTAGCGATGCCGCTGGGGTGCAAGATAACACTACCCTAAACTGCGGTAGTAAGACCGTTAAACTAACATTAGTACCAAACACAGTTCACACTTATAGCCAGCAGTATAACTGGCATAACCTCGCAGACAGTTCAGTTAACAGTACCTTCAAAATTGGTAGTCCCAATCTTGGAAGCGGTGTGCAATGGGGCTGTGCAGAATACAGAATAGTTGTCGTTTACACAGTAAAAGTAGAGAATGTTACTCCTCCACCAGCACCGGTGTACAGCTGTGATATGTTGACACTAACAGCTGATGCTAATACTGCTAGACGATTTGATGCTAGCGTGACCTATACCGCTAAGAACGGTGCCACATTCAAGAGTGCTACGTTTGACTGGGGTGATGGTTCTAAACAAACTGTCAACGGTACGACTAACAGTCATACATATGCCGCTGATAATACGTACATCGTTAGTGCTACAGTAACCTTTACTGTAAATGGAACAGATAAAACTGCTACCTCAGACAATTGTAGAAAGACCATTACAGTTAGTACACCTACCCCAACTCCTACCCCAACCCCTCCACCAAGCAAAGGCACCTTACCAAACACTGGTGCAGGCAGCACAATTGCCATGTTCACTGGAGTAAGTACTTTCGCTGGTGTTGGTCACTACCTGTTCAACCGTCGTAAAGTTCGCGGATAAAAATTTAAAATATCTCTTGGTAGGGAGAGGATTACCTCTCCCTACAGAGGCGGCCATCAAATTGTGTGGATAAAGGTTGCTGATTTAGCCAATTTGTGCTACGGTACTTTTAGAGCAATTGACTGACCGCTCAAAAACATAAAGGTGGAGTTACATAAAACCTTCGGATATTTACCGGAGGTTTTTTAATGACAAAATGGTAGAATATATCTGTTACGGGGCCCCATCGTCTAGTGGCCTAGGACACCAGGTTTTCATCCTGGCAACACGGGTTCGATTCCCGTTGGGGTCACCAAGTTGTTTATACAAAAGCCCAAATTTTTAATAGTCTGCCGTCGTTTTTGCCTCTTCCTGCTAACACCTCAGGAGTAAAGGGCCGTGTCTCTGTATTATTATGAACTACACCGTCTCCCGCGGGATCAGCGATATATAAACCTTCCTGGTCGGCTGCTCGCAAAACAATAAAGTGACCGCGGAAAGTAAAGTATCCACCTGCATCGGCCAATGCTATAGCCATACCACCATGCTGGACTATGGTGGGTATTTCTTCTATATCCTCTAATCTTAAATCCCCAGCCTTATAACCTCCATATTTGTGAACCTGACCTTTGTACCCAGCTATAGCATCAAAGAATCCATCCCAGTTACCATGTCCATCAGCCTGTGCTCGCCAAAAATATTTTGGTCCATATTTCCATGCAAGTGTATCCGGTCTTATTTTGGGGTTATTGTTCATAGTAGCAACCACCATTGCGGCAGCAGTAGGTGCACAGCCGCCTTTAGACATCGTATCTTTTTTAAAACCAATGCGCTCATTAGCCCAACCAGAATCTCCCTGATCATAGTTAGCCATGCTGTTGAGGCGATAACCGAATCCTGATTCAAAAGTATATAGAAATGGATGAGGACGACTCTCATATATTTGGGAATTTTGTATAGACCTAGGTACAGCCGCAGTCGCCACTAGCATCCCCGCAGTTTTTAGGAAGTCCAACCTAGTGACGGGCTGCGTGTGTGGTTCAGCTAAAGGTTCTACGGTATCAAAACCATTAGACAGCTTATTCGGGATCTCAGTCATTTTCTATATTTTAACACTTAAATCTATAATAGTCAATTATAGCTACTTAAGTTTTTTTAAAAATTATGCTGTATATGGTATTATCTCTTACTGGAGAATTGTAATCTGGACTACAGATTAAGATTATGTTATAATATAAGTAATGACTAGTGAATCATTGAGCCATCGTTTTCTAGAGAATACCACTGCATCATACTATTCTAAGATGAGAATAGGTCTTTCCTCTATGCCATCAGCTGTATATATGGCTTACCATGCAATTACTTCAGAAAGTTTAAGAGTTGGGGTTGAGTCAGGAGTCTCTGCGGCTACAATAGCGACACTCGGTATTCTGCAGTTTAGGAATGGAATACGCCAATGGCGACAAGAAAGCGGATGCGTACCCGCGCCAAATTTTGGGGGGCGAGTCCTCGATGTAGTTTCAAGCTTTAAGCTTTAGCTTGAGATAAGCAAGATAGTCTGCGATACTTATCAATAGAGGATAATGGTGGGCTTTAACAAAAAAACCATTAAAGATATAAGTTTGACCGGCAAGCGCGTTCTGTTGCGTGCTGATTATAATGTACCCGATATTGCAGGCAAAATTACTGATGATTTTCGGATAAAACAATCTATCCCGACCCTTGAATATATTCTTAAACAGAAGCCAAACGGACTTATTATTATGTCTCACATGGGACGACCTAAGGGCTTTGACAAGACTTTGAGCCTTCAGCCAGTAGCAAGGCACCTAAGCCAATTATTAGGTAGAAAGGTCTTTTTTGTACCAGATTGTGTTGGAGAAGAAGTAAAATCTATTGCCTCGCGACTTAAGCCAACTGATATTTTATTACTGGAAAATTTGCGCTTTTATCCGGGTGAAGAAGAAAACGAGACGCAGCTTGCTAAAAATCTAGTGGATTCCACGAGTGCAGAGATTTTTGTCCAGGACGGTTTTGGTGTTGTACATAGGGCACATGCTTCAACTGTCGCTATAACTAAGCTCTTGCCTTCCGTTGCTGGTCTGTTACTAGAGAAAGAAGTAGAAACTATCACAAAAGTAATGAAGTCTCCGAACCACCCGCTGGTTGCAATTATCGGTGGCGCCAAAATTAAAGATAAAATCGAAGTTCTTCATTGCTTGATAGATTTAGCCGACTGCGTTGCTATTGGCGGCGCTATGGCCAACAACTTCCTAAAAATAGAGGGATATGAAACTGGTAGCAGTTTATATGACAAAGAAGACCTTAGACTGACAAAAGACATACTTGCTAAAGTAAAAAATAAAGCATGCAGACAACCCTTCAGTTTTTTGTTGCCAGTTGATGCTATAGTTTCAAAGAATATTAATGGCCGTGCACCGATCCGAATAGTAGATCTGTCTAGCCGTTCTTTGGCAGAGATTGAGGCGTATCCTAAAATTCCAAAAAGGGATACCTATACAGTCGGCAAAGCAGAAGCCATATTTGATATTGGGCCAGTTAGCTCTGGACTTATTGCCGGAGCAGTAGAACTGGCTAAAACAGTTATCTGGAATGGCACGATGGGGGTAACCGAAACCAAGGGGATTAATGGGGCACAGGCGCCATTTTCTAATGGTACGCGCACTATTGCAGAGGCTATTATTGGCCCTTCTAACAAACATTTGTCTAAGGCCTTCAGCCTAGTAGGAGGCGGCGATACGGTTGGCTACATAGAAGCTGAAGGTTTAACTGAAGACTTTAGCCATGTTTCAACAGGCGGTGGTGCCAGCTTAGAGCTCATGGCCGGCAAAGAACTTCCAGGAATAGAGGCTCTACCAAACAAATAAGTATGCTCCACTTACAAATGGACCGATCGGTTCATTTGTGTATACGGAGTTTTATTTGTTATGGTTGAATGTAGTTCTCGTGTAAAATAAGCTTAACTACAATGACAAAGCGGTAATGGGCAAGCTATTAATAGTCGGCAATTGGAAAATGTACCTGAATGCTTCTCAGGCTAGCCTGTTGGTTCATCGGTTACAAGAACGCGTTAAAATTTTGAGGGATATAGAAGTTGTTTTAGCCCCCAGCATGTTGACGCTTCAGCCACTTAGCTTCCAGATAGATCGGCGCAAGTTTCGCTTAGCAGCGCAAAATGCCTATTTCAGGGATGAAGGTCCATTTACGGGAGAGGTCAGCTTTACTATGCTTCGGGATTTGGTCCACTACGTTATAATTGGTCATTCTGAACGGCGACATATTTTTGGCGAGAATCTGGATATGATACGCGACAAAGTTGCAGCTGCAGTACGCAACGACATTACTCCGATATTATGCGTAGGCGAGACAAAGCCAGAGCGAGAGGATGGCGAGACTAAGCAAGTGCTTCATGACCAACTCATGACGGCTTTATCCAATTTGACTGCCCGCGAAGTTCAAAAGGTAGTTATAGCTTATGAACCCGTGTGGGCAATTGGCCAAGGAGAGGTTGTCGCTAAGCCGGATCAAGTACAAGAAGCAGTTAAATATATTCGCAAGTATATTGAGGATGTCTTTGGTCCTAAGGCTGCTAAAGGTGTGAGGGTTCTGTATGGGGGCGATGTGATGCCTGATGCGGTTTTTGGGCTATTAAATGTACCAGGGGTTGACGGTTTTCTGGTTGGCCACGCTAGTTTAAATTATCATACATTTTCGTCTATTGTTGATGCAGCTAGACGTTGGCAGCGTAATGTTGACGGAAGCGTAGATGATGAATAGACCTAACCAAAGCGATAATGCTAATATATAGAAAAGATTATTAAATAGTTAGTAGCATGCAAGAAGACGGCAAAAAATTTTTCGACGTAAGTAAACCACATCCACACCCAACCTCAAAGCCAGTTATAGTTGGTCATCATCCAATGATGCCCGACCCGATGCTTAGAGAAGGTACGCACGAAGCCCATGCTGCAGCCGGCCTTGCTGTTGAAGATTCAGTTCCAGATGAGAAACCGCATCCGCATACTCCTAACTTGGGCGACAATTCAGCTTCATATGAAGATAGCCCAGCATGGAATCCATCCCCTAAAACCACTGATGGAGAGTTATCTGATTCCAAAACCACCGGAAGCAGCCTATTCGGGCACAGTACTTCTTTGCCTGACTCAGAGCACCAAGACGATTTAGCTAGCAAATCAAAAAAAGAATCTAACTCTGATGACAATAGTGGTGCGGAACTTCATGTTCCTGCAGGACGTACAGCTTACCACCATCAGCCGCGAATTTGGGCGTGGGTCGTTATAGCACTCATTATCTTGGCTGGAATTTATGCAGCGGTAGATGCAAAGACTGACGTTCTACCTTTTCATATATTTAGCCATACTCAGTCAAACGCTGACGCTAGCAGTAACTCCCCTAACTCTTCCAATAGTCAGCCTGTTAGTGTCAATCAGTCTAGCTTGCCTACTGGCTTCACAAAATACCAACCCACTGGTACACCAGTGGTGTTTGCCTACCCAACTGATTGGGGCGCTCCAACTACAACCACCGATCCCGGTTTTAGTCAGCGAGGAGGAGATAAGAAATCCGATGGTACTTACGCCTATCTAGTTCACTTTGCGACTAATAAGGATATAGAGATTGCGATGACGTCTTCAAAATATCTGCCGTCTGCTCGCACTCCCCTCTATTACGACTATCTGCAATGGTGCGTTGGGACAAACGACAGCAAGTTTTATAAGATGCTCTTACATTTCAGTACATCAGCTGGAGTAGATTCGCCTACGACCGTAACTTGTGACCAAGGACCACTTACTGACGCCACTAAGATTAATGATGCAGTTATTGCCCAGCTAAAAACAAAAGATGCCCAAGGCAATGTGCTCGGCGATATTTATACAGCTAATTTGTCCGGGGGTGGTTCTTTGGCCGTCCTAAGAGTTAAAGATACCAAAATGACGAATGGTGACAACATCAAGAAACTGATAAACACAATTGCAGGCGCTTCTGCAAGCTCACAATAGATACATTACCTGCATATACTGATGGTTCGCTTACTCAAAACACTCTGTTGATATAATTATAAAGTGATTGATAACTTACTTGAGGAGTTAAATCCTGAGCAGAGACGTGCCGTAAAAACAACGGAAGGCCCAATGCTAATTTTGGCAGGGGCAGGAAGCGGTAAAACTAAAACTCTGACTCACCGAATTGCCTATTTACTTTATTCTAAGCGGGCGACTCCATTTAATATTCTGGCTGTTACTTTCACCAACAAAGCCGCTGGTGAAATGCGTGCCAGAATATCTAAGCTACTAGGCAAAGACCCCGATAACCGCAGTTTCCTACCTTTTATGGGCACGTTCCACTCTGTTTGCGTGCGAATACTGCGTCAGGATGGTGAGGCTATTGGCATTCCGCGCAATTTTGTAATTTGGGATGAAGGAGACAGATTAGCAGCTATTAAGCAGGTTAGTCGACAAGCAGGCATTGATGAAAAGAGTTTTCCGCCAAATTTATTAGCATCTCTGATCTCTGGAGCCAAGAATGAGATGGTTAGTCATCAGGAATTTAGCTCTTTAGCCAATAGTCCGGCAACCCATGCCGCAGCCAAGGTATTTCCTCTATATGAATCGGTGCTTAGGGAATCAAAGGCGCTTGATTTCGACGACCTCATAGCAAGGTGTGTAGAATTATTGGCTCGGCAAGAAGAAGTACAATCCAAGTGGCAAAGACAATTTAAGTATGTAATGGTTGACGAGTATCAGGATACAAATGGCGCGCAGTACCAGCTTATTCGCGCACTTACCAGTCCGCAGCGTAATATAGCGGTGGTTGGTGATGATTGGCAGAGTATCTATTCTTGGCGAGGAGCTGACTATCGCAATATTTTGAATTTTGAACGCGACTTTAGTGGTTGTAGTGTTATTAAACTGGAACAAAATTACAGAAGCACAAAAAATATTTTAGATGCTGCCCACCAGATAATTAGCCATAATCGCGATCGTAGTGATAAAAAACTATGGACAGAAGCAGGAGAAGGATCACCTCTACAGGTAATTCAAGTTAATAGTGAACGGGCTGAAGCTGAAGCTGTGATCCGGCGCATTAAATCCAATGTTGATATTGGTGCTCGGCAGTATAAGGATTATGCCGTGCTATACCGTACTAACGCCCAGAGTCGTGCGCTGGAAGAAGCATTTATTCGTCACGGCGTGCCATATCGTATTGTCGGTGGTGTTCGATTTTACGACCGAAAGGAAGTTAAGGATATAATGGCGTACTTAAGGCTTATATATCAATCAGAAGATACTGCCAGTTTTGAACGAATAGTAAACGTGCCAGCCAGAGGTATAGGCTCTAAGTCGTTAAACAACTTCCGGCAATGGAAGGCAGATAACCAATTTGGCCTACTTGAGAGTCTAGAAAAAGTTAGCCAATGTCCGCAACTTACAGCCAAGGCTGCTAAAGGATTCGTTGATCTTGCCGACATTCTTACCAGTTTTAAAGCACAAATCGACATACTTGCTCCAGCGGCACTTGTTGAGAGCTTACTCCGGCGTCTGGACTACCTTTTATTTATTCAAGACGGAACGCCGCAAGGTGAAGCAAGAATTGAAAATGTTAAAGAATTATTAAGCGTTGCTACGGAATACCAAGAACTGGGTCTGGCCGGCTTTTTAGAAGAAGTGTCTCTATTGTCTGATCTGGATCAAGCTGATGCTAGCAGTAATGTAATAACTTTGATGACCTTACATGCGGCCAAAGGCCTAGAATTCCCTGTAGTTTTTATCACCGGCCTGGAGGAGTCAATCATGCCCCATTCTAGAGCTCTTTACGATGCAGGCGAAATGGAGGAGGAGAGACGACTGATGTATGTTGGTATGACAAGGGCTAAAGAAGAACTTTTCTTAACGTACGCTACATCGCGTACTTTATACGGCGGACGTTTAAATAATCCTCCTAGCCGCTTTTTATCTGATGTAGAAAGTAGCCTTGTTTCTTCCCATGAATCTGAACCAGATTTTCCCACATTAAACCCAGATGAAGTCCGCTATATTCCAGAGTTGAATGAAGGTGACGGAGTTAAGCATCAGCTCTTTGGCATAGGTACGGTTCTAGAGATAGAAGGCGAAACAGCTGTGATTTATTTTCGTGGCCGAGGCACAAAAAAACTAAACATTGCCTTTGCACCTCTTACCAGACTGGATTAACCTATTATAGGATGAAGCAACATTTAAAAAATCGGCCTTATATTATTCCTTTATTGGGATTGATTCTAGGCCTAGGTGTTGTTTTAACGATTTGGGTTAGTCGCAGCAATGGCCAAACTTTTCGTCCGTCTGATGCCCATGTAGTATTTTTGTTTGATGCCGGTAAATCTCAGGTGATCGATACAAAAGCTAAAACTGTCGGCGAACTAGTGGATCGCCTTAACCTTCACCTTATTGATCAAGATGTAGTTGAACCGACACGTGACACACCTATTGTCGAAGATAATTTTCGTATTAATATCTACCATGCTCGGCCTGTTACGGTTGTTGATGGGTCAAGTAAATCTGTTACGTTAACTGCCCAAAGAAGCCCCAGGGTTATAGCACAGGACGCAGGCCTTAAAGTTAATCCAGAAGATATAGCGACATTTGTGCCAGGTGATCTCAAGGACAATGTCATAGGCGAACAAGTAGTAGTCTCGCGGGCGATCCCGATTGCTCTTAATTTATATGGAGCACAGATTGCCACATATACTCAAGCTAAAACAGTGTCCGGACTATTGGGGGAAAAACACATAAATTTAGATAATGGAGAGACTGTAGACCCATCTCTTAAAACCAAGATAACTCCTAATATGCAGGTTTTTGTGTTGGCCAAAGGTGCAAAAGTTGAGACTGCCGAAGAGGCAATACCCATACCGACACAAACAGTAGATGATAACACTCTGAGTTTCGGAGCAACTGCCGAACGTCAATCTGGCAGCCCGGGCAAAAAACTATTAACTTACATTGTAACAACCCAAGACGGCAAAGAGACAGGCCGCAAACTGATTCAAGAAGCCATCATCCAGCCGGCAGTCCCCAAGATTATTGCAAGAGGAACGGTAATTGATATTAATGGTGATAAATCTTCGCTGATGGCAGCAGCAGGCATAAGTAGCTCTGACTATGCCTATGTTAATTACATAGTTAGCCACGAGTCTGGCTGGTGTCCCACTAAAGCTCAAGGCGAATATGGCGGCTGCCCGGCGTATCATGGCGTGCCTGATTATGGCGGTTATGGTCTTTGCCAGTCCACTCCGGGAAGTAAAATGGCCAGTGCAGGTGGCGACTGGGCTACCAGCCCAATAACGCAACTCCACTGGTGCAGTGATTACGCTCATAGGGTTTATGGCAGCTGGGCTGCTGCATATAATCATTGGCTCGGTAGTCATAGCTGGTAGCATGGAGTACCCGAAAAAATCTTTAGGACAACATTGGCTAAAAGATGAAAACATTCTTGAATCAATTGCCGACGATGCGAGCATATCTGGTAGTGATACGGTTTTAGAAATTGGCCCAGGATTAGGTAATCTCACAAAATACTTAGTCAAAAGATCGAAAAAGGTAGTAGCTATAGAACTAGACGAAGTCTTGGCTGCTAAGCTTTTACACAATATACAATCCGACAATCTGGAAGTTATACCAGCTGATATTTTGAAGTTTGATTTGACAAACTTGCCGGCGAGCTACAAGGTAGTCGCTAACATCCCATATTATTTAACCAGTAATTTATTGCGGATTTTGTGTGAGTCGTCCAACCCACCATCTACTATGACGCTCCTGGTTCAGAAGGAGGTTGCTGAACGTATTTGTGCCGGTCCAGGAAAAATGAGTGTTTTAGCGGTTAGTGTTCAGCTGTATTACAAATGTAATCCAGGAATGGTTGTTCCAGCCAAAGCATTTATGCCCCCGCCCAAAGTTGATTCACAAGTAGTATTCATGGACAAGCGCACAGAACCGCTCTTTAAGGACTTGGATAGTCAAAAATATTTTCAAATTGTAAGAGCTGGTTTTAGTGAAAGACGAAAGAAACTTCGAAGCAGTTTGAGCGGAGGTCTTAGAATAACTAAAGATGCTGCAGATAAGCTGTTAAAAAAAGCTGGTATTGACAGTAGCCGTCGGGCTCAAGACCTCTCTTTACAAGAATGGCATAAAATTTATGAGTTGTTCCCTGGCTAATTCATAATACTTGACTTGTTAAGTATTTGTGAATTATGATGGGGAGAATGAAAGCACAAGCATTTAGCCATAAAGACTCACCGACTTCCCTGCACCAACTAATGTTTGTTTTACAACAGCTAACTAATGAACTTTTAGAATCTGAAGTAAAAATTGGGTTGTCTCAAGTCCGTATAATGTCAGCCCTACATACTTCAATTGCCTACTCGCAGCATGGGGTAGCTATTAAACTTAGGCAAACAGAGGCTAACATAAGCCGACAACTCCAGAGTATGAAGCGACAGGGACTGGTAGATATCAAGCGTAATCCGAAAGACAAACGACAACGAGAAGTTATACTCACGTCTAAGGGTAAAAATACCTATGACAAATCCCTACAACTTCTTAATATTCAGCAGAAGGATCTCCTAAGGTTATTGAGCTCAGAAGAAACTAAGGCCTTTAACCACGCCATTGACAATCTGCTAAAGGCTATTGGCTAAAATAAGTATTTGTGATATAATACTTATGCCTCTAGATGAGGTAAAACGGGGCTGATTACAGCTTGACGTTGGTCTTTAACAACTAGCCTGCAGGTCGCTTGTCAGCGTTATAGGCAAATTTGATTAGATGCAAAAAACATCTTTTCACGTGCAGCTGATCGAGTAAACAGCTTTGCTGCTGCTTTATTCCCAGTTGCCGTACCAGTTACAGCTTAATTTCTGTAACCACGCCTGGCGCGACATCAGATAGTGCCATCAGCGTGTCATATAATCTGGTTGCGCAGATCTGGTTTTCCGACAGAACTGCTAAGTTTTAGGAATAGGAAACATAACATTTTGGCCATTTATCGGTTATGTTTCTGAATTTTGTAAATGGCCTATGCCTGTAGAAAGCTAGTTAGCTAAACCGGCGGACGCGGGCTCAATACCCGCCAGCTCCACCAAAAATGCATCAGTGAAAACTGGTGCTTTTTTGATTAGCTATTGCAATTAATCGAAGCGTATAATATTTTAAGCAGTATAATTCTAAATATAAACGGAATAAAAATGAAAAAAATAAAGATACGCGGCCTATTGATGATAGTAGGAGCTTTCTTGCTACTTCTGACTCCTGCTATGGCGGTCGCTGAAGATGGCAATGGGGGCGATACTACTACCACAGATAATACTGCTCAAAATCAAGCTCAATCATCAGATACAGATAAAAATAGCTCCCAACAACAAAAGACTGATGAGGAGAAAGCCAAGACAGATGCCGAGCATAGCGGTAGCTTATTTCTGGCCGAATTGAAAGCAAAAGTCCAACAGCACACAGTGCAGGAAAAGGCCAAGAATTGTCAAGCCGCTAAGCATGGCTTAGAGACCAAACTTAACCAAATCCAAAAAAACGGTTCGGCTTTTGAGACAAAAATAGATAGTTTTTTCCAGAAAGGACTTGACTACCAAAAAAACCACAATGTCAGCCCAGCAAACTTTGACCAGCTAGTTTCGACTGCAAACGATGCTCAAGCTAAAGCCAAGGCTTCGGTAGATGCATTGAAATCCTTAAATGTTAATATTGACTGCACAACCGATACAGTGGCCCAGAACGTCGCAACCTTTAGAGCTGCAACCTCACAGGCAAAAACAGATCTACTAGCGTATAAAGCAGCAGTTAAAGCTGTACTGAAAAGTTTAATTAGCGCTGGAGGGGAGCAGTAATGAAGACCAAAAAAAACAATTTAGGATTTGGTGTTTTTGAACTCTTTCTTTTTCTGGCAATACTTCTTGCTGTTGGGCTGGTAGCTTATAGAGTCTATAACAGCCATAATTCTGCATCAAATAGTGTATCAACATCTACTACGCCTGCTAATAAGACTACATCAGCAGCTGATGTTAAGGCTGCGAGTCAGTCTCTAGACGCACAGTCAATTGACAAGAGCTTAGATCCTTCACAGCTAGACGATGCTGTTCAAAGCCTTCTATAGGCTAGACTACTGTTTTTTAATTTCATACCTCTCAAAAGTGCGTTCATTGTGCGTGTAAAGCCGCTTATACCACCAGTGTAAATAATGTATCTGCCCTCCCACCTAGGTTCATACTTTGCTTTAAACCTCTTGAGTCCTTGAAAAGAATAAAATCGATTACCTGTTGCGTAAACAAAAGATAGTAAATTATCGAGGGCAGAGCGATCATCTTCTCCTATTTCTAGACCTGCAAGCGGAGCTAGTCCCATATTTAATGACTTGAAGCCGTGATGATACAGGTACTCTATGAACTTAAGAAGTAAATAATCGTTGATGTTACCTGTACTATCTAGGCTATGACGTAGCAGATCAAAATTGGCTTCAGCTTGATTAAAAATAGGTGGGACTTGATTAATAAATGCCTGTATTCGCCCACGGGCATCTTTAATTATCATCAGCGGGCATTGTTGCATGTAGGCTTCGCTAAAATAGCCCATCATAAAGCTCCGCTCCGTACGTCCAGGTACCTTTAACCAGTCATTTGAGATATTCTTAAGTTGATCTAGGGTCAATTGAGAATGAGGAGGATTAAGTACTTCAAAACTGTAATTTAAGCTTTCAAACCTCCGGCGTATATTACGGAAATATTTATTGTTAGCGACATGTTTTATGAAGTGCTCTAAATCGATAATTGCTTCTTCGCCAATCTTTTGAATCTCGAAGCCTAAATCCTCATATAGTTTTAAGCTTGTTGGCTCTGTATGAATCAGGGAGGGGCTCCAGTCATTTACCCGACAGTATTCCCCAAAAGAACTTAATAACGGCTTGTAGCTTGATTTAAGCCCTATGGGATCGCCGACAACAAGTGCTGCTCCGCCAACTACCTTATAGGCTAAGCCAGAAGAGTAATTTGGCCCAAAGAAATAAGACTTGTCTCGTGGCCAGAGCTTAAAGTAGTCTTCGCTACTAGAGGGATATTTTTTAAGTAGGCTTTTCATAACTTCTATCTCACGATCATGGCTGCCAAGTCTGTGACGGATTGGTGAAAAGAAAGATATCGCTACGTAAAATAGCGATCCCACACTAATAAATGCCAATGAATCCAAGAATATTCTAGCTCGCTTAGTGTATGGCCTAAGTTCTTGATTGGTAGTCAGGCCAAACTGGTCAATTGTGTAGTGCGCGCCGCTGGCTAAAGGGATTTCCTGGTGGAAGTCAGATCTATCCATTAGCTGGAAGCCAATTACCCCGTATAAAAAGGTAGTCAGTAAGATTATAACTGCACGTCTAACGGCAAGTTTAAAGTTGCTGATCTCGCTGCGGACAGTGAATAAATGTCTATAAAAAACTAAACCTACAAGTGCAATTGATGGTACTAAAAGATTGAGGATAGCAGGTAAAACATCTTCAATATTTTCCGGCTGATCGAAGATAAAATGCTGAACATTGCGTGCCACCAGATAGATGTATAGCGGCAGAGTAATTAACCAAGCATTATGCTTACCACGCTTAAGCAAAGTGGCTAAGTAAACAAAGCTCAATCCCACCAGTAGAGTAACTTTGACATCAGCGCTTACTATTTTGATTGTTTGCAGCTGTGTTTGCGCGAAGAGAACGCTAACTATTGTAATAATTCCACTTAAAAGTACCGAGCCGGATATTATTGTCAGCGGCAACCTATAGTAAGTTAAATGACGCATAGAAGAAGCTTGTTTATTAGCCTAAGAGGTTCTCTTCCAAATTTTCATCCAAATGAATTATCCAGGTGTTGCGCTGTTGTTTAATGACGCCGTCTTTTTCGAGTTCTTTTAAAAGAGCCGTTGTTGTTTCTCGTGTTATACCAGATAGATCTGCTATTTCTTGGTGGGATAATTTAAGAACTAGCTTGTAAGTATTTGGTCCTGTTTTTTGCCCGATTTTTTCAACCAGGTAAGGCAGAAGAAGCATAATTTTAGATTTTGCTGTTTTATTCTTCATTGCCTCCAACTGACCCATAATTGCCTGATTTGAAGCACTCATGTAAGACATATAAATATTAGACATCTCGGGTTTGGTATCTATGCAGCGCTTAAACGATTCATTATCAAGCACATTTAAAGACACCTCAGCCAGGGTCTGATAAAAATACTTAAGTTGGTAGCTTTCCCAATCCAGAGTCAGAGAAAAGGCGATGGGAAAGATATCACCTGGACCAAGTATAAACATCGTACGGGTATCGCCTGTGTCCAAGATTGTATACGCCTTAACATAACCCTTTTTAATCAAATAAATTGCCGAAAGCGTATCACCTTGGTAGGCAATTATTTGATTTTTTGGGTATTTTTTTTCGCGTGCTTCTTTGAAGAGCAGATCAATACCATGATCATACCTGGACTTAGTTTTATCTCCGATTTGATCATCCATGTACATATCTACTATACAGTAATACTTTAACCGTCAAACAGGGGTTAAATTAGAGCTTGCATTATATTGTAAGGTGTAGTATAAAAGTTGATATGGTTCAGCGAAGTGTTTTCGGACTCAACATTATTATGCTCGTCATGAGTGATAATGCTGTAGTTTGAACAAATCGCGTTAGCCAACAAAATCAATAGCAACAATAAACCGGACTACAGCAAAAACAGTCCGGTTTTTCTATGTCAAATAAGTAAGTAGTGAGAGTTAAATGGCGGAGCAAACCGAAAATAGCAGTCATAAATACGAATCTACAGAATACCCAGCAGGCTGGGCAGATGATGTTATTGAGTCTTGGGGCTATTATCGTCACCCAGACTCTGATCCGTTGAGAGGCGGGGGGTTGATATATGGCGAAGATGGCAGGCCAGTGGGATATTTTGCGCATCCAGCATGGCGAAATAATGTAGGCCGGGTTGAACTGAAGCTTTTTGGCGAGCCAGAACGAGGCTATGCAGCCGGGCATGAGCCTGAAGTTGCCGTTAATATGCCGCTTGAGCAAGTAGGAGTTCATTTACCTTCAGATTCACCATATGAGGCTTACACCCCCTACGCACCAGTCGCTGAGCTTTTGGGCAAAGAATATGACGGCAGCCCAGAGATGACTAACAACATTCTAGAGCCAAAAGTAGACCCTGGAGAATCAATCCGCGAGGCTGTAGCTAATTTGCACAGAACTATTTTGGATGTTGATTGCCAACTAGCTGAGCATAACTTGAGTTTCAGTCCGTATAGTACCTTTGCTAGCCGCGAAGCGACTCCGCAAGATGTTTTTTACCATAACTATATTTTAGGGGTGATGTTTAATCCAGACAGAATGGGCTGGAGTCGTACTAAGCATTTTGTGGTAACGGGTGACCAAATACACTTCGAGTGTAGTGACGTAGGGTTAGCAGCCAAAACCCTTAACGCCTACCAGGCAGTTTCGCATCTTTTATTTGCAACATCCCTAGCCGCTCCTCATTTTGAAGGTCAGGTTAACCCAAACTTGGCTAAGATGTTATCCTCAACCGACGTTATTGCGGAAAATATGACTGATGAAGAGGGTATCAGACTCGATCATGAAAGCTGGCTATCTGTTAGAAATATTTTGCGGACACATGCTTCTCCTAGTGGAGGTGTCTATAAGAACCCCTTACCTGAAACCGAACAAGCTATATATGAACAAATGGATGAGATGTTACGTACGGGTGAAATCCCTAATCCATCACGTGTAGCTGGGCATCATAGGGATCGTTTGAGACTTGATTTAGGGACAGTAGAAATCTGTGCACAGGATACCGCGGGATATAACATCCCACGTATTTTGGCTACTACCGAACTTATGAACGCCTTTATTGAAACTGTTCAAGAGGCCCGCAGGACTGGAAAGTATAGTGACCTGGCTGAGGAATTGTCAATAATCTTACCCAAGGAAACTACGGCTGAGACACTTGCGATAGCCCACCAAAATACTGTTGCTGTTTCAAAGGAAGGATTTGATGCCAATGTCTTGTCCCCTGACGGGGAGCATGTTGTTACTGCTCGTGAGCAGATGCTTAAGTTGTTGAAGTTTCTGAAAGATAGTTGTCCTGGACGAATATCAGACGAAACAGAGTCAGAAATTAAAAGTGCTGTTGCAGTGCCAAGCGATGAAGATTTTTCTGTTTACAGGAACGAAGACGGCATTACATCGGTCTATGGGTATTATGAGACAGGTAAAGGAACATTTGCTCATTGGGCAAAAAGACGAGTCAAAGATTTGCGTCATGCTCATCCAGGATGGTCAGACAGACGGATAATTGTCGACTGTGAACGCCATGCAGGACAAGCTCTAAGACAACACTTAGACGAAATTGCGGCATGGATTAACGGCGGAACAGAAAGGGATGTGCAAGTCCAGCAAGTTGCTGTTAGAGCCGTAGGTAGTGCTATAAGCAGTATGAGATAAATTTGGTAGGATAAAACAGTATGTCTGATTCGGATTCATTAGTAACTTTACTCGATACTTTAGTAGCCTTCTCGACTGTAGATGGTGATGATGGGGCCATGAGCGGCTGTTTCCACTTCCTACAAGCACATTTGCGCCAAAACGGGATGCATATACAGAACTACGAGATAAACGGCTATCATTCACTAGTGGCGACAACCAGAGATACTAAATCGCCAAAGGTACTATTGCAGGCGCATCTCGATGTCGTGCCTGCCAAAGAAGAACAGTTTTCTTTGCAAGTTAAAGGTAACAAACTTTATGGCCGTGGTGTCTTTGATATGAAATTTGCAGCAGCAGCATTTCTAAGATTAGCTGAGGATCTTGGCCCTAATCTTTCTATGTATGATTTCGGCATTATGCTTACCAGTGACGAAGAGGTGGGTGGTGAAAACGGTGTAAAAGCTCTTTTAGGTAAGGGGTATAGAGCCAATGTTTGCATCTTGCCGGATGGCGGCGAAGATTGGCAGATAGAAGCAGGTGTTAGGGGCATATGGTTTGGTAAATTGATTGCTCATGGTAAGCCTGCTCACGGAGCTCATCCATGGGAGGGGGACAACGCAATTGTTAAATTAGTAGCAACCCTTAACGAAATAATTCCTAACTTTAAAAATCGTCCAGAGGATATGGGCACGCTCACACTAACTGGCTTGTCTGCTGGAATGGCCATCAATCAGGGTGCCGGTGAAGCCGAAGCCTCATTTGATATTAGAACTGTCGATAAAGGAACTTTGAGCAAAATGGAAAACATTGTCAATAAGGCTGCAGCCAAAAATGGAGTAGAGGTTGAAACGGTTATGCTAATTCAGCCTTTTCAAAATGATCTTAGTAATCCATATATATCTTCCTTCATGAAGATAGCAGCTGATGTAATTAAAAAACCAGTAGGCACTGTTTCCTCAAATGGGTCTAGTGATGCCCGGTTCTTCAACGATGTTGGAATACCCTGTGTATTAACTCGCCCTACGGGTGGGCTCTCACATTCTGACGACGAATGGTTGTCGCGTACCGACTTTAAAAGCTTTTATGCTGTTATAAAAAGGTATATAGAAGAAAACGCTCAGATAAAATCATCGGCAAACTAGTCTGGATGTCGGTTGATAATCCGATTTAATAGGCGTAGGCTTCTTATTGTAGTGTTACAAAAAGCAAAAAATCTAACCAATAAATTACCTCATTTGATGAGGCCGAATCACCTGAATTTGACAGCCCAGGAAGTGCAACCAGCCCGCGATTATATTGCTGCTTATTGGGATAAATTAACCCGATACAATCCAAAAGATAAAGACAGCCTAGTTGGATTGCCGCGGGCTTACTTAGTTCCATCGTTTGAAGCCGGGCACGAATTTGATTATGACGAGATGTATTACTGGGACAGTTATTTTATGTCTCAGTGCATGATGGATAAAACCCACAAAGATCTTGTTATAGGAATGATTGAAAATCTAATATTTATGTATAAAAAATTCGGGGTTATACCTAATGGCTCAAGAACATTTTATTTGGCCCATTCACACCCACCTTTTTTAAGCTCGCTGATAATGGAAGCTTACAGTGTTTTTAATCTTGATAAGAAATGGCTAGCCAGTTCGATTAAGGTGGCTGAAGATGAATACAATGATGTCTGGATGGGTGTTCGTAAACCCCATGCCCGCCAAGTGTACGAAGGTTTGAGTCGCTACTATGATTTTAACTATCTTCATGATCTGGCTGAGGCTGAAAGCGGCTGGGATATGACACCACGTTTTGGGCGCAAGGCTCTTAACTATCTACCAGTCGATCTCAACTCGTTACTTTATAAATACGAGAAAGACTTTGCGGCTGCAGCCAAGATTTTAGGCAACAAGCAACATGCAGATAACTGGGATCGTGCAGCACACCGCCGTTTAATGGCTATGAATAGTCTAATGTGGAGCGAACTCCGTGGTCTGTATTATGATTACAACTATGTAAAAAAGAGCAGAGGCAGTGTCGCTTCGTTAGCAGCTTATTATCCCATGTGGGCGGGACTGGCTAACAACCGTCAGGCTGCGCGACTTGTAAACAGTCTAAAAAAGTTTGAAAAAAAGGGAGGTCTTGCCACCACAGATGCTCCGCAGGTTAGCAGTTTGGTGCCTGGTGCACTGCCCACGCAGTGGGCGTATCCGAATGGTTGGGCGCCGCTACACTTTATAGTGGTAAAAGCTCTGCAAAAATATGGTTATCAAGACGAAGCTCGTCGGATAGCCTTAAAATGGCTTAGAACAAATCTGGTTTGGTTTAACAAACACGGCGTATTTTTAGAGAAGTATAATGTAGTTCAACCCAATAAGCCGCCAGCTAAAGGAGTTTATCCCTCGCAGACAGGTTTTGGGTGGACCAACGCAGTCTTTGAGCGCTTTTGCCAAGACTTTATAGATAAATCTTGAATCCCTATAATTTAGGGGATAGAGGGGGCAATTAGCTCAGCTGGCTAGAGCGCAGCATTCACATTGCTGAGGCCATAGGTTCAAGTCCTATATTGCCCACCAATTATATGAATTACACAATCTCGGAAGGTATAGAAGAAAAAGAGCTTAAACTTTGGCTTGAAAAAGCTTTAAAGAAGTATGGATTATATAAAGGCAAATATGTAAATTATACTAACGCTAAAATTGCTCCAATTGTTATGTGTACAGTAGTTTATGAAGGAAAAATACTACTAGTAAAACGAGGCTACGGTCTGGCAGACGCGGAAGGATATTGGTCGACAGTTAATGGCTTTATTGATGAGCCCAAACCGGTTAAAGAAATAGCCAAACAGGAGATTAAGGAAGAGTTGTCTGTGTCCGTTAAAGGTTTTCAGATTAAGATGGGAAATTCATATACTCTAAAAAATCCAAAAGAAAAAAGAAGCTATATAGTCTTTCCATGTTTAGTTTCGTTAAAAGAGAAGCCTGCTATAAGACTTAATGAAGAACATACAGAATTCATCTGGATTAAACGGAGCGAGCTTGCCTCGTATGAGAACTTAGATGATCTGGCTTATGCAATCGACTGTGCACTATCTTTGATGTAGAAATACTTAACGAGTTAAGTATTTGGATTTCTCAGGATGTTTATAGTTTAGCGTTTATTGTTTATTATGTAACAGATGGGAAAATTCTATGTTTGTACGGCTATTCCGTATGTAAATGATAAGCCTCATTTAGGCCACGCAATGTTGCATTTATATGCAGATGTTTTAGCACGCTATCATCGTGAACTTGGTGACCAAGTATTATTTAGCGCCGGCACAGATGAACATGGAGGCAAGATTGCTGAAAAAGCTGCCGAAGCCAAGATGGATCCTAAACAATTTGCTGACAGTCTCAGCCAATCTTTCCGTGATCTGCTAAAGGCCTTAAATATCAGCAATGATAGATTTATCCGGACATCAGATAAAGGCCACGAACAAAGAGCACAATTAATTTGGCAAAAGCTGTCCTCCTATATATATAAAGGGATATATGAAGGCTGGTACTGCACTGGCGATGAAGAATTTTTTAGCGAAAAAATTGTCAAGGCTAATAAAGGCGTTTGTCCGGATCACAACCGTAAGTATGAATGGGTTAAAGAAGAAAATTATATTTTTGCTCTGAGTAAATTTACCGCCAAAATCAAAACTGCGATTGAAAGTGATGCCTATAGAATTGTCCCAGATAGTCGAAAAAACGAGATATTATCGCTTCTAAATGGCGGCCTTGAAGATATTAGTATCAGCCGCCCAGTTAGCAAGATCAATTGGGGTATACCCGTACCCGGTGATCAAACTCAGGTTATGTACGTGTGGTTTGAGGCGCTCATGAATTATATAACTGTTTTGGGCTACCCCGAGCACTCAGACTTTAAGACTTATTGGCCAGCTGATGTACAAGTTATAGGTAAGAACATCCTACGCTTCCACGCAGCTATATGGCCGGGAATGCTGCTAGGGTTAGACGTGCCACTTCCTAAAGCGCTTTACGCCCATGGATTCATAGAAGTTGGCGGTAAAAAAATGAGCAAAAGTTTAGGCAATGTAGTTGATCCTCTGGATTTAATTAATAAGTATGGTGTTGATGCAGCACGTTATTTCTTGCTAAGACATGTTCCAAGTTACGGGGATGGTGATTTTACCTGGGAGTTAATGGAGGCAGCCTACAATGATGAGTTGGCGAACCAGCTCGGCAATGCAGTATCTCGTACAGCAGCCATGGTAACTAAATATCAGCAAGGAATAGTCGGCGATATTCCTGCGCCAGAACATGACATTGCGTCATATCAGACTGCGCTTAGTGATTGTCGTTTCGATAAGGCACTAGATGAGGTATGGGAACAGGTCCGGGGGTTGAATCAGTATATAGATGAGACAAAACCCTGGCAGGTAGCGAAGAATAAAGATGAGGTTCACTTGCGAGAGGTTTTGGCTTACATGGTAGCCTCACTCCTAGAAATCGCCGAACTATTACTACCGTTTATGCCTGATGCTGCAACTAAAATTCAAAATGTTTTTGGCAGCGGTGTAATTAAAGCTTTACCTGGGCCACTTTTTCCTAAATCCGAGAAAACAAATTTGAGCCAAGCAAAAGCTATATAGACACGTTATGGAGCTAGTTGATACGCACTGCCATCTCCAGTTTGAGAAGTATCGTGATAGAGAAAACGAAATCTTAGCAAGCGCTTCTAAAGCAGGAGTTAAAAAACTTATTTGTGTTGGAACAACTCTTGAGGACTCAAAAAATGCCGTTAGTTTAGCCAAACAAAAAAAGGTTATTTGGGCTTCTGTAGGCATTCATCCCCATGAAGCAGCGAGCTTTCTTGCTGACCGTAGCTCTTCCAAAAAACTCAAGCAAGCAGCTATGGAACCCAGGGTAGTTGCAATAGGTGAAACAGGCTTAGACTATTACCGACAAATCTCGAGCAGGGAAGATCAGATGTCCGCCTTACGAGCACACATAGAGCTAGGGATAGAGCTTAGCCTACCTGTTATTTTCCACGTTCGTGATGCATGGGATGATTTTTATCAAATCTTTGACTCCTATAAGGATGTTAGGGGAGTGATTCATAGTTTTAGCTCCGATATCAACAATCTTGAAAAGATCTTAGAACGAAAGCTGTATGTCGGTCTTAACGGTATTATGACTTTCACTAAAGATCAGACCCAGCTTGAGGCAGCCAAGGCCGTTCCCTTGGATAAGTTGTTGCTTGAAACTGATGCGCCATTTCTAACACCAGCACCTTTCAGAAGTACGCTTTGCGAACCAAAACATATTTTAACAACTGCCCAATTTCTAGCTAACCTAAGAAATGAAAGCTTAGAAGTACTGGCTTCAGCTACAACAGCTAACGCGAGCGAATTATTCAAACTAAGTACATAACCATGAAATCCATCTACCTTGATTATGCCGCAGCAACTCCAATGGACGCAGAAGTGTTCAATGTCATGAGGCCGTACTTTACACAGAAATTTTATAATCCGTCAGCTACGTATTTGAATGCAAAGCAAGTTCGGGCGGATTTAGAGCAGGCAAGGGCTGATGTTGCTGGACTTCTTGGGGTAAAGCCAGCTGAAGTGGTTTTTATGGCTGGTGCAACTGAGGCTAATAATTTGGCGATACAAGGCATAATGCGCCAATTTCCTGATGAACGACTACTGGTTAGTGCTATCGAGCATGACTCCGTATTAGAGCCAGCTGGGTTGTTTAATCACATCGAAGTGCCAGTTACGTCAAACGGCAGAATAAATCTAAACATACTCCAGCAAGGCTTACAAAAAGCTGTTCTTGTGAGTGTTGGATTAATCAATAATGAAATAGGCGTAATTCAGCCACTACGAGAAATTGCATCTTTAGTTGATGAGGAGCGGAGAAGGCGACGTAATAATGGCATTAAGAAGCCTTTATGGCTTCATACTGATGCGGCCCAAGCTCCCAACTATCTGGATATCCATGCTTCTAGGCTGGGTGTTGATTTAATGAGTATCAACGGTGGTAAGATATACGGTCCTAAACAAATCGGCGTACTTTATGTACGGGCTGGTGTGGATCCTCAGGCTCTAATATTAGGTGGCGGCCAAGAGTTTAATTTGCGCAGCGGAACAGAAAACGTTGCATATTGCGCAGGCTTAGCAAAGGCTCTGAATCTAGCTCAAGATCGTCGTGAGGCTGAAGCTAAGCATGTAAAGGGCATAAAGAAATTTTTTATCGATGAACTCCACAATCAAGCTAAAGATTTTTTTATTAATGGGTCTATAAAGTTTAGCTCCCCTCATATTTTATCTGTAACTTTTACTGGGCAGGATAACGAACGCTTAATGATACAGCTTGATGAAGCAGGTGTACAAGTCGCTACCGGAAGCGCATGCTCGGCAACTGATGATAATCCGTCACATGTTCTGAAGGCGATCGGGCTAACCGATCAGCAAGCACGCTCTACCCTACGCTTTAGTTTTGGTTACCAAACAACCATTACCGATATAAAAACGGTTGTTAGGCTTCTATCTAAAATGCTCACCTAGCTAAGCATTATGATCAATCACCATAGTCAGGCTGTAGCTTGTTTGGGAGAAGAAGCTGAGAACATATATACTTAAGAGTAATGAGATCGAAACTGTTCGGCGTAATTTTGACTTTTGTTTTTGTCGTTTTGTCGTTCGAGTTAGTGCACGCAGAAACAGTTGTCCGTGGTTTTAATACTAAATCCTACATACCGCCCGGGTGGGTTGTTGCCCTTAGCTCAGATAATAAGAATAGCGTTGTCTTAGCACCGGCAAAAGACCCGGCAAAGATGTATGGAGTCGTAATAGATCCAAACGACGCTCCGCTAGCCGTACAAAAACAGGATCAACAGGTATTTGTTGCCACGAATGGTATCTATCCGGTATTTGTTAGTACTCAAAATGGCACAATTAAAGCTGGTGATTACTTATCGATGAGCTCTGCCGATGGCGTTGCTGCAAAAGCTGATAGCCAACAACCTCTTGTCCTAGGTCGTGCTCAAGAAGCCTTTGATGGTAAAAGCGGTGCCATAGTTCATACATCAGAGGGCTCGGATGTAGGGCTAATAGCCGTCCAAATAGCACTGGCGAAAAACCCGCTTATCAAGGAAGCAGTACCCATACCTGAACCTTTGCGTCAGATTAGCCAGTCTGTTGCCGGGAAGTCAGTCTCAGGATTACGGATTTATGTTGCCCTAGGCATATTTATGATCTCTGGATTGATATCAATAATCCTCATGGCATCTGGTATAAGAAATGGAATGATTGCCATAGGTCGCAATCCACTGAGTCGTCACGGGATTATGAAAAGCTTGTTCGCAGTGATTGGAGCAGCCGCGATGGTTTTAATTATGGGGCTGCTTGGGGTATATTTGCTACTAAAGATATAAGGATAAGCGCTAAAAATGAACACTGGTGGGCTAATACTGATTTTAGGTTCGATTCTTAGTGCTACTGCTGCTTTTATCTGGCTGGTCTGGCGCACGGGAAAAGCTCCGGAGGATCAAGCTCCAGGGGTTGCCCCAGACCAGATTATTGATACCGCTGCCAAGAAAGATGTTGAGCATATTTTTAATGATGAATTTCGTGAAGAACTCCGTAATCGTGGACGTCTGCACTTCGAAAAAATTATTGGTGAAAATGCTATGTTCCTACAGCAGGATCTACGCCAGACAACCACGCAACTTAATGATTACATGCGTTCGCAGTTAACACGGACGCTCCAGGATGAATTTAAGAAATATGAGCAGTCAATTACGGATGCTAAGCAAATCGCTCTTGATTCAATCGAAAAAACAATTACTACGATTGAACAGCAAAGGCAATTTTTGGAAGAACAAATGCAAACCCAAGCCCAGACACAGAAGACCCAGATTATTGCTAGTTTTGAGAAAGAAATGGCAGGCATAATTAACCACTATATTTTGCGGGCTATTGGAAACCAGATAGATCTGTCTGATCAACTAGACTACATATTGGCCGAGCTAGAAGCAAACAAAAATGCGATTGTCGAAGATATTAAGAGGGGCACATGAACGAAGATGTCTTTAAGCTGCCAACAAGTATAGTCGGTAAAAGCGACATTAACCGTATATTGCGTGAGCTCGACGGGCTAGATGATTTCTTTATGAGTGCTGCTGCGCGTAAGAGTGGTGAGTCAATTAAAGCACCTAGAACTACATATATGCTTGATCAGTTGGCGCGAGATAACGGCTACAATCTTATGCAGACTGACCAAAGGACGGCAATTAAAACAAAACTTATCGAAATTTCTAGAACAGCTCCAAGTCTTCACATTAGCTTTGCTGTTGAACCTACGCCCAGAATCATTGATGTCATCCTAAGCTGGATGCGCGGCAATATCCATCCCCAACTTATGCTGCAAATAGGCTTACAGCCCACTATTGCTGCCGGTTGTGTGTTAAGATCACCGAACAAGATTTTCGATCTTAGCTTACGCACCTATCTTGAAAATCAGGAAAACTATATGGTAGAGCTTATTCAAGGAGCAGTGGGTGGAAAGAGGTAGGAACCAACACTTTCAGAGGTTTGTTGATGCCGGCCACCCTGTTGGCGAGATTGTATCAGTTAATAAATTCTTAGTTACTGTACGGGGCATGCAACCAGTCAATGCTCACTCGTTAGTTATTTTTGAAAACGGTAGCAAAGGCTTTGTTCAATATATTCTAGAAGATGAGGTGCAGGTACTATATCTAGGCTCATCGAACCTTAAAACAGGGATGTTAGCCGTTGTTCAAACTGATAGGTTGAACACCAAGGTTGGCAAAGATTTTATCGGACGCGTTGTTTCTGTAGCTGGGGATCCGCTCGACGGTAAAGGACCAATCCCGGCTGATGCTGAGTGGCCAATCTTTAATGCCGCGCCACCAATTTATGAGCGCGAGATGCTCGATACCCAGCTAGAAACGGGTGTTATTTCCATAGATGCTTTGTTCCCGATTGTGCGCGGCCAGCGCTTAGCATTACTGGGGGACAGTAAATCCGGTAAATCTACTTTGGCAACTCAGATCGCCTTAAATCAGAAGAACACCGATCAGATTGTTGTATATGTACTAATTGCCAAGCGCGAAAGTGATGTTGATACGCTTCTTTCACATCTCAGCGAGAATGGCAGTATGCAGAAAACGATAGTAGTTGTGTCTACTATTTTTGAGTCGCTTGTAAGCAGCTATCTTGCACCATATGTTGGCTGTGCCTTGGCAGAATATTTATGGCAGGTTATCGGACAAGACGTCATTGTAATTTATGATGATCTCACAACCCATGCCCATGCAGCCCGAGAAATAGCCTTAATTTCTGGGGTTAGCCCTGGTCGTGACTCTTACCCCGGCGATATTTTTTATGCCCATTCATCATTACTTGAACGCGCGGGCAAATTAGGTAGAAACCATAAATGTATGACTGCGATCCCGCTAGTTCTAGCAGAAGGCGGTGACATTGCAGCTTTCTTACCGACCAATATTATGTCAATTACTGATGGCCAGTGGATATTGGACATGGATGTTTTCAGAGAAGGCCTAAGGCCGGCCGTTAATGTCGGTTTAAGTGTTACACGTGTTGGTGGCCGAGGCCATTCTAAACGACAAATAGATCAGATGGGCCGTGTGATGAAGACTCTTGCAGCCTTTAATCAAGCTAAACAGTTTGCTCAATTCGGCACGGAGCTAGCTCTGACCGCACAAAAGGATATGATCAGAGGTCGATACTTCTATGAGCTTATGACTCAACTGCCCGGCGAAGCATATACTTTATTAGCACAACAAATGATGCTTGATATCTTGTTAGATACTGATCCTTCGGCTGGCATTAACGTTACTGGTCTTAAAAAATTAGCGAACCAATCAGCTGCTCTTATTAAGTCTGACAATGATTACGCCAGCATCAGGGACAACTTAAAAGCTCAAGCCACTATTGCGCACGGAGGTAGCCATGAGACAGCTTAATGATATTTCTCAGGCTAGGGAGGCAGTAGCTACTATGGTTGACCTGACAAGCGCCTTCGAAGGCATAGCCAGTACACGTATAGCCCAAATAAAAGATCAGGTTTTGCAGTCTCAGCAATTTTTTGGTGAGCTCTGGAGGATTTACAGCCAGATCCGAGTTGATGAGCTATTCCACTTTGGGCGCCGGCAGGCAGGGGCTCAGGTTATTAATAAAGAACTGATGATTTTGATAACTGGCCAAGGCGGTTTTAGCGGTGATATTGATGAGCGATTAGTTAAGGAAGCCTTGACTAACTACAAAGCTGAACAGAACGACATTATAGTAATTGGCCACCATGGCTACATTCTCTTGCAGCAACGTGGTACGACACCTAAGCGCAGCTTCGAATTACCTAAACAGGATCGCAACATTACAGCTGCCCCTCTAATAAGGGAGGTTCAGCATTATGAATCAACAACTGTTTATTATCAAAGCTACGTTTCGCTCATGACCCAGGACGTTAAGACTATCAAATTAGCTAAAGCTGTATCTGAACGAGGAAAAAGCGTAAAGCCCGGCGAAGAAATAATCAGTGAGACAAACTATATTTTTGAACCAAGCACATTCGCCGTTGTTGATCATCTAGAGCGCTCAATGATGCAGATCATGCTCTCTGAGGTTATATTAGAGTCAAAGTTGGCACAGTATGCTAGTCGATACCGTGCAATGACTGTTGCTAAAGACAGAGCTGACGAATCACTAAATGATTTAACCTGGCAATATAACCGTGCAAAACTGCACATGAAAGATGAGCGATTAAAAGAAATTCTTAATGGTTTGCGGAGGGCTAAATTATGAGCGCGGGAATGGTTACAACTGTCCGTGACCTCATAGTTCAGGTTCAAGTAGATGAGGACGCACCAGATGTAGGTGAACTACTTATGGTCCAAAACCAAAACCGGACAATTCTAATGGTTGATCATTTAGCTAAAAATAGTACGGCAGTTTGTTTAAACCTATTTGCCGATAGAACTATTCAGAAAAGAATGCCTGTTGAAAGAACAGGCCGTGGAATTGAAGTGCCTGTTGGTCCGGCGACAGTTGGTCGGATAATGGATGCTCTCGGTAGACCGCTTGACGGCCAGCCTTTAGTAAAAAGTGATCAGCTGGCATTTAAGAATATTTGGCAGTTGCCACCTCGGCGGATGGCGTTTGAGGCCGCCAAACCCCAAATACTGGAAACTGGCATTAGAGTAATTGACTTCTTTACGCCCTTTGTCAAAGGTCGCAAGGTAGGTATCATCGGCGGTGCTGGAGTTGGTAAAACCGTGTTAACAATGGAGCTTATAAATAATGTAGCCAAAAGTGGCTCTGGTTTAAGTTTTTTTGCCGGGATTGGGGAACGCATACGAGAAGGTCATGAGCTGTATCAGACGCTTCGGGAGCATGACCTTCTAAAGTCTACAGTTATGTTTTTTGGCCAAATGGACCAAAACCCGGTACAGCGCGTGCTGGTAGCTTTAAGTGCTGTAGCAGCTGCCGAGTATATGAGAGATCAGGCTAAAAAAGACATTTTATTCTTTGCTGACAACATGTACCGCTATGTACAGGCTCGTAACGAACTTTCCACAATTCTGGAACAAATACCCTCCGAAGGAGGCTATGAGCCGACAATATTTAGTGATGTTAAAACTTTGCAGGATAGGCTGAACTCTAATGAAAATGGTTCAATCACTGCAGTGCAGACGATTTATGTACCAGCAGACGATCTGTCCGACCCAGCAGTACAGATGATCCAACATGAACTTGATGGCGTTATTGTGCTTTCGCGTAAGGTAGCTGAACAGGGGATTAGGCCGGCTGTTGATCTTATTCGTACTACTTCTAGCTTACTTAGCGTGGACGTAGTAGGAGAAAAGCATTATAAACTCAGCGTCCAAGTTCAAGCTCTATTACAAAAGTATGAGTCACTCAAAAATATCATTGCTATTATTGGTGAAAATGAACTATCCCCAACAGATAGGGCCGACTTTGCCAGAGCCAGAAAACTTATCGAGTTCTTTTCTCAGGATATGGTTGTTACAGAATCTTTTACTGGCAAGAAGGGCGTCTTCTCTACCCGCGACCAAACTCTAAAAGGTATTGAGGAAATTCTAACCACCTGACAATGAGTGAAGCCATGGAGGTTAAAGTAGCAGCCCCGTTCAAAGTCTATTTCAGCGGCTCTGCTAACAGTTTATCTGCTGAAAATGAAACAGGCCCTTTTGATATTTTGCCACATCACAAAAACTTTATGACGCTTCTTAAACCATGCTCAATTAAAGTTAGGCGAGACGGTAAACCTGACTTCATCCTTGAAATAACAAGAGGGCTGATACATGTCCGCAATAATAAAGTTACAGTATTTTTGGATGTTTAGGCTGGCTCTTACTGGATAACTATATAGTCGAATACAAAGGTCGAAGAAGCTGTTGGTGTGCTTGTCGTGCAAATGCTGAAGCTATTTGCCGAACGGTTTGTATAGTAATCTAGACCGGCGGCCGAACTATTTGCCGGACTAATAATGACCCTAGGGGTTGTGCTAAAACTGTGACCGAAATTTACCGATACAAAGCAGCCCGATGACGGCCCGCCACCAGTATTAATTGTTACTGTTCCAGCTGTGTCTGTGCCACTCATAGAAACCGTGCCACCACTACCTAGGTTTGACCCGTCTGATTTTGAAGGCGCATTTCCGCTCGTAACGATATGATGCGATACGGCCAAGTCACTATTAAGCTGCAGACTGCTTATCGTCAGCTGATTGGCCGATAAATTACCACTAAAAGAGCCGTTGCCAGCTACGGTTAGGCCTTTTTGGATAGATGCCTGCCCGCCAGTAGTTAGATTTCCTGAAACAGAAAGAGTGTTATTAACCTGTAATTGACCAAAGCTCCCTGTATTACCAACCGTAAGTGTTGGAAGAGTTAAATTGCCTCCCACCTTTATATTCCCGGCAACGTTTAAGTCGTCTTTAAGCAGAACTTGGCCCTCAAAAAGCGTATTGCTTTGTACATCAAGGTTCTGTTTGGCGTCTCCAACTATGGTGGTACTACCTTGTAGCTGAGAAATTTCTTTGGTTGTTAAAGAAGTTGTTTTCGTATTACTTGACGATTTCTTACCACCGTGCAAAACGAAAAAGAGGCCAACTACAGCCGCAATAAAAACAGCGATAAATATCAAAAAATAAATATTTAAGAACCCTCTTAGGCGAGTTACTATTGAGGGCTTAACTAGTTCTTCAGCAGATGAGTTTCTAGCCGGAGGGCTACTAGGACTGGTTGATCCGGTAGAGCCTAAAGCTGGTCCAGATGTAACAGGTGGTTGTGTTTCCTGATTCTCTAAACTCTCAGTAGGCACAGGTTGGGGTGTTTGATTCTGATTTTCCATAAAACAAGCTTATGCTAATTATATCCTTTATTGTCTTTTTGAGTCATGATTGCCACAATAGCTTTAGTGCTAGCTAAACAAAAATGACTAAAAATTTTTATATTCATGGCAGGCCATTCTATGCTAACAGGCAGAAGAAAGTTAGGTGGCGACGTAGACTAGTAGGAATGGTCGCGTTCTTAGCATTAGCAGTAATTGGTCTAATAATTTATGATATTTTAAAAAACAGAAACTTTGCCACGCCTCCAGTCTCAAGAGAGGTCCATAAGCAGATTGGCAGTGAGCAAACTTACGGCACAGATTATTTCCAGTTTACAGACAATACGGACGTATGGAAGCTGGGCAAAAATACCAAACCTGGCTCTATATATTACTTCCTTAGATATCACCAAGATACATTAGAGCATTCGCTGACTGTATATATAAACCAGACTCCTATACCCCTTTATCTGGCTGTCCCCCGAGTGCTACCACTGACTATTGTAAGTGGAAACGAGTTTAATATTAGCCATGTGTCAGATCCGTGCGGTACTACTTATAAGCAAGGCAAACTTCATCGAGTCCAAGAGGTTTCCTTGGGCGGAACCTCTATGCTATGTGATCCTGATGCCAGCCAGTACGATGTTGTTTTTGGACAAATCGGCGGAAATTATAATTTGGACTTGACCAGAAAAGATGGCTCTAAAAACCGGTACGTAATTATTTATAAAAATTTAAAAGCTGATCCTAATTCAAATGTTGTTGAGCATATTGCTAAAACATTTAAGGCATTATAAGAAGTTTGAAAGATGTTGTGGTATATTTTTAAGACAATGAAGCGCTTACGGTTTATTTTAATCACCCTAGTCCTAGTCACGACAGTCTTAGGTGGTTCGAAAGTGAGTGCCGATTATTCTTCTTCTAATTA
>Ga0070741_10004370_pt1 | contig 33077 bp, 31 predicted proteins | sample Coa_R1_4_FD_66440 | JGI IMG/M metagenome (GOLD analysis project Ga0070741, IMG submission 66440) | Surface soil microbial communities from Centralia Pennsylvania, which are recovering from an underground coalmine fire - Coalmine... | ecosystem: Environmental > Terrestrial > Soil > Unclassified ... | reverse complement strand
CTCGACGGGGCCGCGCTGCGCGAGCGGGTGCGCGACCGCACCGTCGCCGAGATCGTCGAGTCGGCGCCCGCCGAGTCGCGGGTCGCGCCGGCCGACCTCCCATTCGAGCCGCCGCCCGGGACGGTGGCGGCGGTGCGCGTCGTCGCCTCGATCACGCACACGATCGGCGGTCTCGCGGTCGACGACCGCGCGCGCGTGCTGCGCCCCGACGGGACGCCGATCGACGGCCTGTGGGCGGCCGGCGTCGACGCGGGCGGCGTCGCCGCCGGCGGCTACGCGAGCGGCCTCGCCCAGGCGCTCGTCCTCGGCCTCGCGGCGGCGGAGGACGCGGCGCGGTGACGGCGTTCAGCTCTTGCCGACGGAGAAGGCGCAGGCCCGGTCGTCGCCGGGGAGGGGGGACGAGCCGACCTTGTTGATCACGAGCGTGTGGCCGCCGTCCTCGAGCTCGTCGCCGATGCGCGGCGGGTCGCCCTCGACCTCGCGCAGCGTGTAGCCGGCCGGCGACCAGACGAACAGCACGTACGACACGCGCGGGAGGTTAGCGCCTGGTGGCGTAGGGCGGCAGCGTGACCGAGATGCGAGTGCCGCTGCCCTCGGCGCCGACCGCGATCGTGCCGTGCAGCTGCTTCACGCGCTCCTCGATCGTCTCGAACGACCGGCGGCGCCGCTCCGGCTCCGCGTCGTCGAAGACGACCGTCTCGAAGCCGCCGTCGGCGAGGGCGCGCATGCTCACCGCGATCCGCGTCGGCGGGCCGCGCCGGATCGCCTGCTCGAGCAGCTCGCGGATCACCGTGTACAGCGCCACCTGCGCGGTCTCGCCGAGCTGCTCCGCGTCGTCGATCGCGAGGTCGATGCGGATGCTGTTCGAGGTGCCGATCTGGTCTCCGAGCGCGCGCAGCGCCGCGCCGAAGCCCTGGTCGCGCAGCACCACCGGCTCGAGCGCGAACGACAGGTCGCGCAGCTCGCGGATCGTCGTGCGCTGCCGGTTCATGGCCGACGTCAGCACCTCCTGCGCCTCCTCGAGCTTGCCGGTGCCGATCGCGTGGATCGCCGCGTCGAGCATGAGCGCGATCCCCGAGAGGTTCTGCACCGGGCCGTCGTGCAGGAACAGCGCGATGCGGCGCCGCTCGTCCTGCTCGGCGGCGATCAACCGGTCGAGCGCGTCCCACTCGCTCACGCGCGCGGCGCCTCCTAGTCGATGATCGCCTCGCGGAGCGCGATCGCGACGGCGTGGGTTCGGGTGTCGGCCTCGAGCTTCGTGAGGATGTGGCGGACATGGCTCTTGACCGTCTCCTGCGAGATGAAGAGCCGCTGCGCGACGTCGGCGTTCGACATGCCGTCGGCGAGGAGCTGCAGGATCTCCCGCTCGCGCGTCGTCAGCATGTCGGCCTGGTCCTTGCCGGCGAGGAACGCCGGCATCAGCGCCGGGTCGACATAGCCGTCGCCGCCCGCGACGCGCTCGATCGCCCGCACGAGCGTCTGGTGCGGCGCCTCCTTGAGGATGTAGCCCTTCGCGCCCGACTCCAGTCCGCGCGAGAGCAGCGAGCGCTCCGAGTACGCGGTGAAGATCAGCACCTTCGAGTCGGGCACCCTCTCGGTCAGGAGCTTCGTCGCCTCCAGGCCGTCCATGCCGGGCATCCGCACGTCCATGATCACCACGTCCGGCTTGCGGCGCTCGGCCAGCTCGACCGCGGCGGCGCCGTCGGCCGCCTCGCCGATCACCCGGATGTGCGGGGCCCGGGAGAGCGACAGTCGAAGCCCCTCGCGGACGACTTCGTGGTCGTCGACGATCAGCGCCGTGATCTCGTCCGCCATGAGAGGACGATCTTAGAGGGTTGATAGGAGGGACAGCTGCCTCGGGGCAGGCGCGGGGCGCAGCGGCTCGGGCCGGCGGTCGCGGACGCCGTGCGCGCGTGCGAGCGCCCGCACCCGTTCGCGCGCCGGCGCGGCGAGGGCCGCAGGGAGGTATGCGCGTCCCCGGTAGAGCCGCTCGTACTCCGGCAGCAGCTCCGGCCAGTCGCGTTCGAGGCACGCGAGGAAGTGCTCGCGCGTGCCGGGCCGCAGGTGGAGCAGGTTCGCCCAGACCCCGCAGGCGCCGGCCTCGCGTGCGGCCGCGACCACGCGCTCGAGCTGCTCGGGCCGGTCGGAGAGGCCGGGCAGGAGCGGCGCCATGCCGACCGAGGCGCGCACGCCGGCGGCGACGAGCGTCCGCAGCGCGCGCAGGCGCTGCCGCGGCGGCGCCGTGCCCGGCTCGGTGGTGCGCCAGACGTCGTCGTCGAGCGTCGGCACCGAGAACGTGACCGAGACCGACGCGGCGCGGGAGGCTTCGGCGAGCAGCTCCGCGTCGCGCACGATCATCGGTCCGCGGGTGATGATCGAGAACGCCTGCCGGTGGTCGCGGAGCGCCTCGAGGCACGCGCGCGTCAGCCGGTAGCGGCCTTCGGCGGGCTGGTAGGGGTCGGTGGCGGCGCCGACCGCGATCGGCTCGCCGCGCCACGACGGCCGGGCGAGCTCGCGCCGCAGCACCTCGGCGACGTTGACCTTGACGCGGATCGAGCGGCCGTAGCGCTCGTCCGACGGCCGGTCCGCGCGCCGCTCGAACGCGCGCACGTAGCAGAAGGTGCAGCGGTGCACGCAGCCCATGTAGGGGTTCAGCGACCAGTCGAAGGGCATCCCCTTCACACGGTTGAGCGCCGCCCTGCAGGGCTCCTCCCGGTACTCGACGGCCACCCCGGGATGATAGAACAGGTGTTCGCCTGGCCGAAGGCCCGGGTATACTCCGGCGACTGATTCGAGTGGACGACGATCTGCCGCCCAGTACACGCGCGCCGGCGAGCGGCGCAGCGAGATGACCTTCCCGCTCGAGCTTCTTGCCCTTCTCGGGCTGATCCTGCTGAACGCGTTCTTCGTGGCGGCCGAGTACGGGCTCGTCACCTCCCGGCGCACGCGGATCATGGAGCTCGAGCACGAGGGCAACCGGCGCGCCCGGCTCGTCCTGCGGATCACCGGCGACCCGCCGCGCTTCATCGCCGCGATGCAGCTCGGCGTCACGATCTCGAGCCTCGCAATCGGCGCTCTCGGCGAGCAGGTGCTGGCGCGGAAGTTCGAGCCGGTGATGGCCTCCTTCCTCGCCGTCGTGCTGGCGCTGCTCGTCGTCACCTACCTGCACGTCGTCGTCGGCGAGCTGGTGCCGAAGGGGATCGCGCTCGGCCATCCCGAGCGAACCGCGCTCACCGTGTCGCAGCCGGTGCGCTGGTTCTTCCTCGGCTTCCGCCCGCTGATCTGGCTGCTGCAGGAGTCGACCGCGCTGATCCTGCGCTCGCTCGGGCTGGAGCCGCCGGGCGCCGAGCACGAGGCCCACTCGGAGGCCGAGCTGCGCATGCTCCTCTCGTCGTCGGCCGAGCAGGGCGAGATCGAGCACGAGGAGCAGGAGATGCTCTACAAGGTCTTCGACTTCGCCGACAAGGAGGTCGCCGACGTGATGGTGCCGCGGCCGGAGGTGGTCGCGATCTCGATCGCGCTGCCGGCCGAGGAGGCGCTCAAGTCGGTGCTCGAGTCGCCGTTCACGCGCTACCCGGTGTACCGCGAGTCGCTCGACGACATCGTCGGCGTGCTGCACATCCGCGACCTGATCGAGGCCATGCACGACCGCGGCCTCGCGTCGGTCGATCTCGAGGCGATCGTGCGGCCCGCCTACATGGTCCCCGAGACGAAGGACCTGGCGGCGCTGCTCGCCGAGTTCCGGCGCACGAACCAGCACCTCGCGATCGTGATCGACGAGTACGGCTCGATGGAGGGCATCGTCACCCTCGAGGATCTGCTGGAGGAGATCGTCGGCGAGATCGAGGACGAGTTCGACCTCCCGGACGAGACCGTCGAGCGGGTCGACGACAGCACGATCCGCATCGACGGCACCTTCACGATCGACGACTTCAACGAGCAGTTCCACTGCGACCTGCCCGACGAGGACTACCACACGGTCGGCGGCTTCGTCTTCGGCCTGCTCGGGCGCGGCGCCGAGCCGGGCGACGAGGTCAGCCACGACGGGCTCAGCTTCCACGTCGACGCGATCGAGGGCCAGCGGATCGACCGTCTCACCGTCGTCTTCCAGCCCTGGCGCCGGTCGGAGCCCGACACCGCCGGCGGCGGCAGCGGCGGCGACGAGGCGCTCTAGCCGGACCCGGCGAGGGCGCGCAGACGCCGCACGGCGCGCGCGACGCCGTCCGCGTCGAAGAGATACGGGGTCGCGTTCGGAACGTCGTGCAGCGGCCCGTCGAGCTGCGCAGACCCGGCGGCGGCGTTCACCGCGTACCGCACCGGGATCTCGTGGCAGATGCAGAGGACACGCTCCTCCGGCCGGGCCGCGAGCCGCTCGAACGCGTCGGCGTAGCGGCGGGCCGCCTCGTTCAGGCTCTCGCCGCCGGGGAAGCGGTCGTCGCGGGCATGGGCGCGCTTCCACTCGCGGTACGCCTGCAGGGTGTCGCCCTCGAGCTCGCCGATGCGGATGTCGTCGAGGTCGGCGTCGGCGACCGCCGGGATCGCGCCGGCGCGCGCCCCGAGCGCCAGGCGCGCCGTCTCCTGCCCCCGCGGAAAGCGCGACGTCACGCACAGGTCGATCCCGACGGCGGCCAGCTGCACGCCGAGCGCGCGCCCCTCGTCGGCGCCGAGCGGCGACAGCCCGAGGTCGCGCGCCGGGTCGCCGTTCACCCGGCCTTCGACGTTGAGCTGCGACTGCCCGTGCCGGGCCAGGACGAGCAGGTGCATACCCGCACAGTCTGACGCTTACGATCAGCAGGGAGATGCTCGTCGGCCGGGAGCAGGAGCTGTCGGCGGTGACCGCCGTGCTGCGCGCGGCGGCCGGCGGGCGAGGCTCGGCGCTCGTCGTCACCGGCGAGGCCGGAATCGGCAAGACGGCGCTGCTCGACGCCGCCGCGCCGGCCGGCGGCTGCCGGCCGCTGCGCGCGACCGGCGTCGCGGCCGAGCGGGGGGTCGCCCACGCGACGCTGCAGGCGCTCCTCTGGCCGCTCCGCGGGCTCGTCGACGAGCTCGAGCCGTCGCAGCGTGCGCTCGTCGGCGGCGTGCTCGAGCTCGGCCCGCCCCTCGAGGCGAGCAGCTTCGCGGTCGGCGCGGCCGGCCGCGCTTCTCGCGGCCGACGGCGTCCGCCCGATCGCGCTCGTCGGCGATTCGGTAGCCCAGGCTCCGTAGTTCGACGGAGGAGCAGCCGCGCCGGCGGACCTACGCTCCCGGCATGCGAAGCCCGCGCGCCGACTCGCTCCGACGCCGCGGCCGGACCGTGCCGCTCCTCGTCCTGGCCGCGGCCGCGGCGGCGGTCGCGGCCGCCGCGGCGCAGGCACGGCAGCTGCCGGCGACGCCGAAGATCTGCGCTCTCATGCAGAAGGTGATCGACGCCGACCCGGCCTGGAAGGTGCGCCTCGAAAACGGCGACTTCTCGCAGATCGGCCATCGCTGGACGTGCTCGTGGACGGACAAGAGCGGCGCCCTCGCGTACAAGTACGAGCTGACGCTCGCCATGACGCTCAACCCGTCGGCGGCGCTCGCGCATTCGCAGCTTGCGCTCGGTCTCAACAAGGGCAAGCCGCTGAAGGGAACGAAGGCGGACGAGGCCTGGGGGAACGAGACGCATGCAAGCGGCACCACCGCCAGCCGCATCGTCTGGCGGAAGGGCCGCTACACCGGCTCGCTCGGGGTCGGCGGGGTCGGGCTCTCCGGCGATCTCGGCGATGCGAGAGAGCTGCTCGACGGCTTCCTCGTTCGGCTGCCGAGGGCCTGAGCGTCGAGCGCGACGACGCACGCAAACGCCGCGAGCAGCGCGCCGCCGACGGCCGCCGCCGGCCAGGCGGCGCTCGTCGTCGCCGCCGTCACCGCGCCCGCGGCGAGCACGACGACAACGGCGGCGGCGACCTTCGGGTCGTCGCCGACGACGAAGTCGACGACGAAGCGCAGCAACGTCTTCACACGGCCTCCGCGGGCGTGGGCTGCGGCAGCGCCGCGACGAGCAGCCGCGAGACGGCGAGCCAGGAGGCGAGCAGCACGAGGATCGCCCAGTCGCCGCCCGGCCAGGCGAGGCTCGCGCCGCTGCTGCGGAAGACGCCGAGCCCCTCGACCGCCCAGAACGTCCCGTACGTGGACAGCACGACGCCGACGCCGTACTTGAGCGTGTTCTCCGGCACGCGCCCGAGCGGCCCCTTCGCGACGACGCCGAGCACGACGACGAGCACGCCCGCGGCCGCGGCGGCGGCCGCGGCGACCGGGACGTTCTTCGCGTTCAGCCCGAACGTGATCACGATGAACACCACCTCGGCGCCTTCGAGGAACACGCCCTTGAACGACACGACGAATGCCGGCCAGTCGAGGCCGAAGCGCTCCTCGTCCGCGGCCGCGCGCGCGGCGGCGGACTGCTCGCGGAACTCCTCCTCCTCGTCGTGCAGCGACTTGAGGCCCGCCGAGCGCAGCACCGCCTTGCGCAGCCATTGCAGCCCGAAGACGAGCAGCAGGGTGCCGATGCCGAGCTGCAGGGCGGAGCGGGGGAGCCACGTCGCGAGCGCGTAGCCGGCGGCGGCCGTGAAGCCGGAGAGCGCGACGGCCGCCGCGCCGACCCCGGCGAGCGCCGAGCGCCAGCCGCGCGTCAGGCCCATCGCGAGCACGATCGTCAGCGCCTCGACGAACTCGACGAACGAGGCGGTGAACGTCGCGGTGACGAGCCCCCACGTGGCTGCTCCCATCGCCCGACAGCCTTGCAGAGACGCGTCCCCTGGGGCCACGGCCGGGGACTGTCCCCGGACGCGGCGAACCGAGACGCGTCCCCTGGGGCCACGGCCTGGGACTGTCCCCCGACGCGTCGAACCGAGACGCGTCCCCTCGGGGCACGGCCGCCGCCGGGCGGGATCTCAGCCGGCCGGCGGGTTGCCGCGGCTCAGAGCTTCTTGCCGGGGTTGAGGAGGTTCTTCGGGTCGAAGGCGCGCTTGACGCGCAGGTGCAGGTCGTAGCCGACGGGGCCGAGCTGCCGCTCGAGCTGGCCGCGCTTGAGCCAGCCGATGCCGTGCTCGCCGCTCACCGACCCGCCGAGCCGGTGAGCCAGGTCGAACAGCTCGCGGCAGGCCTCGTCCGCCCGCCGCTCCTCGTCCGGGTCGTCGGGCGAAAACAGGAACGTCGAGTGGATGTTTCCGTCCCCCGCGTGGCCGAACGAGAGGGCCGGCACGTCGTGCCGCTCGCCGATCTCGAGCGTCTCGCGCGCGACGTCGCGCAGCCGGTCGAGCGGCACCGCGATGTCCTCGCTGTAGGCGCCGCCGCGCTGCGCCAGGATCGCGAACGCTCCGCCCGCCCGCCACCGCCAGAGCGCGGCGACCTCGCCGGGCTCGGACGGCGTCTGGACGGCGAGCGCGTCCTCGGCGAGCGCGTCGGCGAGCTCGCCGGCCACGCGCTTCGCCTCGAGGGCCGCCCCGTCGGCCTCCGTCACGACCATGAAGCCGGCGCCGTCGGGGAGCCCGAACGGATACGCGTCGCCTGCGTAGCGGAGCAGCACGCCGTCGAGGTACTCGAGCGCGGCCGGGACGACGCCGGACGCGAGCACGCGCTCGAGCGCGCCGATGCCGGCCTCGGCGTCGGCGTAGATCCCGATCACCGGCAGCTCGAGCTCCGGAGCGGGCGTCAGCCGCAGCCACGCGGCGGTCACGAGCCCCAGCGTCCCCTCGGAGCCGACGAACAGGCTTCGCAGGTCGTAGGCGGCGACGTCCTTGCGCAGCGGACCGCCGATCGTCACCACCTCGCCCGGCGGCACGACCACCTCGAGGCCGGTCACCCAGTGACCGGTGACGCCGTACTTGAACGCGTGCGGCCCGCCGGCGTTGCAGGCGATGTTGCCGCCGATCTGCGACTGCTCGGCGGCGCCCGGGTCGGGCGGGAACCGCAGCCCGTTCTCGCGCGCGAGCCGCTGCACGTCGGCGGTCGTGACGCCGGCCTCGACGTGCATGCGCCAGAGCAGCGGGTCGAACTGCCGCACGCGGTTCAGCCGCTCGAACGAGAGGACGATGCCGCCCTCGACCGGGACGGCGCCGCCGGCGAGGCCGGTGCCGCCGCCGCGCGCGGTCAGCGGCACGTCGTGCTCGTAGCACCACCGCATCACCGCCGCCACCTCGTCGACGGTCGCCGGCATCACGACCGCGTCGGCCGTCCCCTCGACGCCGCGGCCCATCAGGTCGGTGAGGAAGCGCCCCTTCTGCTCGACGAGCGACCCGGGCGAGACGACGTCGGCGAGCTCCACGACGCCGAGCCTACTGCAGCGCCAGCTCCTCCACGCCGTCGCGCTCGATCACCCAGCCGCGCAGCTCGTCGCGGGCGAGGCCGTAGATCAGGAACGGCTTCCCCGCCCAGAGTCCGGCGAGCTCACGGTCGGTGCGTGACGGGATCGGCTGCGTCTCGGGATGCGAGTGGAAGATCACCTGCTCCAGGTCGTCGTCGATCTCCGACCAGACGAACGGGTCGATGTACAGCTCGTACCGGTACGGCGAGGCGAGCTTGTTGACGCCGCGGATGTAGCGGACGGCGACGCCGTCCTTGACGAGCACGAGCCCGCAGCACTCGTTCGGCGCCTCCTCGGCGGCGTGGGCGCGCAGCTCCGCGCGGATTGCGGCCGGGATCACCACCAGAGCACGCCCTCGTCGATCTCCTCGCCCTCCCAGAACGGCGCCGAGAGGTACTTCCAGCCGCCGTCGGCCAGCACGCACACGACGACTCCGCCCTCGTCGAGCTCCTCGGCGATGCGCCGCGCCACGTGCACGACGGCGCCGGAGGAGACGCCGGCGAAGATCCCTTCGCGCTCCAGCAGCGCACGCGCGGCGGCGGCCGCCTCGGCGTTCGACACGAGCAGCTTGCGGTCGAGCTGCGACACGTCGAGCACCGGCGGCACGTACCCGTCCTCCAGCGAGCGGAGCCCCATCACCGGGTCGCCCGGAAGGGGCTCGGCCGCGACGACCTGCACGCCCGGGAAGCTCTCGCGCAGCCGGCGTCCGGTTCCCATCAGCGTGCCGCCGGTGCCGAGCCCGGCGACGAGCGCGTCGACGCGGGCGAGGTCGCGCGCGATCTCGGCGCCGGTGCCGAGGTAGTGCGCGCGCGGGTTCGCCTCGTTCTCGTACTGCAGCAGCATCGTGTAGCGGGCGTCCTCGGCCGCGATCTGCTGCGCCAGCCGCACGGCGCCGTTCGAGCCGAGCTCGCCCGGCGACTCGACGATGCTCGCCCCGTACAGCGCGAGCAGCGCCTTGCGTTCCGGCGTGGCGTTCGACGGCAGCACGCAGGTGAGCTTCAGCCCTTTGAGCTTCGCGACGAGGGCCAGGGAGATGCCCGTGTTGCCGCTCGTCGGCTCGAGCAGCTCCGCGCCCGGCGCCAGACTCGCCTCGGCGACCATCTGCAGGGCGACGCGATCCTTGATGGAGCCGGTCGGGTTCTGGCCCTCGAGCTTCGCGTAGATCGTGCGGCCGCGCGGCGAGATCCGCTCGAGCGCGACGAGCGGCGTGTCGCCGATCAGGTCGAGGAGCGTGCTAGCGACCACAGCCGCCCGCCATGGCGGGCAGGAGGATCACGGTGGAGCTCTCGTGCACCGGCGTCTCGAGGCCGTTGCGGGTGCGGACGTCCTCGCCGTCGACGTAGACGTTGACGAACGACTGCAGCTCGCCCTCGGCGTACACCTTGCTGCCGAGCGCCGGGACGCGCACGCTCAGGTCCTCGAGGAGCGCGCGCACCGTGTCGCCGCTCGCCTCGACCTCGCGTGCGCCGCCCGCCTCCGCACGCAGCACCGGTGGGACTCTCACCACGCTCATCTGGCGCAGAACTCCACGTAGTCGACGTACTCGGTGATCGTCGGCCGGTCGCCGCAGACCGGGCAGTCGGCGCGGCGCTCGATGCGTACCTCGTTGAACTCGGTGGCGAGCGCGTCGAAGAGGAGCAGGCGGCCGACGAGCGGCTCGCCGATCCCGGCCGCGAGTTTGAGCGCCTCGTTCGTCTGCAGCGAGCCGACGATCCCGGGCAGCACGCCGAGCACGCCGCCCTCGGCGCACGACGGCGCGAGCTCGGGCGGCGGCGGCTCCGGGAACAGGCAGCGGTAGCACGGGCCCTCGTGCGGCTTGAAGACGGTGACCTGCCCTTCGAAGCGGTAGATCGAGCCGTGGACGACCGGGATGTTGTGCCACACGGAGGCGTCGTTGACCAGGTAGCGCGTCGGGAAGTTGTCGGCGCCGTCGAGGATCAGATCCCAGCCGTCGGCGAGGATCCGGTCGATGTTCTCGGAGGTGAGCCGCTCGCGGTAGGTGACGACGTCGACGTCGGGGTTGAGCGCGTTGATCGCCCGCTTCGCCGAGTCGACCTTCGGCGTTCCGAGCGTGTCGAGCGAGTGCGCGATCTGGCGCTGCAGGTTCGTCTCGTCGACGATGTCGGCGTCGATGATCCCGAGCCGGCCGACGCCCGCGGCGGCGAGGTAGAGCGACGCGGGGGAGCCGAGCCCGCCGGCGCCGATCAGCAGGATGCGCGAGTCGAGCAGCTTCAGCTGGCCCTCCTCGCCGATCTCGGGAATGAGGATGTGGCGCGAGTAGCGCGTGCGCTTCTCGGGTGTGAGCGTGCGCGGCAGCACGATCTCGAGGCCGTTCCGCTTCCAGTCGGTGAAGCCGCCGGCGAGCGAGTAAACCTGGCCGTAGCCGAGCTCGCCGAGCGTCTTTGCGCCGAACGCGGAGCGGTTGCCGGCCGCGCAGTAGAGGACGACGGGGCGGGTCTTGTCCGGGACCGCGGTCTCGATCCGGGATTCGAGGTTGCCGCGGGGGACGTGGATCGCGCCTGGCAGGTGCCCTTCCTGCCATTCGTCGGTCTCGCGGATGTCGACCCAGACGGCGCCGTCGATCGCCTGCGCGTCGCGCGCGTCGATCTCGGCGATCTCGCCTTTGGTCCGGGCCAGAAGCTCCCTGTACGTGGTCATGACTTCAGAAACGGTAGCGACTCCGGGCGTATTTCCAAACGGTGCCGGTCCCCGCGGCCTCTGAGCCGGCTCAGAGACGTCTCAGAGACGGCTCACCTCCAAAGCGCCACGGAAGTGCGCCCGAAGTGCTACCGCCGCTGCCCGTTGCGGCTCGGGGACGGCGATCGCGGCCGCACCGCCGAAACGGACACGGCCGGCGCGCCGGCCGTGTCCGCAGCGGGCCGCGGTGCGAACCGGGGCGTCTGACACGCGTCTGAGCGGTGTCAGACGCCGCGGACTACCCTGGCCGCCGGGATGACGCCGGGGGCACGCGTGAAGCTGATCGTCGCCGCCGCAGCGGTGGTCGCCGCCGCCGGCGTCGCCGGCGTCGTGCTCGCCACCGCGCAGAGCCCGAAGCAGGTGTCGGCGAGGTGCGCGAGGCCGAAGGCGCTCGTCGTGCCGGGCGTGCGCTCGAGCCACGTCGCCGCCGTCCGCGCCGCGCTCGCGCTGCCGCCGAGGCAGGCCGCGCAGAGGCTCGAGCCGCTCGCGCGCGCCTCGCCGTCCGACCCCGTCGTGCAGTTCAACTACGGCAGCGCGCTCTTCTGCGCCGGCTACGTCGACGAGGCCGCCCAGGCGTGGACGGCGGCGAAGACGGCCGGCTACGACACGTTCTACGAGATGCGGGCCGACCTGATCCTGCACCCGCAGTACTTCACGCCCGCCGACGGCCTCTACCCGATCCCCGAGCTCGACACGAAAGACCCGCTGCTCCTCCGGGGGCTCGTGCTCCAGCGCGAAGGCCACCAGCACTCCGCCGAGAAGCTGTACGCGGAAGCCGCCCGCGCGCACCCGGACGACGACCAGGCGCAGGTCGCCGCCGCCGTCGGCCGCTTCGACGAGTCGAACCTCGTGCCCGCCTTCTCGCACCTCGGCCCGCTCGTCAAGCGCTTCCCGCACAGCCAGTCGGTTCGCTTCCACCTCGGCCTGCTGCTCGCGTGGACGGGACAGCGCACGCAGGCCGTGCGGGAGTTCCGCCTCGCCCGCAGCCTCGGGCCGGCGACGACGCTCGGCAGGCAGGCGAACGCCTTCCTCGCGCGCCTCCGCTGAAGAGGTTTGCACAGCTTTCGGCAGAGACGGGACCCACGCCGGGCGGAAATGAGCCGTGCGGCCCATGGCGTCCGTCCGCCGCTCCTGCGATGGTTCCGCATCCAGCCGCGAGGGGGCTCCATTGGAACGGCACGAGATCGAGTCGGACGAGAGCTTCGAGGACGCCGAGGTGGAGGTCGTCGACGAGGTCGACGACGAGGACGTCCAGGAGCTCGACGCCGAGCTCGCCGCCGCAGTCGACTACGAGGCCGCACGCGACGAGCCCGAGGAGCCGGTCGACACCGAGTTCTCCGCCGACTCGCTGCAGCTCTTCCTCAAGGACATCGGCAAGGTCGACCTGCTCACCGCCGCGCAGGAGGTCGAGCTCGCCAAGCGCATCGAGCGCGGCGACCACCGGGCGAAGCAGGAGATGGTCGAGGCGAACCTCCGCCTCGTCGTCTCGATCGCCAAGCGCTACCGCAACCAGGGGCTGCCGTTCCTCGACCTGATCCAGGAGGGGACGATCGGCCTCGTCCGCGCCGCCGAGAAGTTCGACTGGCGGAAGGGCTACAAGTTCTCCACCTACGCGACGTGGTGGATCCGCCAGGCCGTCGCCCGCGCGCTCGCCGACAAGGCGCGCACGATCCGCATGCCGGTCCACGTCGTCGAGAAGCTGAACAAGATCGTGCGCGCCGAGCGCAAGCTCCGCGCCGAGCGGGGCCGCGAGCCGACGTCGGAGGAGATCGCGTTCGACCTCGACATGAGCGTCGAGGAGGTCGAGTCGATCCGCCGCACGTCGCAGACGCCGGTGTCGCTCGAGAAGCCGGTCGGCGACGAGGAGGAGTCCGAGTTCGGGCAGTTCATCGAGGACGAGCACACGCCGCTCCCCGACGAGGCCGCCGACACCGCCTTCCGCACCGAGGCGCTCGGCCGCTGCCTGGGCGCGCTCTCCTACCGCGAGCGGCGCGTGCTCGAGCTGCGCTACGGCCTGAACGGCGAGCAGCCGTGCACGCTCGACGAGGTCGGCCGCGCGTTCCAGGTGACGCGCGAGCGGATCAGGCAGATCGAGAACCAGGGCCTGAAGAAGCTGCGCGCGCTCGCCGAGAGCCAGAAGCTCCGCGACGTCGCCTAGCTTCGAGCTAGGCTCGCGGCCGTGGAGTGGTTCGACGAGCTCGCGGAGTTCCTCCGCATCCCTTCGATCTCGGCCGATCCGGCGCACGCCGACGACGTGCGCGCCGCCGCCCGGTGGGTCTGCGACTTCGTGCGCGCGGCCGGCGGCACGTGCGAGCTCGTCGAGTGGGGCGAGCGCCCGCTCGTGGTCGGCGAGGTGCGCGCGTCGGCGGGCGCCGACGACGCGCCGACCGTCCTCTGCTACGGCCACTTCGACGTGCAGCCGCCGGACCCGCTGGAGCTCTGGGAGTCGCCGCCGTTCGAGCCGGAGATCCGCGGCGAGTACCTCTACGGGCGCGGCACCGTCGACGACAAGGGCCTCCTCTACATGCAGCTCGCCGCGGCGCGCGAGCTCGCGCTCGCCGGCGAGCTGCCGGTGAACGTCCGCTTCTGCTGCGACGGCGAGGAGGAGGTCGGCGGCCACTCGATCGTCGACTTCCTCGCGGGCGACGAGCGCGGCGCCGACGCCGCCGTCATCTTCGACAGCGGCATGATCCGCCGCGACCTGCCGGCGTTCGACGTCGCGACGCGCGGGCTCGCCTACTTCCACGTCACGCTCCGCACCGGGCAGAAGGACCTGCACTCCGGCATGTACGGCGGTGCGGCGCTCAACGCGGCGCACGCGCTGATGCAGACGCTGCAGTCGCTGGTGGCGACCGACGGGACGCTGCGCGACGAGCTGCGCGCCGGCATCGCGCCGCCGACCGAGGAGGAGCTCGCCGGGTGGGCGCAGCTGCCGGCGGGGGCCGACGAGCTCGCCGACCAGGGCGCCCGCCCGAAGGATCCGCGCGCCGCCGAGGACTTCTACCTGCGCACGTTCGCCGAGCCCGCGCTCGACGTGAACGGGATCGCGGCCGGCTCGCCGCACCTGCAGAAGACGGTGCTGCCCGTCGAGGCGGTCGCGAACGTGTCGATCCGCCTCGCGCCCGGCCAGCGGGTGGAGGAGATCGTGCCGGTGGTCGAGCGGCTGCTGCGCGAGGCGGCGCCGGCGGGCGCCGACCTGACGGTCGACCTCTGGTCGTCGTCGCCGCCCGGGCTCGTGCCGCCGGACTCGCCCGCGATCCAGCTCGGCCTCGACGCGTTCGAGCGCGCCCTCGGCGTCCGCCCGGCGCTGATCCGCTCCGGCGGCACGCTGCCGATCGTGCCGGCGCTCGCCGGCAGGGGCATCCCGACCGTCATCACCGGCTTCGGCCTGCCCGACTCGCAGATCCACTCCCCGAACGAACGCCTCCTCGCGGCCTACGTGCCGCTCGGCATCCGCGCGGCGCGCGAGCTGCTGCTCGCGTTCGCCGAGCTGTGATCGACCTCCACAGCCACGTCCTCTTCGGGATCGACGACGGCCCCGCCGACCTGGCCGGGTCGCTCGCGATCTGCCGGGCCGCGGCCGCCGACGGGATCACGGCGATCGCGGCGACGCCGCACGTCCGCGAGGACCACCCGACGACCCCGGAGCTGATGCTCGAGCGGCTGGCGGCGGTGCGGGAGGCGGCCGGCGGCCTGCTGCAGCTCCTTCCCGGCGGCGAGGTGGACGTGGCGGAGCTCGACCGGCCGCACGAGGAGCTTGTCCGCTTCGCGCTCGCCGGCAACCCGGGGTACCTGCTCGTGGAGACGCCCTACTTCGGCTGGCCGCTCGACTTCGCCGACCGCGTCTTCCGGCTCGCGTCGCGCGGCGTCCGCGCCGTGATCGCCCACCCGGAGCGGAACGTCGAGGTGCAGGAGCGGCTCGACCTGCTCGAGCCGCTCGTCCGCGCCGGCGCGCTCGTCCAGCTGACGGCCGCCGCGGTCGACGGCCGGCTCGGCCGGCGCTCGCAGAAGGCCGCGCGCCAGCTGATCGAGCAGGGACATGCGCACCTGATCGCGAGCGACGCGCACGAGCCGCACATCCGCGAGGTCGGCATGTCGAGCGCGGCCGCGGCGGTGGGCGACGAGGCGCTCGCCCGCTACCTGACCGTCGACGTGCCGGCGGCGATCGTCGCGGGGCGCGCGCTGCCGCCGCGGCCGGAGCCGGCCGCGGCGCGCTGGCGTCCGGGTAGGAGGACTCGCCGCGCTCGGTGAGAAGGATCGAGCGGTGCGGTCGTTCACGCTGCAGCGCGGTCCGGGACGGCCGCATCCCGTTCTCGAGGAGATGCTCTTCCGGCGACGCGACGGCGACGACGACCTGCTCGACCTGGCCGCCCAGGTCGAGCGGCTCGAGCGCAAGCTGAACGCCGTGCTCGAGTGCGCCTCCCTCGACCCCGCGTCGGTGCGTGCGGCGATCTCGCACACCCGCCTCCTGTGCGACGCCGGCGGCTACCGGCTCGTCGAGGTGGACGACCCGCCGCCGCAGCTCGACGAGACGGTCGAGCACGACGGGCGCAGCTACACCGTGTTCAGGCTCGGGCCGTCGTCGCTGCCCGGCGACGCGCGCCGCTGCGCCGTGCTCATGCCGGTGGCGTCGAGCGTGCGCATGCCGGGCAGGTAGAGGGCGCCGAGCGTCGCGGCGGCGCCGATCGCGCCCGCCCCGACGAGCGTCGTGCGCGCGCCGAGCGCCCCGGCGACCGGGCCGGTGAGCGCGTAGGAGACGGGGAGGAGGCTGATCGAGATCAGCCAGTCGAGGCTGGAGACGCGCCCGAGCAGGTGGGGCGGCACGTGCCGCTGCTTGATCGTCGACCAGACGATCGTGCCCGCGGCCTCCAGCGCGTTGAAGCACAGGCAGGCGAGCGCGAGCTGCGGCATGGTGCGGCCGATTCCGTAGCCGACGACCGCGAGCGTCGCGACCGTCCAGCAGGCGTACATGAACGTGACCGCGCGCCGCGGCTCGCTCCGCTGGCCCATGTACGCGGCGGCGAGGATCGCGCCGACGCCGCCGGCGGCGAGGACGACGCCGAGGTCGCTGGCCGACCCGTGCAGGTCGTTCTTGACGACGAACGGCAGCAGCACCTCGGTCGGGCCGAGGAAGACGAGGTAGGCGACCGCCGCCGACGCGAGCGTGCCCCACAGCCAGACGCGGCCGCGCACGAAGCGCAGGCCGGCGCGCACCGCCTCGAGCGTCGACTCGGCCGCCTCGGCCGGCGTGTCGACCGGACGCACCGACAGGACCGCGGCCGCGCAGCAGGCGAACGAGAGCGCGTCGAGGCCGAACGCGGTGCCGGCGCCCAGCACGCCCACGATCGAGCCGCCGAGCGCGGGCCCGACGAGGCGCAGCGCGATCGGCCGCACGAACTGGTCGAGCGCGTTCGCCTGCGGGAGCTCGTCGCTTGGCACGAGCGACGGCACGAACGACTCGAACGCGGGCGTGAAGAAGCCGGCGCCGAGCGCGTACGCGGCGACCACCGCGACGAGCGCGGCGAAGGTGAGCGCGTGGGCGAACGCGAGCAGCGCGAGCACGCCGACGGCGGCGGCGCGGCCGACGTCCGACCACAGCATCACGAGCCGGCGGTCGAACCGGTCGCTGAGTGCGCCCCCGTAGAGCAGGCACGCCATCGTCGGCACGGTCAGCGCGATGCCGACGATCGAGAGCGCCGCCGGCGCGTTCCAGAGCGCGTACGCGGTCCACGCGGTGGCGACGAGGAAGACCCCGTCGCCGACCAGCGAGATGCTCATGCCGGCCCACAGCCGGCGGAAGTCGCGCCGCCTCAGCGGGCGGAGCAGCCCGACCCGGCCGATGCCGCCGGCGCGGTCGAGCCCCTCAAAGCTGTGCTGCATTCGCCCCGGACGGCTCGCCGGGCCGCTCGAGGTGCCGGTCGAGCTGCGTCGCCGGCATCGGCCGGCCGAACAGGAAGCCCTGCCCGAGGTCGAAGCCGAGGCTCTGCAGCGAGCCGATCTGGTCCGGCCGCTCGATGCCCTCCGCGACCACCTCGAGGCCGAGCCGGTCGCCGATCGCCATGATCGCCGCCGCGAGCCCGTTGTCGTCGATGCCGCCGCCGAGGAACGAGCGGTCCATCTTGAGGATGTCGACCGGCAGCCGGCTGAGGTACGAGAGCGACGAGTAGCCGGTGCCGAAGTCGTCCATCGCGATCAGCACGCCGAGGTTCTTGAGCGCGTGCAGCCGCTGCACGGCCATGTCGGCGTCGGCGAGCATGACCGTCTCGGTCACCTCGAGCACGAGCGACGACGGCTCGAGGCCGCTCTGGGCGAGGATCTCGCGCACGTCGTCGATGATCGAGTCGGCCTGCAGCTGCTTCACCGACAGGTTCACGCTGATGCGCAGCTTCTCCGCGTACAGCGTCTGCAGCTCCGCGCCCTTGCGGCACGCCTGCGCGAGCACCCAGCGCCCGATCGGCACGATCAGGCCGGTCTCCTCGGCGAGCGGGATGAACTGGCCGGGCGCGACGAGCCCGCGCGTCGGGTGGTGCCAGCGCAGGAGCGCCTCGACGCCGTAGTTGCTGCCCTGCGACATCCGCACGACCGGCTGGTAGTAGACCTCGAGCTGCTCTTCCTCGATCGCGCGCTGCAGCTCGCTGCGGAGCTCCAGACGCTCGACGACGCGCTCGTGCATCGTCGGCTCGAACATCCGGTAGCGGCCCTTCTCGTCGCGCTTCGCCATGTACATCGCCACGTCGGCGTTCCGCAGCAGCTCCTCGGCGTCCTGCGAGAGGAGGTCCTCGTCGCTCATGCAGATGCCGATCGACGCGCGCGGGTAGACCTCCTTGCCGTCGACGACGCACGGCACCTCGAGGTCGGAGAGCAGGCGGTCGGCGATCATCGCCGCCTCGTCGGAGCCGGAGACGCCGTCGAGCAGCACCGCGAACTCGTCGCCGCCGAAGCGCGCGACCGTGTCGGTCGGCCGGACCGTCTCGGCGAGCCGGCGTGCGACCTCCTGCAGCACGACGTCGCCCGCCTGGTGGCCGAGGCTGTCGTTGACGGTCTTGAAGTCGTCGAGGTCGATGAACATGACGGCGACGAGCGAGCCGGTGCGCACGGTCGACCGGAGGGCGTGGCCGACACGGTCGGCGAAGAGCGCGCGGTTCGCGAGCCCGGTGACCGGGTCGTGGAACGCCTGGTGTGCGAGCTGGTCCTCGAACGCCTTGCGCTCGCTGACGTCGCGGCTGTTCAGGACGATGCCCTGGACGTGCTCGTCCTCGAGCAGCTGGGTGTGCTGCACCTCGAACTGCAGCCAGCGGCCGTCGGCGTGGCGCAGCGAGCACTCGAACGTGTGCGAGTCGAACCCGGAGCCGGAGCCGGCGAGCAGCCGCTCGAGCCGCGACCGGTCGCTCTCCGCGAGGAGCTCGCCGAAGTGGCGGCCCTCGACGTCGGCCACGTCGTAGCCGAGCAGCCGCTCCACGGACGGGCTCTGGTAGCTGACGACGCCGGTGGCGTCGAGCACCGTGATCAGGTCGCTCGAGTGCGCGACGAGCGAGCGGAAGCGCGCTTCGCTCTTCGCGCGGTGCGTGCTCTCGGCCGCCATCGACGCCTCGAGCGCGAGCGACACCTGCGAGCCGAGCGACCCGAGCGAGTCGAGCGTGTCGCGCTCGATCGGCGCGGCGGAATGGACGACGATCGCTCCCTGGTCCTGGCTCGGCACCGAGAGGCGCGCCACCGCTGTGCGGCCGTCGCCGAGCCCGAGGGCGGCCGCCACGGGCTCGGGCGGCGAGACCGTGGCGGCGCTGGGGCCGCAGCTGCGAATCCAGGCGCCGACGTCGGCGGTGAGCTCCCAGGCGCCGGCGCCGTTCGAGGCGACGACGACCGCGTTTCCCTCGCCGTTCCAGAGGACGAGCCGGACCTTCGCGCCGGCGCCGGCCACGTCGGCCGCCGCGGCGACGGCCTGCTCGGCGACGCTCCCCCGGCCGACGGACTCGACGAGCGCCTGGCCGGCCTCGCGCAGCGTCAGCTCGGCCGCGGCGGCGCGCTCGGCCTGGCGCGCGAGCCCGGCGACGCGCAGCACGACGAGCAGGAAGAGGATCGCGGAGGAGCCGATCACGACGAGGTGGTCGGTGTTGCCGAGCTCGTTGTAGAAGCGGATGCCGGGCGCGATCAGGCAGGCGAGCGCGAGCAGGCCGAGCCGTGCGCTCGTGAGGCGGCTCCGCCGTGTCTCCGCCGGCTCTTCGAGCGCCCGCATCGACGGGTGCATCGCGGCCGCCCCCCACAGGATCAGGTAGCCGAGCCAGCCGGCGTCCAGGATCACCTGGTGGTGGTACAGGTTGTGGAGGAGCATGTAGTTGTAGGCGCAGTCGGTGACGAGCAGCGCCGCCGTGCTGCCGAACAGGAGGTAGAACGAGGGCGTCTTGGCACCGGCCTGCACGGCGAAGCGGATCACCGCGGCGAGCAGCAGCACGTCGCCGATCGGGTACGCGGTCGAGACGGCTTTCGCGAGCCAGTCGAGGCCCGACAGGTGGATGTTCGGCGCGATCAGGAAGACGAAGAAGAGGAGCGCGAAGCCGACCGTCAGCACGAGCGAGTCGAGGACCGCGGCGCGGTCGCGGTGCAGCGGGTCGCGGCGCCAGACGAGCAGCATCAGGCCGGCGACGAGCGCCGGGTACACCGACAGGTAGATCGCGTCGCCGACCGACGGGAAGCCGACGGTGCCGCCGAGCAGGTCGGGGTAGGTGTACGTGTAGAAGTCGCCGGCGACGTAGAGGAGCTGGCCGACGAGCAGCAGGCCCCACGCGTTCTTCGCCTTGGCCCGGTTCAGCTTCACGCCGGCGGCGATCGCGGCGAGCGAGCCGACGCCGATCACGTTGACCAGCACGGCGTAGCCCTTGAAGGGCGGCACGAACAGGTAGGCGCCGAGGAGGATCCCCTGGGCGCTCAGGTAGAGAAGCCAGGCGCGGTCGCGCCCGGGCCGCAGCTTCGTCATGTCCTAGGCCGCCTTTCGTTCCGCTGGTTGGAGGTCGAACCGCTGGGAGAGCTCGCCGAGCACTGCGACCAGGTGCTCGACTTCGTCGTCGGTGTTGGCGGCGGTGAGCTGGATGCGGAAGCCGACCTCGGCCCGCGGCACGAGCGGGTAGGCGGCGAGCGTCACGTAGATGCCGCGGTCGAAGAGGAACTCGCCGACGTCGCCGATCTGCTCGGCCTGGCCGAGCGGCACCTCGACGATCGGGAAGCCGTCGGTGTTCGGCGTGTAGACGTTCAGCGTGTCGAGTGCGTCGAGGACGCGCCTCGTCTTCGCGTGCAGGTCGGCGCGCAGCGCGTCGCCGCAGCGCTCGTTGACGTCGAGGCCGGCGATCGTCGTCGCGAGCGACGCGACGGGTGACGGGCCGGAGTAGAGGTACGGCGGCGCCGCGGTCTTCAGCAGCCGCTTCATCTCGGTCGGGCAGGAGATGAACGCGGCGAGCGACGAGTACGCCTTCGAGAGGCCGGCGACGAGCACGAGGTTGTCGTAGGTCTCGTCGAAGTAGCGCACGATGCTGTTGCCGCGCTTGCCGTACGGCGACAGCTCGTCGTCGGCGCGCTCGCCGATCACGCCGAACCCGTGCGCGTCGTCGACGTAGAGGATCGCCTCGTACTCGCGCGCGAGCTTCGCGAACGCGGGCAGGTCGGGCGCGTTGCCGGTCATGCTGTTGACGCCGTCGATGCAGATGAGCCGCGCCGACGAGCGGTCGTCCTTGAGGAGCTTCTCGAGCTCGTCGAGGTCGTTGTGCGCGAAGCGCTGCAGCGTCGCCCCGCGCAGCGTGGCGAGCTCGGCGCCCTCGTAGATGGTCTTGTGGGCGCGCCGGTCGACGAACACCGTGCCGCTCGCCGCGAGCAGCGGGATCACGGAGAGGTGGATGAGGGTGATGGTCGGCAGGACGAGCGTGTCCGGCGCGCCGAGCAGGCGGGTGAGCCGCTCCTCGATCTCCTCGTAGAGCACGGGGCTGCCGAGCAGGCGCGACCAGCTCGGGTGGGTGCCCCACGTCTCGAGGTAGGCGGGGACGGCTCCGATGATCTCGGGGTCGAGGTCGAAGCCGAGGTAGTTGCAGGAGGCGAAGTCGGCGAGCCACTTGTCGCCGACGCGGATCATCCGGCCGTCGACCTCGTCGATGACGGCGTCGATCATCGGGTTGGAGCGCTCGAGCTCGGCGAGATCCGAGCACGCGTCCAGCCACCTGCCCACCCAGTCGTCGGACGCCCGACGCCGGTTCTGACGGGAACCCACCGCAGCCACGAACCGAGGTATCGGCTGCGAGAAACTCCTGCATATCACCCCGAAGGGGTAGACGCGCCGCGCCGCGGCAGGTGCGCGGTCCCGCCGCGGCGCGCCGAAGGGAGGGGGTCAGGAGGCGGGCTCGTGGTCGCCGACGTGGCTCGCCGGCGTCGATTCCACCTGGGAGAGGCTTGCGCGGAACGGGGCGCGGATCCGGATCGTGACGTGGTCGCCGGCCCTGAGCTGCGACGGGTCGATCACGGTCGGCACCTTGCCCTGCCAGAGCAGGAAGATGGTGCCGTCGTCGTAGGCGAACGTCTGGTCGCCGGGCTGGCCGACGAGCAGGCGCAGCGCGCGGGCGTTGCCGCCGCGGACGTGCAGCGCGACGCGGCCGCCCGACTGCGGGCCGTCGACCGTGCCGCGGTAGAGGTAGAGCGGGTGGTCGGGCGGCTGCGGCTGCGTGACGTGGTCGCCGACGATGCCGGCCTGGGTCTGCTCGAGCTCGCCGAGCGACGAGCCGCGCTCGCCGCGCACCGTCACCTGGACCCAGTCGCCCGCCTTCAGGTCGCCGGGGCCGACGACCTTCGGGATGCCCTTCGTCCAGAGCAGGAACTCGGTGCGGTCGCCGACCGTGAAGCTCTGGTTCTGCGACTGGCCGAGCATCAGCCGGAGCGCGTTGCGGCTGCCGCCTTCGACGGCCATCGTGAGCGAGCTGCTGCTGACGCTCTTCAGCTCGCCGCGGAACGCGAACGGGACGCTGCGGCCCTTGCCGCCGGGGGCGGCCGCCGCCGTCGCGGCGGCGCACAGGAGCGCCAGGGCGCCGATCAGTGCGAGTGCCTTCTTCATCGTCATCTCCTCCGGTCGTGCTTGGGGTCGACCGGACGATCGCCTGCCTGCGCCAGGGGAGCGTTGCCCGCCCGTAAGACGGAGGAAAAACGGGCGGAGGTCGACCGCGCGGGGCGCGTAGTTGCCGTGCGGCTCGGATGGCCTGGGCGCGGCCGGACGAGGAAACTCATCCCACCGAGAGGCCGCATCCCCGCGCGCGCTAGTCCCAGGGCGGCGGGTTGTGCACCCAGCGGCCCGCGACCATCGTCGCGACGACCTGCGCGTCGAGGTCCTCCCACGGGTCGCGGTCGAGCACGACGAGGTCCGCGTCCTGCCCGGGGACGAGCCGGCCGCGGCGGCGCTCCTCGCCGGCGAGCCACGCGGGCGCGAGGCACGTCGCCGCGAACGCCTGCTCCACCGTCACCGCCTCCTCGCCTCGCCACGCCGGCCGCGCGTCGATCGTCCGGCGCACCCCGGCGCGCACGCCGGCCAGCGGGTCGAGCTCCTCGATCGGCGCATCGGACCCGTTCGCCACCACCGCGCCGGAGTCGGCGAGCGACCGGTACGCGTACGCGCCGGCGAGCTTCCCCGCCCAGAACCGCTCCGCCAGGTCGCGGTCGGAGGGCGCGTGCGAGAACTGCACCGAGCAGGCGACGCCGAGCTCGGCGAAGCGGCCGACGTCCTCCGGCGCGAGGAGCTGGCAGTGCTCGACCCGGTGGCGCAGCCCGAGCGGCCCCCACACGTCGCGTGTCGCGGCGAACGCGTCGAGCGCCTCCCGGTTCGCCCGGTCGCCGATCGCGTGCACCGCCACGGGGAACCCGGCCGCCGCGCCGCGGCGGACGATCTCGGCGAGCTCCTCGCCGCTCGTGATCCGCACCCCGCTTCCGTCCAGGAGCCACGCGGTCTGCGAGCCGAGCGTGCCGTCCATGAACACCTTCAGGTAGCCGAGCCGGAGGAGCGGCGAGCCGATGCCGGAGCGAAGCCCGACGGCCGCGGCCGCCTCGACGAGGTCGTGCGGGATCGACTGCCACACCCGCAGCGTGAGCTGCCCGCGCTCCTCGAGCCGCCGCCAGAGGCGCAGCGCGCCGAGCCAGCCGTCCTTGTCGTGCACCGCGGTCACCCCGCGCGCGTTGGCAAGCCGCACGCCGTCGCGCATCGCCTCGACGTACGCGTCGTCCGGCACCGTCATGTGCCGCTCCTTGAACCGCCAGGCGGCCTCCTCGCGCAGCACCCCCGTCGGCTCGCCCGCCGCGTCGCGCTCGACGACCCCGCCGGGAACCTCGAGGTCGCCGCCGGCGAGCGCCAACGCGGCGCTGTTGAGCCACAGCGAGTGGTAGTCCTTGGCGATCAGCCCGATCGGGAAGTCGCCGAGCCCGTCCAGGTCGGCGCGCGTCGGCTCCCGCTCCCAGCCGGCGCTGCGCCAGCCGTAGCCGCGCAGCCAGCCGGTCGGCCCGGGCCCGGCGCCCCGCAGCCGGCCGAGCGCCTCCGCCAGCGACGCCGAGCCGTCGAGCGTCACCTCGGTCTGCGCAAGCGCCCACGTCGGGAAGTGCACGTGCGCGTCGGCGAAGCCGGGCAGCACCACCCGTCCGCCGAGGTCGACCACCTCGGGCGAGGCGAGCGCCGTCTCGTGCACGCCGACGCCGCCCGCGATCCGCTCGCCGGCGATCGCGAGCGCGCGCTGCGTCGGCACCGACGGGTCGAGGGTGCGGATGAGGCCGTTTTCGAGGATCACGCTGCCGCCATTCTCTAATACGCTCACACGATGACGATCTGCGCCGCCTGCGGTGCGGAGAACGCCGCCGGCCGGAAGTTCTGCGGCGGCTGCGGCGCGCCCCTGTCGCGCGCCTGCCCGTCGTGCGGCTCGCCCAACGAGCCGGGCGTGCGCTTCTGCGGCGAGTGCGGCAGCGCCCTGGACGCCGGCGCCGCTCCGCGCGCCGCCCCGGTCGCCGAGCGGCGTCTCGTCTCGGTGCTCTTCGCCGACCTGGTCGGCTTCACGACCCTGTCGGAGGGGCGCGATCCCGAGGAGGTGCGCGAGCTCCTCTCCCGCTACTTCGACGTCGCCCGCACGCTGGTCGGACGCTACGGGGGCACGATCGAGAAGTTCATCGGCGACGCCGTGATGGCGGTGTGGGGGACGCCGGTGGCGCGCGAGGACGACGCCGAGCGCGCGGTTCGGGCGGCGCTCGAGCTCGTCGAGGCGGTCGCGGCGCTCGGCGAGGAGAGCGATTCCGGCATCCGCGCCCGCGCCGGCGTGGCGACCGGCGAGGTGGCGGTCACGCTGGGCGCCGAGGGGCAGGGGATGGTCGCCGGCGACCTCGTCAACACCGCCGCGCGGGTGCAGTCGGCGGCCGAGCCGGGCAGCGTGCTCGTGACCGACGCGACGAGGCGCGCGTCGGCCGCGGCGATCGCCTACGAGGACGCCGGCAGCCACGAGCTGAAGGGGAAGTCCGAGGCGCTGCACCTCCACCGCGCGCGCGAGGTGACCGCGGCGCGCGGCGGCGCGCTGCGCTCCGCGCAGCTCGAGCCGCCGTTCGTCGGCCGCGACCGCGAGTTCCGGCTCGTCAAGGAGCTCTTCCACGGCTGCGCCGACGACGGCACGTCGCGCCTGCTGAGCGTCGTCGGGATCGCCGGCATCGGCAAGTCGCGGCTCGCCTGGGAGTTCGAGAAGTACCTGGACGGGCTCGCGGACGACGTGTGGTGGCACCGCGGCCGCTGCCTCGCCTACGGCGACGGCGTCGCCTACTGGGCGCTCGCCGAGATGGTGCGCATGCGCGCGCGCATCGCCGAGGAGGAGCCGGCCGGGGAGGCGGCGGCCAAGCTGCGCGCCGTGCTCGCCGCCGCCGTGCCGGACGAGAGCGAGCGCGCGTGGGTGGAGCCGCGCCTCGCGCACCTGCTCGCGCTCGGGGAGCCGCAGTCGTTCGACCGGCAGGACCTGTTCGCGGCGTGGCGGCTGTTCTTCGAGCGGCTCTCCGACCAGGGCCCCGTCGTGCTCGTCTTCGAGGACCTGCAGTGGGCGGACGGGAGCCTGCTCGACTTCGTCGAGCATCTGCTCGACTGGTCGCGCAGCCATCCGATCTTCGTGCTCGCGCTCACCCGGCCGGAGCTGGGCGAGCGGCGGCCGGGCTGGGGGGCGGGCGGCCGCAGCTCGACGACGCTCTCGCTCGACCCGCTCTCAGGGCAGGCGATGGGCGAGCTGCTCCGGCGGTTCGTTCCCGGCCTGCCCGAGGAGGTCGCCGCGCAGATCCTCGACCGCTCCCAGGGCGTCCCGCTGTACGCGGTCGAGACGATCCGGATGCTGCTCGACCGCGGCCTGCTCGCCCCGGACGGGGACGGGTTCGCGGTCACGGGCGAGATCGGGCAGCTCGAGGTGCCGGAGACGCTGCACGCGCTGATCGCGGCGCGCATCGACGACCTGACGCCCGAGGAGCGCGCCGTCGTGCAGGACGGCTCCGTGCTCGGCAAGACCTTCACGCTCGCCGGGCTGACGGCGCTGTCGGGCCGTGCGCCGGAGGAGCTCGAGCCGCTCCTGCGGCAGCTCGTGCGCAAGGAGGTGCTCTCGGTCGAGGCCGACCCGCGCAGCCCCGAGCGCGGCCAGTACGGCTTCCTGCAGGACCTGCTGCAGCGCGTCGCCTACGAGACGCTGTCGCGCGCCGACCGGCGTGCGCGCCACGTTGCGGCGGCGCGCCATCTCGAGACGGTGCTCGACGTGGAGGCGGCGGACGTCGTGGCGGCGCACTACCTCGACGCCTACGCCGCCGATCCGAGCGCCGCCGACGCAGACGAGGTTCGCGCGCGCGCCGGCGACGCCCTCGTCCGGGCGGGCCGCCGGGCTGCGTCGCTCGGGGCGCACGAGGAGGCGGGCCGCGCGTTCACGCGGGCCGCCGATCTCGCCGACGACCCGGGGGAGCGGGCGGAGCTCCTGTTCGCAGCAGGCGACGCGGCGTTCAGCGGCGCAAACTGGCCGCTGACCGAGCAGCGACTCGAGGCGGCGATCGCGCTCTTCGACGAGGCGGGCCTCTCGCATCGCGCCGCCAGGGTGGCCGCGCTGCTCGGCTGGTCGATGTGGTTCGCCGGCGACCTCGCGGGCGGTGCGGACCGCATCGAGCGTGCGCTCGAGGTCCTCGCGGACGAGGAGCCCGACGCGGATCTCGCGGCGATCATCGAGGTCTATGCGCGGCTGCGCTTCTTCCTCGGCGACTACGAGACGGCCGCGGATCGCGTCGAGCGCGCGCTCGAGATCGCGGACGCGCTCGTCGTTCCGGAGGTGCTCGTGGACGCGCTGAACACCAAGAACCTCGTCCTGACGGCGCGCGGGCGTGCCGAGGAGTCGCTCGCGCTGCTCGAGCGGGCCGTCGCGATCGGCCGTGAGCACCCGCCGACCCGCGCGTTCAGCCGGGCGCTCTACAACCTGAGCTACCACATGCATTCGCGCGACCGTTACGACGATTCGCTCGTGATCGACCGCGAGGGGATCGAGGTCGCGCGCCGCCGGGGCGAGCGCATCGAAGAGGACATGGTGCACGGCCACTCGTCGTTCGCGCTTCTGATGCTCGGCCGCTGGGACGAAGCAGTGGAGGTGGTCGAGACGATCGAGGCCGGTTCGTCGATGCGGTCGGCAAGCGACCGGACGCCGCGCATCTGGATCCTGCTCCAGCGCGGCGAAGTCGCCCAGGCGCGACGCGAATGGGACGCGCTCGCCGCGCACATCGACGACGCCGAGATGCAGATGAAGAGCGCCCGGCTCCACATCGAGTCGCAGGTGCTGCTACACGAGGGACGAGTTGCCGAAGCGCTCGCGAACGCGCAGCGCTCGCTGGCCGTCGCCATCGAGGGTGTTTTCACGTTCGCACACCCGCTCCTGAAGCTCGCGTTCACGAGCGTTCTCGAATGCGCCTTCGAGGCCGGCGACCGAGGCGCCGTCGAGGACGCGCTGGCGATGGCCGCGGCGGCGCCGCCGGTCGAGCACCGACCCTGGCTGGCGGGGCTCGAGGCTCAGGCTCGCGGTCGGCTTGCTGCACTCGACGGCGACCACGCGGAGGCGGAGCGGCAGCTGCGCGAGGCGGCGCGGCTGTTCGAATCCGTCGGCCTCCGTTTCGAACGGGCGCGATCGCTTCTGTACCTCGGCGGCGAGCAGGAGCTGGCCGAGGCGCGGGCGGTGTTCGAGGAGCTCGGCGCGCGGCCGTGGGTCGAGCGCGTCGACGCGGCGCGCGCCGCCGCCGCCGCTTCGGTCTAGGCGAAGTCGTCGCGGAAGTCCCAGGCGCGCAGGGTCCCCGGCTCGAGCCGGATGACGAGATCGTCGCTGCCGCCGGCGGCGTACGCCTCGCCCTCCTCCGTCCCGAGGTAGCGGACGGCGATCTCGCGCGCGACGTCGGCGGCGTCGTCGGTGAGCAGGCGCGGCTCGCAGCGCAGCTCGATCCCGCGGTACGGCGGCGTGTGCTCGTACACGAGGATCGAGGCGCGCGGGTCGTTCCTCAGGTGGCGGGCCTTGACGTCGTCGCCGTTCGTCGCCACGTCGAACCCGCCGTCGCGCCAGCGGTGCCAGACGGGTGAGAGCAGCACGCCGCCGTCGCGGCGGTAGGTGGCTAGGACGGCGACGAGCGGCCGCGCGAGCAGGTCGCCGAGGTCGTCGGGGCTGAGGTTCCTCCGCATCGACGTGAAGGATAGGGTCGTGCCGTGCGCGTCCGTCGCCTGTGGGCCGACAGCGAGACGAACGTCGGCGAGCAGCCCCTCTGGCCGACGGCCGCCATCGTCACCGCGGCGATCCTCTACGCCGATCTGCCGAGCCGCTTCATCGTCGGGCGCGCCGCCGGCGCGTTCGCCGTCTTCCGCTGGGTCGTGCCGGCCCTCACGGTGGTGCTGCTGCTGATGCTGGTTGCGAGCATCCCGGAGGGGAGGCTGATGCGGACGCTCGGCTGGGGCCATCACCGAGCCCACCTCACCCGCCGCTTGCTGTCGATCGGGCTGATCGGGATCGTGAGCGCCGCGAACGCGCTCTCGATCCTCCTGCTGATCCACCTGCTGATCAACGGTGCGAGCGCGAACGCGTCGACGCTGCTGCGCGCCGCGGTCCACATGTGGGTGGTGAACGTGCTGCTGTTCGCGCTGTGGTACTGGCAGCTCGACGGCGGCGGCCCGTCCAGACGGCCGAGCTGCGCGCCGCATCAGCGCGACTTCCTCTTCCCGCAGCAGACGGAGCCGTCGCTCATGGCCGGCGGCTGGCGGCCGCTCTTTCTCGACTACCTGTTCGTGTCGTTCACGAACGCGAGCGCGTTCAGCCCGACCGACGCGATGCCGCTCTCGCGCTGGGCGAAGATGCTGATGCTCGTGCAGTCGGCGATCAGCCTCTCGCTCGCCGTCATGGTCGTCGCCCGCGCGGTGAACATCCTCCGCTGAACCGAACGCGCCGTCGCTGCGAATAGGGGTGGCAGGAACCCACCCCGAGGAGGAGATGTGAGAAAGCTCGTCGCACTGCTCGCGGCCGCCGCTCTTTCGGCGCTCGCGCTGACCGCCCTGTCGCTTGCCGCCACGAAGGCGGGCGGCTGGAAGGCCACCCTGACCTCCGGCGCCGAGGTGCCGGCGCCGACGGTCAAGGCGCCGCACGCCAAGGGCACGTTCACCGCCACGGTGAGCGGCACGAACCTGAAGTGGAAGCTCACCTACAGCGGACTGACCGGCCCCGCCGCCGCCGCGCACATCCACGTCGGCGCGGCCGGCAAGGCCGGCAACGTCCTCGTCCCGCTCTGCGGCACCGCGCCGAAGTGCCGAAGCGGCCTCACCGGCACGACGAAGCTCACCGCGCAGCTGAAGAGCCTCTTCGCGAAGCACCAGCTGTACGTGAACGTCCACACCGCCAAGAACCTGAACGGCGAGATCCGCGGCCAGATCACGGCCGGCTAGCCCTGCGGTCGGAGAGGGCGCCGGGGGGCGGCGCCCTCTCCGGCCGCGGCAGCATTCAAAGGCCGTCGACCGCCGCCCGGTAGTCGGCGGCGCGACGCTCGATCGCGGCGAAGTCGCCGGCCGCGATCCGGGCGGCGGAGCACAGGTCGCCGCCCGCGCCGAGCACGTAGGCGCCGCTCGCCAGCCAGGCGCGGGCGTTGTCGGCGGTGACGCCCCCCGTCGGCATGAAGCGCAGGCTCGGAAACGGCCCGCGGAGCGCGGCCAGGAGCCCGGGCCCGCCGACGCTCGCAGGGAAGAGCTTGAGCAGCGGCGCCCGCTTCGAGGCTGTGGCGACCTCGGTCGGCGTGAACACGCCGGGGATCGCCAGGACGTCCGACTCCTCGCCGGCGTCGAGGGCCTCCGTGCTCAGGTGCGGGCTGGCGAGGAACCGCGCGCCGGCGGCCACCGCCGCCTCCGCCTCCGCCCGGGTGGTGACGGTGCCCGCGCCGACGAGGACGCCGTCGAGGAGTGCGACGTCGGCGATCGCCTCCGCCGCCCCGGGCGTCGTGAACGTGATCTCGATCGCGGTGACGCCGCCCGCGGCCAGCGCCCGTGCGGCGTCGACGGCTGCCGCGGGGTCGCCGGCGCGGACGACCGCGACGACCCGCCGCCGGCCGAGCTCGCGCAGGACGTCGCCGGCGCCGCTCATGCGCGCCCGCCGGCCTGGTCGACGACGGGATGTCCGGGCGGCTCGCCGTCGAGAACGGCGAGGCAGTCTCGCAGCGCCATGCGACCCATGTTCGCGTAGGCCTCCTTGGTGTGAGACGCCGAGTGGGGCGTGAGGACGAGGTTGTCGAGCGCCCGCAGAGGGCTGTCGACGGGGAGGGGCTCCGTGTCGTGGACGTCGAGCGCGGCGCCGGCGAGGTGCCCGGACCGCAGCGCGTCGGCGAGCGCCTGCTCGTCGACCAGTCCTCCGCGGGCCGTGTTGACGAGGTACGCGCCGGGCTTCGTCCGGGCGAGGAACCCCGCGTCGACGAGGTGCGCCGTCTCGGGCGTGAGCGGAAGGTGGAGGCTGACGAAGTCCGCGGCGGCGAGGGCCTCGTCGAGCTCCACGAGCCGGATACGGTGCTCGGCCGCGAAGCGCGGGTCGGCGGCCGGGTCGGTGGCGACCACCGAGCAGCCGAGCGCGCGCGCCCGGCGGGCGACGCCCTTGCCGACCGCGCCGAGCCCGACCAGCGCGACGGTGCTGCGGCCGAGCTCCCGCCCGTCGACCGTCGGCCAGCGCCCCGCGCGGATCTCGCGATCGGACCAGGGGATGCTCCGTGCGAGCGCGGAGAAGAGCGCGAGCGTCAGCTCGGCGACGGCGTCGGTGTTCGCGCCGGGGGTGTTCGTGACGACGATCCCCCGCGCGCGGGCCGCTGCGAGGTCGATCTGGTCGACGCCGACGCCGTATCGCGCGATCACGCGAAGACGCGGCGCGTACGCGAGCACCTCGGCCGTGATCGCGTCGAGCCCGGCGATCCAGCCGTCGACGTCCGCGAGCAGCTCGCCGAGCCCGTCGGCCGCCAGGTTCGGCGCGGCGGCGTAGCGGACATGCGCCACGGAACGCTCGAGCTCGGCGCGCAGGGAGTCGTCCCCGCGTCCGAACGAGCGGGGCGTGACGAGCACGGTGGCCTCGCCGGCCGTCAGCGGCCCGGCCTTGACATCGTCAGGGGCCACTGCGATATTCGACAACTTGTGCGGACATCTGAACAAGTCTGCCACATCGGTTCCGTCGTTTCGCTCCCAGGAGGAGGACGAAGAGTGAAGAGGTGGCTCGTTCGCCCAAGTCGCTCCATTGCAGGGGTCGTGCTCGGAGTCAGCGCGGTCGTCGCGCTGACGCTACTCGCCGGCACGGCTGCCGGCCGGACCGGCGGCTCGAGATCGCTCGAGGCGCCTGCGGGCACGCTGGTGGTCGCACGCGCGGCAGATCTCGACATGCTCGATCCGCACAAGGCGACCACCTTCGCAGCGCTGCAGACGCTGCCGCTCGTCTACGAGTCGCTGACACGGCTCGACAGGAATCTCAAGGTCCAGCCGGCGCTCGCGGCATCGTGGTCGTTCTCCAAGGACGGCAAGACGCTGACCCTGCACCTGCGCACCGGCGTCAAGTTCGACAACGGCCAGCCGTTCACGTCCGCCGACGTGAAGGCGTCCCTCGGCCGGATCCTCAACCCGGCGACGGGGGCGGTGGCGGCGTCGAACCTCGCAGCGGTCCTCCACGTCCTCACGCCGAACGCGGGCACGGTCGTCCTCAAGCTCCGCTACCCGGACGTGCCGATTCTCGCCGCGCTCGCCGACATGAACACGGCGATCCTGTCGAAGGCGGACATCGACGCCAAGACCGTGGGCAAGAAGGCGAACGGCACCGGCCCGTTCCGGGTCGTCGCCTGGACGCCCGGGCAGTTCGTCAACCTCGTGCGCAACAGCGGCTACTGGGGCGGCGCCCCGAAGCTCGCCGGCGTCGACTTCCGCGCCATCCCGTCGGAGTCGTCGGTCGCGGCGGCGGTCAGCGCCGGCACCGCCGACATCGGGATCGTCACGAACCCGGTGGTCGCCCGGGCGGTCGGCGGGAGCGCGCACGTCGTCCGCGAGCCGACGATCGACTACCACGTGCTGATGCTGAACGGGCGCTCCTCTGCGCTCAAGGACGCGCGTGTGCGGCTGGCGATCGCCTGCGCCATCGACCGGAAGCAGGTGCTTGCGACGGCCGCGCTGAACGAGGGCAAGGTGACCGGCCCGATCACGAGCCCGGCGTTCCTCTCCAACCCGAACGACCGGCCGTGCCCGACGCCGAACCTGGCGAAGGCGCGGTCGCTCCTCGCGCAGGCGGGCTACTCCTCGGGGCTCACGCTCGACACGATCGTCGAGACCGGCGAGTACGCGACCGCCACGGCCGAGGCCCAGAACGTCCAGGCTCAGCTCAAGCAGATCGGCGTCAACCTGAAGCTCGAGGTGCTCGACACGAACACGTACGTCCAGCGCTGGCTCGACGAGAGCTTCGACGCCGCCTTCGCGTTCAACACCGGGCGCGCGGATCCGGACACGCAGTACGGACGGTACTTCCAGTCGACCGGCAGCCTGAACAAGCAGGGCGGCTACGCGAGCGCCGCGCTCGACAAGCTGTTCGCCGACGGCCGCGCGACGTCGGACGACGCAGCCCGCAAGGCGGTCTACAAGAAGATCTCCGAGACCCTGGAGAATCAGGCCGTGTGGGTCTGGCTCTTCGTCGGCTACAACTACTACGTCGTGGGTTCGCGGGTGCACGGCTTCGTCGCGACGCCGAACGGGTCGCTCCGGTACCTCAGCTCGACAACGGTGGGCTAGACGCTCTTTTCCGGTGGTTTCCTCTCGCAACGGGGGCAGGACGGAGGGGGAGAGCTCTGCTCTCCCCCTCCGCATGCAGGTCGTCCGCCGCGCCGTGCGGCGCGGAGCGGCCCGCCGGCTGCTCGCGGCGCTGGGAACCATGTTCGGCGTCTCGGTCCTCGTCTTCGTCGCGCTGCGCGTGATCCCCGGCAACCAGGTGACGGCGTCGCTCGGCGTCGAGGCGGGGCTGCTCAGCCCCGCGCAGCGCGCCGCCCTCGAGCGCTACTACGGCCTCAACCAGTCCCTGCCGCACCAGTTCGCCTCGTGGCTGTGGAGCGTACTCAGCGGGAACCTCGGCTACTCGGTGCGCACCGGACAGTCCGTCGCAGCGCTGACGTGGCGTGCGCTCCCGGTCACCGCGGAGCTCGCGTTCCTCTCCGCCGTCGTCGGCACCGTGGTCGGCGTCGGGCTCGGGATGCTCGCCGCGTCGCGCCCGCGCTCGGCGAGAGACGCATCGGCGCAGGTGTTCGGCCTGCTCGGGCTCGCCGTGCCGGCGTTCGTCCTCGGCTCGATCATCGTCACGATCGTCGCCCGCAAGTTCGGCTACTTCCCGAACGGCGAGCAGTACACGGGACCGGTTCAGAACCTGTCGCGCAACCTTCAGCAGATGCTCTTCCCGACGGTCGTCCTCGCGCTCGGCTTCGCCGCGATCGTGATGCGCACGACGCGGACGGCGATGCTGGAGATCGCGCTGCTCGACTTCGTGCGGACGGCCCG
>Ga0070741_10004369_pt1 | contig 33081 bp, 30 predicted proteins | sample Coa_R1_4_FD_66440 | JGI IMG/M metagenome (GOLD analysis project Ga0070741, IMG submission 66440) | Surface soil microbial communities from Centralia Pennsylvania, which are recovering from an underground coalmine fire - Coalmine... | ecosystem: Environmental > Terrestrial > Soil > Unclassified ... | reverse complement strand
GGTCTCACCCTCATCGCGCATCTCTGCGTCGCAAGATCAAACGAGCCGGATGGGACAATGCCTTCCTCTTGGCTATGCTCAACCATATGCGATAGCCCTGCCGCCTGCGGGGAGAGGTCGCGCCGAAGGCGCGGGTGAGGGGGAGCCTCCACGACCACCGTGCTTGGAGAGTCCCCCTCACCCCAACCCTCTCCCCGCACGCGGGGAGAGGGAGAACCACCATCTCGCCCTCGACTTCCAGCTAAATCAGAATCGAGTTTACGCCCGATACGCCGTCTTCCCGGTGCCGCGATAGAGCACCCGCACCTGCTCTTCCGACACCATCCGGTGAAACTCCAGCGCCTCCGGCTCGAGGTCGCGCTTGGGCACATGCGCCGGCTCGAAATTGTGGTGGGTGTCCTTGCCGCGCACCAGCGTGGCCCAGTCGCGTGAGCCGACGGCTTGCTTGAGATGCGTCGGGATGTAACGAATCGCAAGCCCGATGCGGCGCTCGTCGGAGCGGTTCGGCTCCGAACCGTGGAACAGCAGCACGTGATGCAGCGACGCTTGCCCCGGCTTCAGCTCGACATGGACCGCCTGCGCCTCGTCGACCTTGACCGCGATCTCCTGCCCGCGCGTCAGCAGGTTGTTCTTGTCGAAAGTATCTTCATGCTCGACCTGCTTCAGATGCGTTCCCGCGACGAACTTCATGCAGCCGGACACCTTGTTGGCCGGCGACATCGCCACCCATGCAGTGGCGACATCCGACGACGACAGTCCCCAATAGGTCGCGTCCTGGTGCCAGGACACGAAGCCGGGATCGTGAGCCTCCTTGATGAAGAAGCTGGTGTTCCAGCACAGGATATCGGGGCCGAGAACGTCCTCGATCGCATCGAGGATTTTGGGATGCCGGATCATCTCGTCGATCCAGGAAAACAATACGTGGCTGCGATGGCGCATCTCGCCCTGGATCGGGCCGCCGCTCGCGGCTTCGTAATCCTCGAGCTTGCGGCGGAAGGCTGCGACCTCGTCCGCGCTCAGCACATCGACCGGGAAGTGGTAGCCGTTGCGGCGATAGGCGCCGACGTCGGCCTCGCTCAGCACCTTGGGCATTTTTGCCTCCCATTGCTGCTGTTTTTGACGTTGAAACGAGCGTGACCGTGGCTCGAGAGGCTGTCAAGCAGCGTCAAAGGGTGCATGCGGCCTCGCGCCATTTACCTTTTGTTCGCCGCCGTTTGCTCATAAAATGGCGGCCATGCGCGCGACCAATCTGGTGATCGGCACGACGACGCTTGCGGTGCTTGCCGCGGGCTTTGTCGGCATGCTCGTGATCCAGAAGGTGCGAACCGTGCGCAACCAGAGCCCGATCCGCATCGTGTTCGACGGATCCGCGTCGGGCCTGCGCAAGGGCGGCGGCGTCAATTTCGATGGCGTTCCCGCCGGCGAAATCCTGTCCATCAAGCTGGAAAACCCGCGCAAGATCGTCGTGCTGGCCATGCTCGACAACAGTGCGCCGATCCGCAAGGACACCGTGGTCGGGATCGAGTTCCAGGGCCTGACCGGTGTAGCGGCGATCTCGCTGGTCGGCGGGGCACCTTCCGCACCGCCGGTGCCGCTCGATGCCGACGGCGTTCCCGTGCTGACCGCCGACCTGCGTGAGCAGCAGGAATCGGTCGTCGATACGCTGCACCGGGTCGACAACTTTCTCATGGAGAACCGCGAATCGATCAAGGACACGATGTTGTCGGCCGAAAGCTATACGGCCTCGCTGAAGAGCAAGGCGGATGCGATCGACGGCATCCTCGGCAAGGCCGACAGCGCGTTTGCCGACCTCGACAGCGGCATGGACAGGATTACCAACGCGCTGCCGGGCTTTGCCGACGGCAAGGCGGACGAGCTGTTCGAGAAGATGAAGTCGCTGCGGGAGCTCGCCGACACCTACAAGAAGAAGGCGGCGACTTTCATGGACGAGGGCCGCAAGATGCTGAGCGACGTCAGCGAAAGCGCCAACAACATGACGCGCAAGATCGATCCGTCCGCGCTGCCGCCGCCGGCGCCGCCGCGCCGGCCGCAGCAGAAGCGGCGGTAGGGCCGCAAGCTCCGCTTACCCTCTCCCCCCGTGGGAGAGGGTGGTTTCGAGCCAACGGGTCGGCGCGAAGCGCCGCCCGATGATAAACTCCGCGAGAAATCGGGAGAGGGGTTGGTAGATACGGAACGAGACCCCTCACCCGGCTCGAATTTCGCTTGGCTCAATTCTCGCCACCCTCTCCCACAAGGGGAGAGGGTAAACCGCACACGCGGCACGCGCTCGATCATGACAGCCTTAACTATACACGAACGCCTTGTCGTCGAGATCGATTTCCGGAAACTCGCGCTGTTCGGTCCAGTATTCCTGGCTGTGCTGCCATTCGGCCTTGTCGCCGCGCTTGGGCAGCCGATGCATGTCGCGCATCAGATAGTTCGGATTGAAATTCTCCGGATCGATCCACGACAACAGCGGCATGTTGTGGTCTTCGGGCCGCAGCGCCGGCACGACCTTGCGCACGCCCTTGCTCTTCATGTGGGTCAGGAGCCGGCAAACGAATTCCGCCACCAGATCGGTGCGCAGCGTCCAGCTGGCGCGGAAATATCCGAACACCCAGGCCATGTTCGGAATGCCCGTGAACATCATGCCGCGATAGGTGACGGTCTCGGCGAAATCGAGCGGCTGACCGTCGACGACGAAGTCGATATCGCCGAGCACGCAGAGATTGAACCCGGTTGCGGTGACCACGATGTCGGCGGGCAGCGTCTTGCCCGATTTCAGCAAGATACCGTTCTCGACGAAGCGCTCGATCTCGTCGGTCACGACGGAGGCCTTGCCGTCCTTGACGCAGTGGAAGAAATCGGCATCCGGCACAAAGGCGATGCGCTGCCGCCACGGCCGATAGCGCGGCGTGAAATGCGTGCCGACGTCATAGTCCGGGCCCAGCACCGCGCTGATCTGGCCGATCAGCTCGTTCTTCACCTGCTCGGGCTCGGCGAGGCATCGCTTCGTGAAAGCATCCTGCTCGTAAACGATCTTGCGCCGCACGATCTCGTGAATCCATTCGTCCTTGACCTGCAGCCGCCGCAACTCCTCGACGATGTCGATCGCGTTGCGGCCGAGCCGGAAAAAGGTCGGCGAGCGCTGCAGCATGGTGACATGCGCGCATCGGTCGGCGATGTTGGGGATCAAGGTCGCGGCGGTCGCGCCCGAGCCGATCACCACCACCTGCTTGCCGTCGAGCGCGAGGTCGTCCGGCCAGGTCTGCGGATGCACGATGCGGCCCTTGAAGTCGCTCATGCCGTCCCATTCCGGCGTGTAGCCTTCGGAATGGCGATAATAGCCCTGGCACATCCAGAGGAAATTCGCCGATATGACGACCTTCTCGCCGCTGTCGGTTTTCTCGGCTTCGATGGTCCAGAGATTCTCCTCGCTCGACCAGCTCGCCTTCAGGATGCGGTGCCTGTAGCGAATGTGTCCGGCGAGATCGTTGTCCTCGATCACCTCGCCCATATAGGCGCGGATTTCGTCGGCGGTCGCGATCGGCGGTCCAACCCAGGGCTTGAAGCTGTAGCCGAAGGTGTGCAGATCTGAATCGGAGCGGATACCCGGATATTTGTGCGTCCACCAGGTGCCGCCAAAAGTCTCCTGCATTTCGAGGATCACGTAGCTCGTGCCAGGCATCTTCGTCTGCAGATGCCAAGCGCTGCCGACGCCGGAAATGCCCGCGCCAACGATCAGCACGTCGAAATGTTCCGATGCTTGCGATGCGGACACGAAGGTCTTGCGGGCGGCTTCAACGTTCATTTGTCTGTTTCCCGGGAATCGACCGAAATGACATCAACTGTCCACATCGGTCAAGCGCATGTTCGTGCAGGGCTGCAAATCAAACAACGTTTGATTCCGATCAAAGACTGACGCCCCATTGCCGCGCCGTCTGCAAAATCCAGTCGCGATAAAGCGTTAGCGGCGTCACTCCGGTGATACCGCCGCAGCCGCTGCTGCCGTTCGGTCCGGTCGACCAGCTGACTAAACCTACAATTGTGACGCCATTCGGCTGATCTTCGAACGCCGGCGAGCCGGAATCGCCCGTGCAGGCGCACAGGCCCTCGCGCGCGCCCATGGTCGCCGGATCAACCAGGCGAATCTGCAAGCTACCGGGCCTGCCGGTCGCGATCAGAGAAGCGCTGCGAATCGTACCGGCGCTCTTGCCGTCGCCGCGCACGGTGACGCCGACGCCGGCGATGATGAATTTCGCGCCGACGGCAATCGGCGATTGTGGCACACCGAGCAGCGCCGGCGCTTTTCCCTTTGCCGGCGTATCCAGCCGCAACAGCGCCACATCCGCTGTGGCGCGATGCGCCAGCATCGCCTCCATCCGGAAACCCGGATGGATCGCAACGTTCTTCACATCCTGCAATTGCGGCGTCTTGTCCGGGCCATACAGCACGATCTTGTAGTCGGCGCCGGGCTGCACGCAATGCGCGACCGTCAGCACGAGGCCAGGCGCGATCAGGCTGCCGGTGCAGAAATTGCCGCGCGAGCCGACAATGGTGACGACCGAGCGGGCGATCGTCTCGGGCGCAGGCGCCGCGCCGCCGACGATGGCGTGGGCGGGCGGCGTGATAGCCATCGCACCCAAGATGATTGCGAAAGGGAGTCTCATCGCGGCCAGCATTAGCCCGCAACGCACCTGCCGCCAAGCCTCGGGCGGGCTGGCATCAACGCGCGCACCGTGCTAGCCGCTTGCCACAGACGACATGCTTGCGAGGGCCGGAATGATCGAAGCCGTGATCTGGGATTTCGGTGGGGTGCTGACATCATCGCCGTTCGAGGCCTTCGCGCGGTTCGAACGCGAGCGCGGCTTTCCCGTCGATATCATCCGGCGCACCAATGCCATCAACCATCACGAAAATGCCTGGGCGAAATTCGAGCGCGCCGAGCTCGATATCGAGGCCTTCGACGAGCTGTTCGCCGCCGAATCCCGCGCGCTCGGCGCCGAGGTGCGCGGCAGGGACGTGCTGCCATTGCTGCAGGGCGATCTACGCCCCGAAATGGTCGAGGCGCTCAGGCGCATCAAGGCCAGGTTCAGGACCGGCTGCATCACCAATAACCTGCCGGCCAATGCGATGGGCTCGACCAGCGGACGCACGCTCTATATCGCCGAAGTCATGGTGCTGTTCGACCACGTGATCGAATCCGCCAGGATCGGCCTGCGCAAGCCCGACCCACGCATCTACCGGATGATGGTGGACGCGCTGAAGGTCGATCCGAAAAATTGCGTCTATCTCGACGATCTCGGCGTCAATCTGAAGCCGGCGCGCGAGATGGGCATGACCACGATCAAGGTAGCGAGCGCCGCGCAGGCCATCGGCGAGCTGGAAGCGGCGACGGGGCTGGTGTTGCGCTGACGCGTTGTAGCCCGCATGAGCGCAGCGATATGCGGGTGACCCGGGTATCGCGGAGTTTATCATCGGGCGCGCATTCGCGCGACCCGTTGGCTCACCCGGGCTACGCTCCTACGACAGCTACTCCGCAGCCGTCGCAATCCGCTCCGGAAACGCCGCCGCCAGCGATGCGCGGTCCGCCTTCAGCACGCCGCGCTCGGTGATCAGCCCCGTCACGAGCCGCGCCGGCGTGACATCGAAAGCGTAATTCGCCGCCGGCGAGCCCTCCGGCACGATCCGCACCGTTTCGATCCGGCCCTCGCGCGTGCGGCCGCTCATATGCGTCACCTCATCAGAGCTGCGCTGCTCGATCGGAATCTGCGTGAGGCCGTCGGCCACGGTGAAATCGATCGTCGGCGACGGCAGCGCCACATAGAACGGCACGCCATTGTCATGCGCGGCGAGCGCCTTCAGATAGGTGCCGATCTTGTTGCAGACGTCGCCATTGGCGGCAACGCGGTCGGTGCCGACGATGGCGAGATCGACCATGCCGTGCTGCATCAGGTGCCCGCCGGTGTTGTCGGGAATCACGGTGTGCTTCACGCCGTGATGGCCGAGCTCCCATGCGGTCAGCGATGCGCCCTGGTTTCGCGGCCTGGTCTCGTCGACCCAGACATGGATGGGGATGCCGTTGTCGTGGGCGAGATAGATCGGCGCGGTCGCCGTGCCCCAATCGACCGTCGCAAGCCAGCCGGCGTTGCAATGGGTCAGCACGTTGACCGCCTCGCCCGGCTTCTTCGCCGCAATCGCCTCGATCAGCTCGAGACCATTCTTCGCAATGCCCTGGTTGATGACAACGTCTTCCTCGGCAATGTCATCGGCCCGCGCATAGGCGGCGTCGACCCGCGCCGATGGCGGCAGCGGCCGCAGCACGCGCCGCATCTCCTCCAGCGCCCATTTCAAATTGATCGCGGTCGGCCGCGTCGCGATCAGCATGTCATAGGCACGAGCGATCGCGGCATCGGAGCGGTCATCGCGCATCGCCAGCGCCATGCCGTAGGCCGCGGTAGCCCCAATCAGCGGGGCGCCGCGCACCAGCATGGAACGGATTGCGTCCGCCGCCTCCACGCAATTGGTCAGCCGCGCCATCACGAATTCATGCGGCAATCGGCGCTGGTCGATCGCAGAGACCGACCAGCCGTCGGTATCGCGCCAGATGCTGCGGAAATGCTCGCCGTCGACCTTCATGAGGGGAACTTAGGCGCGCAACACGCGGCCCGCAACCGCATCGAGCTTTTTGAGGAGTTCCGGATCGCGGGCGTCCGGCGCCGTGATCAGCGCGGTATCGAGCGCGCGGTCCGAGCCGACCGGGCACGGCTCGTGCTGGCGCGGAAAATCCCGCGCCAACCGCGCCACCAGCGCCTTCGCCTTGTCGGCATTCGAGGTGAGAACGCGGATGATGTCCTGCACCGTCACCGCGTCATGCTCGGGATGCCAGCAATCGAAATCGGTAACCATCGCCGCGCTGGCGTAACAAATCTCGGCCTCGCGCGCGAGCTTGGCTTCGGGCATGTTGGTCATGCCGATCACGGCATAGCCGAGGTCCTTGTAGGTCATGCTCTCGGCATAGGTCGAGAATTGCGGACCCTCCATGCAGACATAGGTGCCTTCGCGCGCAATCGGAATGCCCTCGGATTCGGCGGCGGCGGTCAGGTGAAAGCGCAGCCGGGGCGACACCGGATGCGCCATCGACACATGCGCGACGCAGCCTTTGCCGAAGAAGGAGGATTCGCGCTTAAAGGTGCGGTCGACGAACTGGTCGACCATCACGAAAGTGCCGGGCGGCAGATCCTCCCTGAACGAACCGCAGGCCGACAGCGAGACCAGGTCGGTCACGCCGGCGCGTTTCAGCACGTCGATATTGGCGCGATAGTTGATGTCGGACGGCGAGAGCCCGTGGCCCGCGCCATGGCGCGGCAGAAATACGATCGGAAGTCCGGCGATGCTGCCGCGGCGCAGCGGCGCCGAAGGTTCGCCCCAGGGAGTCCTGATCGCCTCCTCACGGACGTTTTCCAGGCCCGGCAGATCGTAGATGCCGGAGCCGCCGATGATGCCAAGGACTGCCTGCGTCATGCTCGCTCCACGAAGGAAGGAGCTATGCCAGTTTTAGGGGCGATTTGGAAGAACGGTTCCCTCGTCATTGCGAGCGAAGCGAAGCAACCCATCCTTCCGCTTGAGGCGCTATGGATTGCTTCGTCGCGGAGCCTGTCATCGGGCCGGCCCAAGAGGGCCGGACCCGTTGGCTCCTCGCAATGACGAGTTTACGGATCACGCCGCCTGCGCGGCGCGAAGCTCGCTGGCCACCATGCGTTCCAGCGTCGCGACCGACTGAAAATTCTCCGGCGTGATCTTGTCCTGCGGAATGGTGAAATCGAACTCGGCTTCGACGCCGAGCATCAGATTGACCATGTCCATCGAGGTCAACCCGATGTCGACCAGCGGCGCATCCGCGCTCACCTCGGCGGATACCGAATTCTGCTCGAGGATTCCCTTCACCAGGATCGCGATCCGGTTCCGGATGTCGGCATCAAGGTTTGGCATCGCCGGCCTCATCACTTCTCGTTCGTGAGCTGCGCTTATAACCGCTCAATTGCTGAAAAACTGTGTCGCGGCTTTAGCGTAAATGCTGGTTTTCATTTTAACGCTAACGCGACCTCCGAAAATCGGGATCGTTAAAATACGATGGGTTAACCGTCGATTTTGAAAGCAACGCGTTTACCCTGAATTTCATCGACGCATTTGAATTAAATCCATAGCCTTGGGGTGAAATCGCAAACTGAGGAAGCGCTTCTCTCGGCATTCGATGCCGGGAATGAGCGTTCATAACAACAAAAAGTCGGAGCGCGTCAGACATGAACGTCCAGGAAGCCGGCCTTCGTATCACCGATGAACGCAGCGAAGTGCTGCTCAATCGTGGCCCCTCCTTCCAGGAGCGCACCGCAGCGGTTGCCACCGCAGCCGCAGCCGACGCCGACGAGGTCGACGCGAAGGCGCGCTTCCCCAAAGCCGCGATTGACGCCGCCCGCGAACGCAAGCTGCTTGGCGCGCAAATCCCCGTCGAGTTCGGCGGCTTCGGCGCCTCCATCTTCGACATCACCGAGATGTGCTATACGCTCGGCCGCGCCTGCTCTTCGGCCGCGATGATCTTCGCCATGCATCAGACCAAGGTCGCCTGCCTGGTGCGGCATGGCACCGGCAGCAAATATCACGAGGCGCTGATGCGCCGCGTCGCCGCCGAGCAGCTGCTGCTCGCGTCTTCCACCACCGAGGGCAACAATGGCGGCAACATCCGCTCCAGCGCCGCGGCGGTCGAGACCAACGGCACCGAAATCTCGCTGGTCCGCAACGCCACCGTGATTTCCTATGGCGCCGAGGCCGACGGCATCGTCACCATCGCCCGCCGCAGCAGCGATGCGGCCTCTTCCGATCAAGTCCTGCTCGCCATCACCAGGGAGAATTACACGCTGGAGCGCAGCCTTGCCTGGGAAACGCTGGGCATGCGCGGCACCTGCAGCGCGGGCTTCGAGCTGAAGGCCAAGGCCCCGGCCGATCAGGTCTTCCCGGAAGCTTACGAGAAGATCCACGCCCAGACCATGACCCCGGTCGCGCATCTCTGCTGGTCCTCGGTCTGGGCCGGCATTGCCGCAGCCTCGGTCGATCGTGCCCAGCGCTTCCTCCGCAAGGCCGCCCGCGGCGCAGGCGGCCAGATGCCGCCTGGAGCCGCACATTTCACGGCCGCGAAGATGTCCCTCGCCAAGCTCCGCGCCATCATCACCGCCAATCTCGACAATTATGCCGCCCGCGAGCATGACGAGCGTGCGCTGTCGTCGCTCGACTTCCAATCCTCGATCAACCTGCTCAAGGTCGAGGCTTCCGAGCTTGCGGTGCAGACCGTGATGAGCGCGATGCGCGCCTGCGGCCTCTCCGGCTATCGCAATGACGGCGAGTTCACCGTCGGCCGGCTATTGCGCGACGTGCTGTCCTCGCCGCTGATGATCAACAACGAACGCATCCTCAGCAATATCGCCACATCGAGCCTGATGAGCGGCGTGCCGACGTCCTTGCGCGACTGATAACAACAACAAACGGAAAGACCAGCGATGACCGCCTCCGCCCCGATCCGAACCGAATCGCCCGAGCTCGCGCCGCAGTCGGCCGACCCCCTCGATCATCTCGCCGACGTGCTGTTTCACAAGATGGGCACCGACGGCGTCTATGCCCGCACCGCGCTCTATGAGGACGTGGTCCAGCGCCTCGCCTGGCTGATCACGCGACATCGCGAACCCGGCACCGAGGTGATGCGCTTCCCGCCGGTGATGAATCGCGCGCAGCTGGAGAAGTCCGGCTACCTCAAGAGCTTCCCCAACCTGCTCGGCTGCGTCTGCGGCCTGCATGGCACCGAACGCGAGATCAACGCAGCCGTCAGCCGTTTCGATAGGGGCGGCGACTGGACAACTTCGCTATCGCCAGCCGACCTCGTGCTGTCGCCGGCAGCCTGCTATCCAGTCTATCCGATCGCGGCGAGCCGCGGCCAGTTGCCCAAGGGCGGCCTGCGCTTCGATGTCGCCGCCGACTGCTTCCGCGCCGAACCCTCGCGTCATCTCGATCGCCTGCAGTCGTTCCGGATGCGCGAATATGTCTGCATCGGCACGCCCGACGACGTCGCCGCCTTCCGCGAGCGCTGGATGGTGCGCGCGCAGGGCATCGCCCGCGATCTCGGCCTGACCTTCCGCGTCGACTATGCCAGCGATCCCTTCTTCGGCCGCGTCGGCCAGATGAAGGCGGTGAGCCAGAAGCAGCAATCGCTGAAATTCGAGCTCTTGGTGCCGCTGCGCTCGGAGGACAAGCCGACCGCCTGCATGAGCTTCAACTATCATCAGGCGCATTTCGGCACGACCTGGGACATCCAGAACGCCAATGGCGAGCCCGCGCATACCGGCTGCGTCGCTTTCGGAATGGATCGCCTCGCGGTCGCGATGTTCCACACTCACGGCACCGATTTGGCCGCCTGGCCGGTCAAGGTGCGCGAGATGCTTGGTCTCACCACGCCTGTTACCGCCGACAGCCATGGCGAAGGCTGGCGCTGACGCGCCTCCGAGCAGACTTCGCCAGTGAACGCGCTCAGGCCACAGATCAGGTGCCGGGAGATCGGCGAAGCCGATATCGACGGCGTCGCTGACCTGCTGGCGCGCGGCTTTTACGGCCGTTCGCGCGATTACTGGCTGCAGGGATTGCGGCGACAGGCGGCACGCAGCGTCCCGCAAGGCTATCCGCGCTTCGGCTACATGCTCGACCATGAGGGCGCGCCCGTCGGCGTGCTCTTGCTGATCTATTCGCTGCGCGACAGCGAAGGTGGACCGGCCGTCCACTGCAACCTCTCGAGCTGGTATGTCGAGCCCGCATTCCGCAACTATGCGCCGATGCTGACCAGCCTCGCGCAGCGCCGCAAGGAAGTCAGCTACTTCAACATCAGCCCGGCGCACTGGACCTGGCCGATCATCGAGGCGCAGGGCTTTCGCGCCTATTGCAAGGGCCTGTTCTTCTCGTTCCCTGCGCTGTCGCGCAGCAGTCGTGGCGCAACGGTCGAAATTGTCCCGGCCGATGCCGCGTCGGTCGACGGGCTGCCGGAGGCGGACGCGGAACTGCTGATGCGGCATGCCGCCTACGGCTGCACCGCCATGGTGTGCCGCACGACCGACGGCGCCTTCCCGTTCGTATTCGTGCCGATGCGGATTCGCCGCGGCTGGATTTCCCCGCCCGCCATGCAGCTGGTTTATTGCCGCGATATGGCCGAATACGTCGCCTGTGCCGGCGCGATCGGCCGCGCGCTGCTGCGCCGGGGCCGGATTTCCGTGCTGTTCGACGCCAACGGCAAAGTGCCTGGCCTGGTCGGGTTCTACACCGAGAAGCGCGGCCGCAAATATTTCAAGGGCCTGCACCGGCCGCGGCTGACCGACCTTTCCGATACTGAACTCGTGATTTACGGGCCGTAGTTCAGCATCGTCATTGCGAGGAGCGTAGCGACGAAGCAATCCATGCTTCAACAAGCTGAGGAATGGATTGCTTCGCTTCGCTCGCAATGACGAATGGGAGCGCCGGAAACCTACGCCGCCATGCGCCGCGCGTGTGCAAAGTCCCAATAGAGTTTTCGCGCCCGCGTATAGAACCGGCCGGGCGCGAGCAGACGGTCGTCGATCCGGATGACCGGCGCGACCTTGGCGAAATTGCCGGTCGAGAAAATCTCGTCGGCGGTCTCGAAATCCTCGTAACGCAAGGTCTTCTCGATTACGGTGACGCCGTCGCCGCGCAACAGATCGATCACGCGCTGGCGCGTGATGCCGTTGAGGAAGGTGCCGTTCGGCGCCGGTGTGAAGACCGCGCCGTCCCTGGCCATGAACACATTGGCGTTGCCGAACTCGGCGACATTGCCGAGCATGTCGAGCATCAGGCAGTTCTGGAAGCCACGTGCAGCCGCTTCGATCAGCGCGCGCGAATTGTTGGGATAGAGGCAGGCCGCCTTGGCGTCGACGGGCGCGGTCTCCATGGTCGGACGGCGGAACGGCGATAGCGTGATCGCGCTGCCCGACGTTGCCGGCATCGGCGCTTCGTAGATGCACAGGCACCAGTTGGTGGTGTCAGGGTCGAACAGCACGCCGCCGCCGCTGCCATGCTGCGCCCAGTACATCGGCCGGATATAGAGCTCGGCATTGGCGCCGAAGCGGGCGATGCCCTCGCGCGCCAGCCCGATCCAGGTATCGGTGTCGACCGCCGGCTTCAGACGGAAATTGGTCGCGGACCAGTTCACCCGCGCGCAGTGGCGATCGAGATCGGGCGCGACGCCCTCGAACGCGCGTGCGCCGTCGAACACGGTCGAGCCGAGCCAGGCCGCGTGCGTGCGCGGCCCCATGATCGGTGCGTTGCCCTCGTGCCACTTCCCTTCGAAGAAGGTCCAGGTCTGCGAATAGCTGACGGGCTTGACGATGTTTGTCATGTGTCCGACCTAGCACATCGAGCGTTAAAACGTCCTTGTCCGGATTGCCCGGCGAATCCACATTAAGCGAAGACAGCGGCCGATTCACGGCGGATCGGCCGCCATGGTAAGCTCTCGTGGTTAACCGGAAACGCGATGCCGCTCGATCCCCTCGCCAAACGCCTGCTCACCATGATGGCCGCGGCCGCGCCCGCCGAGCGGCGACGGCCGACACCGGGCGAGCGCCGCGCGTCGCTCGCCAAGCTGATGCAGTTCGCCCGCGCCGATGCGATGAACGTGAGCGCGACGGACGGCACTCTGCCCGGGCCGGGCGGGGACATCCCCTATCGTCTTTACGCGCCAGAGGGCGATGGCTCGCCCGGACCCGGATTCGTCTTCTTCCATGGCGGCGGCATGGTGGCCGGCAGCATCGAGACTCATGACCGCGTCGCCGCATCCCTCGCGGACGCCACGGGTTGCCGGCTGATCTCGGTCGATTATCGGCTTGCGCCGGAGCACAAGTTTCCCGCTGGCGTCGACGATGCCATTGCCGCAACCGGGTTCGTTGCACGCAACGCCGCCAGTTTCGGCGTCGACGCAAAAAAGCTTGTCATTGGCGGGGATTCCGCAGGCGCAACGCTGGCCGCCGTGGTGTGTCAGCACGCGCTGCGTCATGGTCCGCCGATTGTCGCGCAGTGCCTGATCTGCCCGGTGCTGGATTTTGAAGAGACTTCTCCTTCGCGCGAAACGTTCGCCGAGAACCATTTGATCGATCGAATGACGCTGGACGCCGATCTCGCCGACTATTTGCCCGAGGGAACCGACCCGGCCGATGTCAGGATTTCACCGCTGCGCGCGCTGCATGTCGCAGGCCTGCCGCCTGCGATCATCCACACCGCCGAGTTCGATCCAATGCGCGACGAGGGCAATGCCTATGCGCGCAAACTTCTGGCGGCCGGCGTCAGCGTGGAACTCGTCTGCCACGACGGCATGATCCACAATTTCCACGCCATGAGCGCGGTGCTGCCGCAGGCGAAGCTCGTCCTGTCACAGATCGGTGAACAGGTGCGCCGCGCGGTTGGCTAACGACGTCTGAAAACTTGTTTCAAATTTTACTTAATTCGCCGCGTTTCATTAGGGTTATTTCGTCAATGTTGCAGCGAATTATTGCTCGCTTCATCCCCCGCCTCTAATCCAGACGCAGCGCAAGAAAGGCACCGGCAAAGAGTGTCCTGCGCTGGACGTGGAGGCCGACGATGCGCAACGAGACGATCGCTATTCACGCGGGCTACGAACCCGATCCCACGACGAAATCCGTCGCCGTCCCGATCTACCAGACCGTCGCCTATGCCTTCGACAGCGCCGATCACGGCGCCGCCTTGTTCAATCTCGAGAGCGAGGGCTTTCGCTACAGCCGCATCGCCAATCCGACCACCGCGGTGCTCGAGAAGCGCGTCAGCGACCTCGAAGGCGGCGTCGGCGCGCTTGCGGTCGCCACCGGCCAGGCCGCGCTGCATTTCGCTTTCGTCAATGTCGCCGACGACGGCGGCAACATCGTTTCCGTGCCTCAGCTCTACGGCACCACGCACACCCTGCTCGGTCACGTGCTGCCGCGCCAGGGCATCAAGGGGCGCTTTGCCGACAGCGACCAGCCCGATGCGATCGAGCGGCTGATCGACGAGAACACCAAGGCGGTGTTCGCCGAGACGATCGGCAACCCCGCCGGCAATGTCTGCGACATCGAGGCGCTCGCGAAGGTCGCGCATCGGAGCGGCGTACCGCTGATCGTCGACAACACGGTGGCGACGCCGATTTTGCTGAAGCCATTCGACTACGGAGCCGACATATCGGTGCATTCGCTGACGAAATTCCTGGGCGGCCATGGCACCACGCTGGGCGGCGCCATCGTCGACTCCGGCCGCTTCCCCTGGAAGAGTCACGCCGACCGCTTCCCGAGCTTCAACAAGCCGGACGCCTCCTATCACGGCCTCGTCTATGCCGAGCGTTTCGGACCGACCGCCTATATCGAGCGCGCGCGCAGCATCTATCAGCGGACCATGGGTTCGGTGCTGTCGCCGTTCAACGCTTTCATGCTGCTGCAGGGCATCGAGACGGTGGCGCTGCGCATCGAGCGCCATGTCGAGAACGCGCGCAAGGTCGCCGAATTCCTGCGCAAGGATCCGCGCGTCGCCTGGGTCAATTATGCGGGCTTGCCCGATAGCCCCTATTACGCGCTGGTGCAAAAGTATCTGAACGGCAACGCCTCCTCGCTGTTCACCTTCGGCATCAAGGGCGGCATGGAGGCGGGCAAGGCTTTCTACGACTCGCTGAAGCTGATCACCCGCCTCGTCAATATCGGCGACGCCAAGTCGCTGGCCTGCCATCCCGCCTCGACGACGCACCGCCAGATGTCGGCGGAGCAGCAGCGCATGGCCGGCGTGTTGCCGGAGACCATCCGTCTCTCGATCGGCATCGAGCACATCGACGACATCATCGAGGACATCGACCAGGCGCTGGCGCGTGCCTGCGCGGGATCGCCGCGGCTCGAAGCCGCGGAGTAAGGCTGGCGGTCCGGCCATGACGCTCCTGTTCGACAAGGATCGGCCGATCAAGAGCCCGGCGCTGGCGCCCGCGCAGGACGATTTCGAGCGCGCCGGTGCGGCCGAGCTGACCATCGGGCTGGTCAACAACATGCCCGACAGCGCGCTGAAGGCGACCGAGCGCCAGTTCATGCGGCTGGTGCAGGCGGCTTCCGGAAACATTCGCATCAACTTCCATTGCTTCTCCCTGCCTGCCGTCGCGCGATCCAGGCAAGCCAGCGAACACATCGCACATGACTATGCCGACATCGCCGACCTCGATCGCCTCGGCATCGATGGACTGATCGTGACCGGCGCCGAGCCGGTCGCTCCGTCGCTGCCGGACGAGCCGTTCTGGGCCCAGCTCACCGAGATCATCGAATGGGCCAAGATCAACACGCGCTCGACCATCTGGTCGTGTCTTGCGGCGCATGCGGCAGTCAAGCATCTCGACGACGTGGAGCGGCATCGGCTCGCCGAGAAATGCTCCGGCGTCTATGATTGCAACAAGGCCAGCGACGACTGGCTCACACGCGGCCTGCCTGCCACGCTGAAAGTCTCGCACTCGCGCTACAACGAGCTCAGGGAGAACGAGCTTGCCGCGCGCGGCTATGAGATCCTGACACGCTCGGATCTCGCCGGCGTCGACATTTTCGCGCGCCAGCTGGAGAGCCGCTTCATTTTCTTCCAGGGCCATCCCGAATACGACGCCTCATCGCTGCAGCGGGAATACATGCGCGACCTCGCACGCTTCCTCTCGGGCGAGCGCGACAGCTATCCCAATATCCCCGCCGGCTATTTCGATGAGGCGACGGTCGCGCAGCTCGAAAGCTTCGAGCGGCGCGCGCGGGTCAATCGCGATCCCCTACTGGCAGCCGAACTGCCCGGCTTGACGCTTCGCTCCGACATCGCTGCAGGTGCAGCAGCCGACACCATCTTCCGCAACTGGCTCGGCTTCCTTCGCGAGGAAGCGCGCGAGCCCGCGTCGTCGCGGAAATGATGATGCCTGCCTTGTCGAACTTCAGAGCGCGCCTCTCCAACCGCCTCGCCCGGCATCTGTTCGCCGCGCCGCTGCAACTCAATAGCACGCAGCCGATGGTGAGCTTCACTTTCGACGACATTCCCGTGAGCGCCGCCACCATCGGCGCGCCGATGCTCGAGGAGTTCGGCGGGCTCGGCACGTTCTACGTCGCGGGCGGGCTGGTCAACCGACGCACCGATCATGGCGACTGTGTCGATCCGGACGGCATCATAAGGCTTAGCCGCGTCGGTCACGAGATCGCCTGCCATACGTTCTCGCACCGGCGCGCCATCGATCTCGACGCGGCGGCAATGGCCACAGAGCTCGCGCAGAACCGGCGCTTTCTCGAAGGGCTCGATGCCTCGATCAAGCTGGAGAATTTCGCCTACCCCTTTGGCCTGGCGACGGTTGCGCGCAAGCGCCAGCTGACGAACAGCTTCCGCTCGGCCCGCGGCATCCTGCCGGGCATCAACAACGGCACGATCGACGTGCAGTTCCTGCGTTCGACTCCGCTGATCGACAAGGACATCGACCGCGCCGGCATCGACCGCATCTTCGACGAAGCAGTTGCGACCGGCGGCTGGCTGATCTTCTACACCCACGACGTGGCTGATGCGCCGAGCCCCTGGGGCTGCACGCCCGGCCTGCTGCGCCATGCATTGGAGGCGGCAAAGCGGCGAAACATGCCGATGGTCAGCGTCGCGGAAGCGCTGCGCAGGGCCGGCGGCTAGGTGGTTTTTGGCGGCGCGCCGACATATCCCATGAACAGGATCAGGCCGGTCTTGCGGTCGCGAAGCGCAAACACGAACGGCTTGTCGACGATCATCTTGATGTGATCGTCGGGCGCGATCGAACGTGTCGTCACCACCGCGGTCGCGGCCGCCGCCTCGGTGCCCTCCTCCGACAGCCGCAATTCCAGCTTCTGCACCACGCGGCTGACGATGAGGTCCTCGTCGGAGAATTGCTCCAGCGCGTCCTTGCGCTGACGCGCGGCGCGCAGGCCCATCGCATCCAGCGGCCGCAGCAGTTCTTCCACCGACGACAGCGACAGTTTCGGCATGGCGATTTCGCCGTTGCGCGTCTCGAACCCCTGGCCGCCGAGCCAGCCGGCGACGGGCGCAAAATCTGCCGGGCTCGCGGGCGCGGCCTTGGTCGTCACCACGACCAGCTTGTAATCGTCATGGGCGTAGCCAAGCTCGCTCGCGATGAAACGCTCGTCCTGGCGGAATGCGAATTTCGCGACCGGCGAATGCATCATCGCCACGTCGACATTGCCGGACAGCGACTGGAACTTCTCATTCTGCGTCTTGGCCGGATTGAACTGAACCTGCCATTTGTCCTTGAAGTAAAGCGCATTGACGGCGACGAGACCGAGCGTCTCCGGCGCCTCCTCCAGGATCGACGGAATCAGATCGCGGGTCTTTTCCTTGACCCAGCGGTTGATGCGATCGACGATATCGGGGTTGCTGAGGCTGTCGACCAGCACATCGGCGCCGGCACCGGAGAGGCCGAGCAGCGCGAGCTGCTTCGGCCGCACCGCGCGATCGAACGCGAGCAGATTGGCCAGCGCCAGCGGACTATCGCCCGCGCTTTTCGCAATGATCGCGGACACGCTGTTGCGCAGCGCGCGCAAATCCTCATCGGCAGCTCGTCGCGTGACGCGTTGGAAACCAAGCGTGCGATGAATAGCCGAACGCATCACATTGCCGGCGCCGAGATCGACGAACGACAGGATCGACGCGATACTGGCGGGCGAAACCACGAAGTTGCCGGCGGCATCGGCCTTGCCGCGGCCAGCGAGATAGCGGATCAGATTCTCGCCGAGTTGGGCTTGGGCCGCGAGAAGATCGTCGCTGCCGATCGCCTTGTTGTTCGGGTTGGTAGCGCTGGCGGCATCGAGGATCGCCGCATAGGCATAGCTGTTGGCGAGCCCGGCGAGGCCGACAAGGCCGGCCTTCAGAAGCAGTCTCCGTTCAACCGATAGAGGTTTCATGTCCGCCTCATGAGGCCGCCGCGCCCATGCGCGTGCAAATCCTAGCACGTTATCGCAGCATTGTGACCGGGGTGGATGTGACCGGGATCACTTAACCATTTGCCGTTGCCTGCACCGACACCATCGGTCGCGCCGGCGGCTGACCCGGTTCAGGGCTGACGGCGACACCCCCTGAGAAACAGCGCGGCGCAGCCCCTGGCGCGTTGCTCGAGTTCGCGGTGGCTCGGCGGCGGCCGGTGCCCGAACATCACGGCGCGCTGCGGCTGCAGCGCGAGCATGCCGAGCAGCATGCCGGCGGCCGCGTCGGCATCGTCGAGCGCGATTGTGCCGCGCTTCACTTGCACGCGCAGCCAGTCGGCGAGCGCGCCCTCGGTTCGCATGATCGCCTTGTTGAAGAACGTCTCGGCGATATCGGGAAATTTGTCGCTCTCGCCGATGATGACGCGCTGGAGCGCGATCACCTCGCCGTCGAGGATCAATTCGCCGCAGACCAGCAGGGCGTCCGCAAGCGCCGCCTCGACGTCGCCGCCGTCGCAGGCCCGCAGCTTCACGATGGAGACGAAGGTCTCAATGCGCTGGCTCACCATTCCCTCGAATAGCGCCTGCTTGTTGGGGAAGAGCCGATAGAGCGTCTTGGTGGAGACACCGGCGGCGCGCGCGACACTGTCCATGCCCGTGCCCGCAAAACCGGTGGCCGCGAACGCGTGCCGCGCGGCGTCGACGATGAGGGCGCGCGTCTCCTCGTCGCAGCGCAGCTGCGGCCGTCCACGGCCGCGCTGCCGCTCATCGCCCGCGCTGTCCCCGCCGTCTCTCGTCTTTGTGACCGCCATGCTTTTACATGATGCCTGTCATTCTATTGACAGTCTCAAGTTAGGCGCTATTTTGGAAAACGTCAAGTTTCCTAATTATCCGTTGCCGAGCACTCATAAATTCCGCTTTCTCGGCAATGGGATAGTTCGATCGGGAGGGCATCATGAGCCGTCATTCCACTTCTTTCGACGCCGAGCGCGAAGTCCCCGCGGGGACCGTGCAGGAGCTGCTCGCAGAGCCAAATCCTCAGCCAAATCCAGCGGTTAACCCGGTCCCGGCAACCGTGCCGGCGGCCAAGTCCACGGGCGGCCTGCGCCGGCTCCTGCTGGCGGGTGCCGCCGTCGCCGCGCTTGCGGGCGCATCCTGGTACGGCTGGGATTACTGGACCATCGGCCGCTTCCTTGTTTCGACCGACGACGCCTATGTGCGGGCTGACAACACCACCATCGCACCGAAAGTGTCCGGCTATCTGAGCGAGGTGCTGGTCGGCGACAACGAGCATGTGAAGGCAGGCGAGGTACTGGCGCGGATCGATGAGCGCGATTTCAAGGTCGCACTCGATCAGGCCCGCGCGGACGTCGCCGCGGCGCAGGCCGCGGTTGCCAGCAAGAAAGCGCAGCTCGAGGTTCAGCAGTCCAACATCGCAGCGGCGAAAGGCGCGGTCGAAGTCGACATCGCCGCGAAGACCTTCGCCGGCCAGGAGAACAAGCGCTACACCGATCTTGCCGCGACCGGCTATGGCAGCCAGCAGAATGCGCAAGCCGCGCAGGCGAAGAACGCCGCCGCCGACGCCGCCATTTTGCGCGACACGGCGAACCTCGCCTCCGCGCTGAAACAGGTCGACCTGCTCAAGGCCGAGATCGTTCAAGCCGAAGCGGCCGCCGCACGTGCGTCCGCGCTGCAAGCGCAGGCCGAACTGAACCTCGGCTACACCACCATATCAGCGCCGATCGACGGCATCGTCGGCAACCGCACGCTTCGCGTCGGACAATATGTGCAGGCCGGCACGCAACTGATGTCGCTGGTGCCGGCGTCCGGCGCCTATGTGATCGCGAATTACAAGGAGACGCAGCTGACCCATGTGCATGAAGGCCAGCCGGTCGACGTCTCCGTCGACATGTTCCCCGGCCAGGTCGTGCATGGTCACGTTGACTCGCTCGCCCCGGCCAGCGGACAGGAATTCGCGCTGCTGCCGCCCGACAACGCCACCGGCAACTTCACCAAGATCGTGCAGCGCATCCCCGTGAAGATCGTGCTCGAGGGCGGCGCGCCGATCGACCTGAGGCCGGGCATGTCGGTCGTTCCGCACATCTCGACCAAGCTGCACAACGGCGAATCCAGGAAGATCGCATCGATCCAGAGGTGATGCCATGAGTGCCCTCACCGTTTCCGCTTCAAGCCGGATTCCGAAGGCCGCGGCGCCGGCTGCGCCTGCCAACGCCGAACGCGCCAGCCCGAAGGTGTGGATCGCCATCCTCGCCGCCATGATCGGCGCCTTCATGGCGATCCTGAACATCCAGATCACCAACGCCTCGCTGCTCGACATCGAGGGAGGCATCGGCACCGGCGTCGACAACGGCTCCTGGATCTCGACCTCCTATTTGATCGGCGAGATCGTGGTCATTCCGCTGACCGACTATCTCAGCCGCATGTTCTCCTTCCGCAATGTCATCCTTTCGCATGCGGCGCTGTTTGCGATCTTCTCGGTGCTGTGCGCCTTCACCACCGACCTGCCGTCGATGATCGCGATGCGCGCCTTTCAGGGCTTCTTCGGCGGCGTGTTGATCCCGATGGCGTTCACGCTGGTCTTCACCAGGCTGCCGAAGCAGCAGCAGCCGATTGGCTTGGCGATGTTCTCGCTCGCGGTCACCTTTGCGCCCGCGATCGGCCCGACCATCGGCGGCTATCTCACCGAGAATTACGGCTGGCAGACCATCTTCTTCGTCAACGTCGTGCCGACCGCGATCATGGTCGGCATGCTCTATCTCACGCTCGAGCGTCAGCCGATGCAGCTCAAGCTGTTGCGTGAAGGCGACTGGCTCGGCATCGCCACGATGGCGATCGGGCTGTCGGCGCTGCAGGCTGTGCTCGAGGAAGGCAACAAGGACGACTGGTTCGGCTCGCCCTTCATCGTGCGGCTCGCGGTGATATCGGCGGTGAGCCTTGCGCTCTTCATCTGGATCGAGCTCACCGTCGAGAAGCCGCTGCTGCGCCTGCGGCTCCTGACCCAGCGCAATTTCGGCATGGGCACCGTTGCCGCGGTTTTCCTCGGCTTCGCGCTGTTCGGCTCGGTCTATCTGCTGCCGGCCTATCTCGGCCAGGTACAGCGCTATAACGCCGAGCAGATCGGCAACGTGCTGGCCTGGACCGGCCTGCCGCAGCTGCTGCTGATCCCGCTGGTACCGAAGCTGATGCAACGTTTCGATGCGCGCTACATCGCGGTTACCGGACTGCTGCTGTTCGCCGCCAGCTCCTTCATGAACATCTGGATGTCGCTCGACTATTCCGGCGATCAGTTCTGGCTGCCGAACATCGTGCGCGCGGTTGGCCAGGCACTGACCTTGGCGCCGCTCAGCTCCGTCACGCTCGGCAGCGTCGCGCCACAGGACGCGCCGGCCGCCTCGGGCATCTCCAACATGATGCGCAACCTGGGCGGGGCGATCGGCACCGCCGTGCTCGCCACCATCGTCACCAAGCGCGAGCAGTTCCATTCCAACATCATCGGCCAATCGGTCGATCTCGGCCGCGAGGAAGTGCGCACCCGCATCGCGCAGTTGACCAACTATTTTCTTGCGCACGGCGTGCCCGATCCCGCCAATGCGCGGCATCAGGCCATCGTCGCGCTCGGCAATGTCGTCAAGCGCCAGGCGCTGGTGATGGGTTTTTCCGACACCTTCGCGGTGATCGGCGTCGTGCTGGTGCTCGCGGCGATCGCGATGCTGATGCTGCGCAAGGTTAACGCAGGTGCGGGCGGCGGCGCGCATTGAGACGCGCCGGTTGAGCAACGACAAGGGCCCGTGCTCGCGCCGGGCCCTTTGACTTGCGGCAGTTCGCTGGACCTTTTCCAGCGTGCAAGGGATCAGTAGCGCGCGACCACCGCACCCCAGTTGAACTTGACGTTCAAGCCGGCGCGGACGATGTCGTCGGTCAGCTTGGTGTCGCGCGCCACAAAGGCGAGGCCGGTCGCTGTCACGACAGGCATATTTTGATACTGCCTGGTCTCGAAGCCGACATGCAGATATTCGACCTTGAGCGTCACGTCGAACGCGCCGCCGGTCCACACCGCAAACTCGCCGCCGAGGCCGGCAACCCAGCCGGTGCGGTCCATCGACTGGCTGACGGTGCCGAATAGCGGATTGGTCACCGAGACCGCGGTGCCGGCGACAGCGACGCCCGCAGTGCCATAGACCATGAATCGATCGATCGCGTAGCCGAAGCGGCCACGGAAGGTGTCGAGCCATTTCTCGCGGGTCTCGCTCACACTTCCAAAGTTGAACGGCGCCAAATCGGTGGCGCTGCCGCGCTTGTTGGTCCAGTTGAAATCGGCCTCGCCGCTGACCACGAAGTTGCTCATCTGGATATTGCAGCCGATGGTGCCGCCGCCGATGCCGCCCTTGATCGACAGGCCGCCGGTGATGGTCGCGTTGGGATTGGCGCCGCCATTTGCGATCTGTTCGCCCTGGCCCCAGGCACCGCCACCCTCGACGCCGACGTAGCAGCCGGTCCACGAGAACAGGATCGGCGCCGGCAGCGGGGCCTTCATGGGCTCGACCGGGAAATCCGCGGCGGACGCTGCCGTGGCTACACTCACGAACGCCGCAACAAGCGGAAAAAGCTTTTTCATTCTGACGCCCCAGACACGTATTTTCCGGGACAATATCAGCGCGCCCACCGGCCGCCTGTGACTGTACGGCAACGCTTGATTTAAAAGCGCGAGTTGGCCTCGGATCGGTGTCGCAACCTTCGCGGCGAAGGTATTTTGATACTTTCGCCCGCCGACCGGTTTTGCCGCACGCCTTGTCTGCAAAATTCGCGACCATCCACCCCTCCCGCCGTGATAAGCCGCGAGGCGAATGACGCATCCGGAGCCGAAATCCGTGGCTGACTCCAGGCCTCTTGCCTCCATCGAAGCCGTCGAACGCGGGCTTGCCTCGCAGGGCTATATCGCCAGCCGCCAGATCGCGACCGCGGTCTATCTCTCCGAGCAGATCGCCAAGCCGATCCTGGTCGAGGGCCCGGCCGGTGTCGGCAAGACCGAGCTGGCGAAGGCGATCGCCGGCTGGCGCAAGCTGAAGATGATCCGCCTGCAATGCTACGAAGGCCTGGACGAAGCCAAGGCGCTCTACGAGTGGAAATACGCCAAGCAGCTGCTCTACACCCAGATCCTCAAGGACAAGCTCGGCGAGGTGCTCGGCGGCGCCGAGAGCCTGCACGACGCGCTCGGCCAGCTGCACGATTTCGGCGACGTATTCTTCTCCAAGGAGTTCGTCGAGCCGCGGCCGCTCTTGCAGGCTTTGGAGCAGCCGGCCGGCTGCGTGCTGCTGATCGACGAGATCGACAAGTCCGATGCCGAGTTCGAGTCGCTGCTGCTCGAAATCCTCAGCGATTTCCAGGTCAGCATTCCCGAGCTCGGCACCGTTGCCGCCGTTGTACCGCCGACGGTGATCCTGACCTCCAACAGCGAGCGCAATCTCGGCGACGCCCTGAAGCGGCGCTGCTTGCATCTGCATATCGGCTTTCCCGAGCAAAAGCTGGAGGAGCGCATCGTCGAAAGCCGCGTGCCCGGCATTTCGCAAACGCTGCGCCGCCAGCTCGTGTCCTTCATCCATGAAATCCGCACGCTCGACCTGAAGAAGCAGCCCTCGGTCAGCGAGACCATCGACTGGGCGCGGGTGCTGGTGCTGTTGCAGGCCGCCGAGCTCGGCCATGAGATGGTCAAGGACACGCTCAACGTGCTCCTCAAATACGAATCCGACGTCGAGGCGGCAACGCCGCATGTGACGACCTTCGTTGCCAAGGCGACGCGCGAGAACGTGTTCGGCTGACGGGCCACCAGTATGCGCGAGAACCTGCACCGCTTCTTTCGTGCCGCGCGCGGCGCGGGCGTGCACGTCTCGCCGGCCGAGAGCATCGATGCGATGCGCGCGGTCGAGAAAGTCGGGTTTGCGGAGCGCACGATCCTGCGCGACACGCTGCTCTTGACGCTGGCCAAATCCGAGGACGAGAAGAAGGCGCTCGGCGCCTGTTTCGACCTGTTCTTCTCGCAGCCGGAGACGGCGCAAGCCAACGACAATCGCGCCGACGCATCCGACGCTTCGCCATCCCAAAGCCCGACCGCGGGCGGCGGCGCGGAGTCGCAAAGCCTCGGCCCGCTGGCGCAGATGCTGCTGTCGCAGGATCGTAATGCGGTCGCGGCCGCGATCGCCAACGCATCGGCTGCCGCGTCCCTGTCCGACATCCGCTTCTTCACCCAGCGCGGCATTTTCTCCTCTCGTGTCCTGGAGCAGATGGGGATCGCCCGCCTCAACGACGATCTCGAAGCGCTGACCGCCAACAATCCGGCGCTGGCCGAGCGGCTGTCCGCGCTGACCGATGGCCTGCGCGAGAACGTCCGCGATGCGGTCTCGCAGGCGCTGCTGCTCTATGGCCGCGAGGAGGCGGAGAACCTGCGCAACGAGATCCTGCGCAACGCGCCGCTTTCCCGGATCGAGCCGCGGCAGATCGAGCAGATGCGCGCGCTGATCCGCCAGATCGCGCGGCGGCTTCGCGAACGCTACGCCAAGCCGCGCAAGCGCCAGCGCCGCGGACATCTTGATGTTCGTCGGACCCTTCGCCGCAACGCGGCCTGGGGCAGCGTGCCGTTCCTCACCGCATGGAAGCGCCGGCATCGCGACCGTCCGAAGATCGTGGCGCTGTGCGACGTCTCGGGCTCGGTGGCGCGGGTCTCCGATTTCTTCCTGCTGCTGATCCACAGCCTGCATGAGGTGGTTTCCGACGTGCGCTCCTTTGCGTTCTCCGGTCATCTGATCGAGGTCAGCGACATTCTCGAAGCCAAGGGCGCCGAGGAGGCGATGGCCGACATCATGGGCAAGGTCGGCTTCGGCTCGTCGGACTACGGCAACTCGCTCGCCGATTTCGAGCGCGGCTTCATGTCTGTTGTGACGCCGCAGACCACGGTGATCGTGCTCGGCGACGCCCGCTCCAACAATCTCGATCCCGGCGCCGACATCCTGCGGCGTATCTCCGAGCGCGCCAAGCGCGTGGTCTGGCTCAATCCCGAGAGCCGGCTGATCTGGGGCTTTGGCGATTCCGAGATGCCGCGTTATGCGACCTTCTGCAATGTGGTGCGCCAATGCGCCACCGCACAGCAGCTCGAGCGCGCGGTGGGCGATATCGTCGCGGCGTATCGGTAGTTCTCTTTCCACCTCTCCCCGTTCTTTACGGGGAGAGGTCGCCGCGCCCGGGAGCGCACTTGCGCGCCTGTGCGCGGCGGGTGAGGGGCAAGGCACGCCGGCTCCGCATTCGCAGTCTGTCGGACTCGTGGACGGCGCTTCTTCGATTCTGCACCAGTCGTATTCAGTCCTCTAGCGTGCATGGCCCTCACCCCAACCCTCTCCCCGCGAAGAGCGGGGAGAGGGAGAAGAGCATCACCCCTTCTTTGCCGCCTCGACCAGCGGGCAGCCGCCCTTGTCGAGCGGGCGATAGGCCTGCTCGCCGGGCACGGTCTGCACGATCTTCGCGTAATCCCATGGCCCCTTCGATTCCTCCGGCTTCTTGACCTGCACCAGGTACATGTCGCGCAGCACGCGGCCGTCGATCCGCAGTTTCCCGTTATGGGTCATGAAGTCGTTGATCGGCATTTCCCGCATCTTCTCCATCACCTTGAGTGGGTCCTTGCTGTTCAGCGCCTTGACCGCCTTGAGGTAATGCAGGGTCGCGCTGTAGACGCCGGCCTGCACCATGGTCGGCATGTGCCCGACCTCCTTGATGAAGCGCTGCGAGAAGGCACGGGTCTCGTCGTTCTGGTCCCAGTAGAACGCGGTGGTGAATTGCAGCCCCTGCGCCGCCTGCAAGCCCAGCGCATGGACGTCGGTGATGAAGAACAGCAGCGCCGCGAATTTCTGGCCACCCTTCAGAATCCCGAACTCGCCACCCTGCTTGATCGAGTTGGTGGTGTCGCCGCCGGCATTGGCGAGCCCGATGATCTCGGACTTGGAGGCCTGGGCCTGCAGCAGGAAGGAGGAGAAATCCGAGGTGTTGAGCGGCGCATAGACCGCGCCCAGCACCTTGCCGCCTTCCTCCTCGACGACCGCGGCGGTGTCGCGCTCCAGCGCGTGTCCGAACGCATAGTCGGCGCCGATGAAGAACCACGACTTGCCGCCGGACTTCACGATCGCCGAGCCCGTGACATGCGACAGCGCGTAGGTGTCGTAATTCCAGTGCGCGGCATAGGGCGAGCAGTTCTTGCCGGTGATGTCGGACGACGCCGGCCCGTTGAACAGCACGAGCTTCTGCTTTTGCCGGGACACTTCCTCGACCGCGAGCGCCACGGCCGAGGAGCCGCCGTCGGTGATCATGTCGACGCCTTCATTGTCGTACCAGTTGCGCACGAGGTTGGTGGCGACGTCAGGCTTGTTCTGGTGATCGGCGGTGACGATCTCGACCGGCTTGCCGAGCACGGGGCCGAAATCCTCAGCCGCCATGCGCGCCGCGACGCCTGTCCCCTTGCCGGTGATGTCGGCATAGAGCGAGTTCATGTCGCTGAGCACGCCGATCTTCACTTGCGCGGCGGCGGGGTGCGCGCCGATCGCCAGCATGGCGGCAAGCAGCAGCAGATTCCTTCGGCCCATCCGTTTTCTCCCTTGTGTTTGTTGGTTTGAGTCGATTGTTGTTGTTGGGAGCGCAGTGCTCCGGGGCGTATTCAATACCGGCCGGTGAGGTCCAGCAAGGACGACGGCGGCGCGGCCTGCCGCTGCGCGATGACATTTTAGTCGAGGCTTTTTCCGCGCGGCGGCATTGCGCGTTCCGAGTAACGTTTGGCGTCATCGCCCGACTTCGCGGGCGATCCAGTATTCCAGAGACGGCTCTGCTTAGCCGAGAAGTCTCTGGGATACTAGACGCCCCGTTGGAGCCTGTCATCGGGCGCGCGTTCGCGCGACCCGTTGGCGGGGCATGACAGCGGAGAGACGTGACTCCGCATTCCCGCGGCGTGTTTTTCGCCCGAGTGATGCATCTTTGGTGTCCCTCCGGAAGACAGAGGGCGCAGGGAATGCCGGGCGCTGGCCGCACCCGCAGCCTCGTTTGCGAATGGAAAAAAGCAAACGAGCATAGTCACTACAGGTTGGCCGAAACATCCGGCACTCCCTGCGCAATGGCTTTACGGCTTACTTCGCGCTCTCCCTGGGGTACCGGGCTTTCTAGCCCCCATTGCGAACAGATCATCTCTGTTCGCTTGATCCCAGCGTCGGGGGATCAGGACCACACGGCTTGACCGTACGCATCTGACTCGCACGTCTTGCGAAGCAAATACGTCCATCGCATCCCGCTTCACGTCTGGTGACGAATGGCCGAACGTCCTCATGTCGAATCGGGACGGCTTCTTTAAATCATAATTTCTTACTTTCGGAAAGATAAATATTTTTGCGTGGCGCGCTTGACTCGTCGGGCAAAACAGGCGGCGGGGTTTTGGTGTTTTGCCTGTCGTGTTGAATGGGCAACAGTGGGGCCGCTGGCTCGCTGTACCCTCTCCCCTTGCGAGAGAGGGTGGCGAGAAATGAGCGGAGCGAATTTTGAGCCGGGTGAGGGGTATGCCTCCTCACGAAGGACCCCTCACCCGCCTCGCAGCCTTCGGCTGCTCGGCACCCTCTCCCGCAAGGGGCTTTGCCTAACAACCCCAATCTGCCCAAAAAGTCGAGAGGTTGCCTAAAAAGGTCAGCCCTTGGGGCGCTCTGTTTCTTCATAGTTATGGGCGTCACTATTAATACCGGGTTCGCCAAACCCGCCGTGCGGTTCATCGCGGATCAAAACCAAACCGAAATGTTTCGTATAAACGACGCTCAACTGCCCGTCATATTTAAGGGTGCCATAGAAAAATATGACCTTATCTCCTGCATCAACGGCAACCCAATCAGCCTCAGAGATTGGCTTCATTTTACATGGCCCGAAGATATTAGAACTCAAGATGGCACCACTGGCGAATACATTCCGCCCGATCTTAGTGGTGGCTTTGTAAGTCGGGACAGTGGGGACAGAGTCGAGCAACTCACAGTTTATATTAATAGCCCTCAGGACGGTCGCGCTTTTCCCAGTATTGATAAGTTTGAAGGAAACCTCGGGGTTGGGATCGTGCGGTCCGCTCCCTCGAATAAGTTGAGCTTCCCCGAGATGCAAAGAGGGTCTTTGGTCATTTTCCATAAGGGTCAACTGGCGATGGATGGCTTCATCCGTGCTTTTCAGCGCGCCCAATTGTCCCTTGAAAACCCACCAAGCCAAGCCGGTAAACACCGCAGTCCCGAACAAGAGGAATACGGTGGCTACATCCAGAAAACGTTTTATTTTGTCCTTTCGTTCGGGCTTATCGCCTTGAGCATTATAGGCATCAACAAATCTATTGATCGCGCCGGCTATCTCGGCGGCATTTTTCTCACTCTCTGCTTTTTGCCGTTCGCCGCTGGCGTGTGCACTTTTCTCTATGGCTTCCTCAATCTCACTTTTCCATGAGGGAGGCATCATGAGTCAAATATCCTCCAACCTCAAAGTATCCGCTTCAATCGCTATGAGCGAGGCCAACAAAAACGTTGCCGAAAATGTGCCGCGACTGATCTTGTTCGCGATGCTGGCCTCCGTTTCTACCAGACCGTGCTTTTTGAGTCTCTCCGCCAACTCTCGGTATCCCACATCCGCGCGCGCCAATTCGGCCTTCAAAAGCCGCTTTGCGCGGTCCTCCCAAGAGGGTTTGGCCGCCATAGTCATTCTCCCACATCTAAACAATATCTATCATAAACGATATTTTCCTATTTACAACCCTCCCAAATATGATATGGTCCTCCCAGATACGGGGGAGACAGTCATGTTGGCTGTGCGTGGGGACAATCGGCAGCACAAGGGGCTGGAAATCGCAGCAACCGCCAAGATCGCCCGGAAGGGCGGTGCATGGCTGGTCCCGAGCCAAAGCGGCAAGGGACGCTATACGGTGTGCCTAGACCCGACCGAACCTCATTGCAGTTGCCCGGACCATGAAGAAGGCGGCTTCAAGTGCAAGCATATCTTCGCGGTCGAGTACGTCATTCAGCGTGAACGTCATTCCGATGGCTCTACAACCGTCACCGAGACGCTCACCGTGCGCCAATCGCGCAAGACCTACCCGCAAGATTGGCGCGCGTACAACGCCGCGCAGACGACCGAGAAGGAAAAATTTCTCGCGTTGCTGGATGATCTTTGCAGCGGCATTGCCGAACCGGAGCGCCAAAAGAACGGGCGTCCGCCGCTGCCGATCCATGATGCGCTATTCGCTGCCTGCTACAAGATTTACAGCACGGTTTCCGGTCGCCGTTTTATGACCGATCTGCGCGAAGCACAAACCAAGGGCTATCTCGCCAAGGTGCCGCACTACAATTCGATCTTCAATTATCTGGAAAATCCCGCGCTCACGCCGATCTTGAATGCGCTGATCGTGGAAAGCAGCAAGCCGCTAAAGGCGGTCGAGATTGACTTTGCTGCCGATAGTTCTGGCTTCACTACGTCCCGCTTTCATCGCTGGTACGATCACAAGTATGGAATGCGCCAGCAACACGATTGGGTGAAGGTCCATCTGATGTGCGGCGTTTCAACCCATATCGTGACCGCTGTTGAAATCCGCGACAGGGACGCCAGCGACACGAAGCTGTTGCCTGCGCTGGTCGATACGACCGCGCAGAATTTTAAGATGCGCGAAGTGTCGGCTGACAAGGGTTATGGCAGCCTCAAAAACTACAAGGCGATCCAATATCGCGGTGCCGTGCCCTATATCGCCTTCAAGAGCATTCACACGGGACGCGGCGGCGGTTTGTGGGCGCGGATGTTCCACCTTTACAGCTATCACCGCGACCAATTCGCGGCGCACTACCACAAGCGTAGCAACGTCGAGTCCGTGTTCTCAATGATCAAGGCTAAGTTCCGCGATCACGTCCGCAGCAAGACAGACGTAGCCATGAAGAACGAAGTCCTCTGCAAAATCGTCTGCCACAACATTTGCTGTCTGATCCAAGAAACGCACGAGTTGGGGATCGATATGGCTTTTTGGGCAGAAAATGCACTTGCCCAAGAAGGAGGGTTAAATGCAGTGTAATTGGGCAAAGCCCCCGCAAGGGGAGAGGGTGCACCGCATTCGCTGCGCGATTTCACTTTCCCTCGAACTTCGGCTTGCGCTTCTCGTTGAACGCGCGCACGCCTTCGCGGCGATCCTCGGTCGGCACCAGCCGGTTATACGCCTCGATCTCGAAGGCGAGGCCGTCGGCGAGCGACATCTGCAAGCCCCTGTGGATCGCCTGCTTGGCCTGGCGCACCGAGAGCGGACCGTTGGCGGCGATGCGTTCGGCAATTTCCAGCGTCGCCGGCAGCAACTCGTCCGGCGGCAGCACGCGATTGACCAGACCCCATTGCTCCGCTTCCGCCGCCGAAAACGGCAGGCCGGACAGGATCAGCTCCTTGGCACGCCGCTCGCCGACGGCGCGCGGCAGATTCTGCGTGCCCCCGGCGCCGGGCATGATGCCGAGCGTGACTTCAGTGAGCGCAAAGCGCGCCTGTGTCGCCGCGTAGACGAAATCGCAGGCGGCCGCGATCTCGCAGCCGCCGCCATAGGCCGCGCCGTTGACGGCGGCGATCACCGGCAGCGGACAGGCGATGATCGCGCGCAGCATGCGCTCGAACACGAGATGCTGCGCCTGCCACTGTTCATCGGTCATGCCGTTGCGCTGCTTGAGATCGCCGCCGGCGCAGAACGCCTTGCCCTGCCCGGTCAGGATCACGATACGGAGATTATCGAGGTCGACCGAAAAACCCTCGAACAGTGTCATGAGGTCGAACCCCAGCTGCGTGTTCATGGCGTTCGCCGCCTCGGGGCGGTTCAGCGTGACCAGCAGGATGCCGTTGTCGCGGCGAGAGAGGACGAGGGTGGAGAAGGTGGCGGGCATGTGAGTGAGGCTCCCAATCGGGATATGGCTCCCAAGTTCGTTACGGCCGAGCGTGCTACACGAGTTACCAACGGCCGGCTTACGGCGCTGGGAATCCTGCACAAGAAGTCAAATAATTGGCTTGAATAAACAAGACCAAATCGTTGGCTCCAGCACCCTAAAATTGCTCACGGCGTGCTTTAGCGGAAAGCCGCGCTAATTTTCGGTGCTCACATTGTCATTTTAAGCCTTGCGTACGCGTTCAGGTTGCGGAAAAATTGGTGGAGAGGGGCTGATCATGTCAGGAAGAGCCTGCGCAGGTCTATCGGGACTAGCGATAGTGATTCTGTCACCGCTTGTCGCAGCGGCAGCGGACATCAAAAGCGCGACTGGCAAGGACGGTCGAGTGACCATCGTCATTGCAGGCGAGATTGTACCCGGCGATTCCGACACGTTTACAATTGCTGTCAAACAGGCGAACGGCGCCGGAAAGCTGGTCGCCAACGTTCGTCTAAATTCCGAAGGTGGCAACCTTCTTGAAGGAGTTAAGCTCGCGGACGCCGTGAGATACGGTAAAATGTCTACCAACGTTGGAAAGAATGCCACTTGTGCGTCCGCATGCTTTTTGGTCTTCGCTGCTGGAAGCACAAAATTCGCAACCTATGACGCACGAATTGGAGTTCACGGCGCTTCTGATGAAGACGGAAACGAGAGTGTACAATCTGGAGCCGCCACGGTTTCTATGGCTCGGATAGCCAAGGAGCTAGGCGTTCCGTCGGCAATCATAGGACGAATGGTAGTGACTCCACCAAACGAAATGGTTTGGCTCGCGCCGCAAGATCTTCAATCGATGGGTACCACGATGGTCGGCAAGCCAAGCCAAACGCAATCCACACTCACTAGTCCGCTATCGCAGGTCCCGCCTAACCCAACGCAGATAACGCCTGAGACATCGTCCAAACTAAACCCAATCGAACAGAGCGCACCAACAACAAACAAGCCAGCCGCCACCTGGGGCAGCATATTAGATCGCGCCATCGCGCTCTCAAAGGATCAAAACGGTGGGGTCGCCGCCTTTGATCGAGGGTGCCAACCCGAGTTCAAGGTCTGCATAAACGCTCTTAGCTTTAAGCTCAAAGATGGGACCGACATGATCATGAAGGTCACCGAAGACATGAGCGGCAAGATGCTGCGTCGGGAAATTTGCACTTTTAACTCGTACCACGACGTGCGCTCTTGCACGAATTGGGACACCGGAGAGACCCATAAGGATATGAAGAATACGAAAGGCGAATGGGAGCAAATCAGTCGCGAGTAGCCATATTAGATTGCAGTGAACTGCGAGGCTCCAAATTTCGATGACCGCGCTTTGGTACTACGCCAATCACGACCAACCTATCGGGCCATTGACGTTTGCCGAATTGCAAGCAGCCCTATTACTCATGTCAGAGCCACGCAAGGCTCTCGTGTGGCACGCTGGCCTGGATAGCTGGCGCGAAGCTCAGTACATTCAGGAACTTTCGACCGTCGTCTCCACAACGGTAAAAAACACAAAAGGGGAAACTAAATCCACGAAACGCTCTCAGCGAAAATGGGGAGGTGTCCTAACCACCGTCATTATTGTTGTGGGTTTAGCAACAGCACGCCATTTGCCTTCCTTAGAACCGGACCCCAATAGCCCGATCTCTGGAAAAACGAGAGAGGTCTTTGTTAGCGAAGCAAGCGCAAGTTGCCTTAAGAAGCAGGAGAGTGCCCCGGAAAACAAATCTCTTTCACTCTCGCGCGAGACCCTCGCAAGCTACTGTTCCTGTTATGTCAACGCGCTTGCCGCGTTGATTACATACAGCGATCTTAAAAAAGTCGGTGATGGGAAGAACCTTCCGAAGGATGGAACTATACCGCCGGAGTTGAAGATCAAGACAGACACCGTCTCACCGCCTTGTTGGGATGACGTTCAGAAGAAACTCATGGGAGCCAGGTAGTGAGATTTAGGTGGTGTGGACACTTATCGCATCCATAGGATTATGGCTGCGAGGGTGATGACGGCAAGGTAATTTCGGGCGGTCTTTTCAAAGCGGGTCGCGACGCGGCGGAACTGCTTGAGCTTG
>Ga0070741_10004368_pt1 | contig 33083 bp, 38 predicted proteins | sample Coa_R1_4_FD_66440 | JGI IMG/M metagenome (GOLD analysis project Ga0070741, IMG submission 66440) | Surface soil microbial communities from Centralia Pennsylvania, which are recovering from an underground coalmine fire - Coalmine... | ecosystem: Environmental > Terrestrial > Soil > Unclassified ... | reverse complement strand
CTTTATTCAATTTCATTTTTTGAATCCGCGGTTCGATATTTTTTTCGCAAGTCAGCGCGATTATTCTCCGTCGCCTTCCAGCCACGAAGCCATGTATTCCGACTTTTCCATTTGAACTGCCTGTTTGGTGAGATGCAACGGATAAAATGTATCCACCATCACGGCCAGTTCGGTCGTTTCTTTTTTGCCAATGGAGGCCTCGGTCATGCCGGGTTGCGGACCGTGGGGCAGGCCGTATGGGTGCATACTGATGTCGTACTGGTCAATGCCTTTGCGCGACATGAAATTACCTTCGGCATAATAAATCACTTCATCCGAATTCACGTTGGAGTGATTGTACGGCGCGGGAATGGCTTCGGGGTGATAGTCGAAGAGGCGCGGCACGAAGGAACACACGACGAAGTTGTGGCCCTGAAAGGTTTGATGCGCGGGCGGCGGCTGATGGACTCGTCCGGTGATTGGTTCGAAGTCTTCGATATTGAAGATCCACGGATACAGATAACCATCCCAGCCGACGACATCGAACGGATGATGATCCAGTTCGTGACACGAGAGGCGATCACGCACCTTTATGCGGACCTCGAAGTTGCCGCGCTCCGTGTGCGTTTCCAACTCTTCGGGCACACGGATATCGCGTTCCGAATACGGCGCGTGTTCGAGCATTTGACCGTAGTCGTTGCGGTAGCGTTTGGGTGGTTCGATCTGAGACGGATTCTCAATTGTAAAAAAGCGCGCTTCCTTGCTGTCCAGTTTCATCTGCCACGTGGTTCCAAAGGGAATCACGATATAGTCGCCTTTGCGGAATGGCAGGTTGCCGAACTGAGTCTTCAGCACGCCGCTGCCTTCATGGACCCACCAGGTCTCATAGGCTTGCGCGTTGCGATAAAAGTAATCCATGCTCTTGGTGGCGCGGCAGACTCCGAGGATCACGTCGTTGTTGCCGAGGAGAGGAATCTTTGCAGAAACAGGGTCCGCTCCGAGCGGGGCCTGAGCCGTTTTGAAGGCGCGGTGGCGGATGGGGCCGAAGTCTACATATTCGGGTTTGAGCGACCCCATGTCTTCGGTCTTCGTCACGCGCGGGGGGAGGAAATGATGATAGAGGATGGATTGGATGGAGGAGAAACCCTCCAGGCCCATCAATTCTTCGCGATAAAGTCTGCCATCGTTCTTTTTGAACTGCGTGTGACGTTTGTGTGGGATTTTACCGAGCTTATGATAGAAAGGCATTCTACACTCCTTTTCTAAACAATAAATGGACGCTTGCCGATCAGAGCGTGATGTGTTTCCTCATCTAATTCTTTATAAAAGGCATCCGGGTCTGCGCCGAGCGCATCGAACACCTTGCTGACAAACGAGCGCGCCGCCGCGGCCAACGTGATGCTGAGAATATCCTGATCAGTCCAACCGGCTTTTCGCAGTTTGTCGAAGTCGTCCTGCGTGGTGGAAGGCGCGTCGCGCACGACTTTCTGCGCGTACTCCATCATGACCACTTCCTTTTCTGCGAGACCGGCGTGACGGAAATCTTTTGCAATGGCTTCCAGTTGTTCGGCTGCGAAGAAATTTTTACGGAGCACCGCTCCGTGCGCGAGCATTCAGAATGTGCATCCCATTTCCATCGCCGCGGCTAGTGTGGTCAGTTCATAGTCGCGCAGGCGCATGTTTTTCCGGACGGATTTGATCAGCGCCTTCCAGCCTTCCCAGGTTTCGGGAAGCAGGCTGAAACTGCGGGTCGTGTTTGAAACCTGCCCATCCTCTTTGATGTCTTGATCGTAAAATTCACGCAGTTTACCAGTCGCCTCTTGATTGGGGACGGTTTTAATGAAAAAGCCCATCATCGCTCCTTGTCTTCACTATAAATCAGAATACGAAACGTATAATTTTGAACTTTGCGAACGCGCACTTTTCAATGCAGAACTTGCTTGTTGAATCAATACCTCCGCCGAGAGGTTGGAACCGCCGAGACTGGTCGTCAGACCGATGCGTAACGCGAGAGTGTACGACTCTCCGCCTTCGGTAGTAAATGGACCTTTGAAAATGGATACCATACGCTCGCATACCGCGCATCCGCCTGTTTCATCGGTAGTTGGCAGAAGCACGAAGTAATCTTCTTTGAAATGCGCCGGGATATCTGCCGACCGCAGACGCGAATTGAGCAGAACGGCGATCTGGGACTCTGCCGCCCTGGCAATTTCGGGCGTGTTGGGTTGAGGTTCAATGGTCATGTCCAGTAATGAGAGCGGATTCGGATACCGCTGTGAACGGTTAACTTCATAATCCAAGAGGATTTTGAACACGTCCCATGAATATAACGTCATGCCTTGCGCATCATCTCTTTTCACGGCGGCCCTCCCGAGGGTCCATCTGTTTACGGCGCGACTTGCAGTGATTGTATCAGTGAGTCGAGCAGAGTAAGCGAAGGAGTAAACGATCCCGGTGCGGCGGCATTGAGTTTATCGGTAATCGCGGCCAGATAGTTGTTGTAAGTCTCCGGCTGAGGGGCGTTCAGATCCGGGAAGGGAACCCCATCCGATGGGATGCTTGCCGATGGATCACTGCTCGCAGCCAGAAACGGCGCGCCGATGGGCAGAACTGCTATGATGTAGAATGTCCCGTCGTTGGTGAAGCCCTCGAAGTGATAGAACAATCCTTCGTTCGAGATCGGACCGATGCCCTGCGCGTATTGCGTAACTGTGCGCAGGCCCGCGCCGCTGGCAAAGGGAATGATCTTGGTTTGCGCGTCAATGACCTGATCCGCGTTGAAATAAGGCACGCGCGGCATGATGTCCAGTGTGATCGGCGCGGATGGATTTGCCAGAATATTCTCCAGCCGCGAGACGCTGAAGTCCGCGCCCGCGTAAACATTGGCGTAATCCTGTTTCGGGTACACCCTGATCTCAGCCAGCGAAAATTTCGCGACTGAATTGTTGTATCCATTCAATGTGAACTCGAGGTGAGCGGGCGCAACCTCCCATGGCGCGCCGCTCGTTTCATCCACCGCCGCGACTTGTTTACCTGATGCGCCGTCGGCCAGTCCTTCCGGAATCACAAAACTGATATTTTGGAATGCAATGCGGATTCCGCTCGATTGTGTCGGCGCGACCGGAGTTAGAGCCTGCATCGTCGAGGCGACGATGGTCGAGACGTTATCTGCTTGCTGGGTTGCTGTGCCCGACTCGCAAGCCAGCGTTGCGAAAATCAGCGCCAGCATCCCCGCCCAAAGTCTTTTCATTTTTTGTCCCCTCCAACCGTGTTTTTCAAAACTCCCAGTCGTTCGATTTCTAACTCGACCACGTCGCCGTGATTCAGCCATGGGCCTTGTGCCTTGGTCAATTCAAGCAGACAGCCTGTTCCGACTGTGCCCGATCCAATCACATCGCCCGGAAGAAGCGTCACACATTCGGATGCGCGGGCGATAATATCGCCAAACGACCAGTACATGTCTTTGAAATTTCCACGCGATCTCTCCACGCCATTGACTCGCGCCCGCATCTCCAACTCATAGACCCCGGGCCGGCCCGCCGATTTATCGGCCAATTCCTCCGCTGTGACGATGTACGGCCCAAACGCGGAGGCGAAGTCTTTCCCCTTTGCCGGGCCGAGGCCGACCTTCATCTCTTCGCGTTGTATGTCGCGGGCGGACCAATCGTTGAAGATGGTGTAACCGAAAATATGCTTCGGTGCATCTTCGGCTTTGATGTCCATGCCGGGTTTGCCGATGACCGCCGCGACTTCCAGTTCATAATCCATTTCCTTTGTGTATGGAGGATAGGGGATTTCGTCCTCCGGCCCGAAGATGTTGTTGGGATTGGTGAAGTAGAAGATCGGGAACTTATACCATTCGGCGGGAACTTCGCGTCCGCGATTGGCGTTGGCGGTCTTGACGTGGGTCTCGAAGGCATAGCCGTCGCGCAGCGTGGTGGGACGGAGCGGCGAATGCAGTCTGACTTCTGCAAAAGGGAAAGACGCTTTTGACGCGTGCCGCGCGGCTTCGTCCGCGCCGGCTATGATGACGGCGCGCATGTCGGCGTAAGGCAGAGGGTGGACTCGGTTTTCTTTGACGAGGCCCGGCTGAGGCGGAGTCTGAGGCGTGGAAAAGGTCACGAATTTCATATTTTATCGGTGGAAGGTTTGAAAGTTGAAAGTCAAAAAGTTGGCAGGTTAACTTGTCAACCTGCCAACCTGAAACTTTGAACCGTTACAGATTGCCGCGCTTTTCCTGTTCCAGTTCCAGCGCTTCGAACAGGGCTTTGAAGTTGCCTTTGCCGAAGCTTTGGGAACCGTGACGTTGGATGACTTCGATGAACATGGTGGGGCGATCCTGGATGGGTCGCGTGAAGATTTGAAGCAGGTAGCCTTCATCGTCGCGGTCCACGAGGATGCCGAGTTCATGAATGGTCTTCATGTCCTCGTCAATTTTTCCGACGCGCTCCGGCAGGATTTCATAATACGTATCTGGCACGCGCAGAAATTCCACGCCGTTATCGCGCAACTGCGCGACGGTCTTGAGGATGTCTCCGGTGATCAGCGCGATGTGTTGTGCGCCGGGTGTGAGATAGTAATCGAGATATTCTTCGATCTGACTTTTCTTCTTGCCCTCGGCAGGTTCATTGATCGGGAACTTGACGCGGCCGTTGCCGTTCTGCATCACCTTCGACATGAGCGCGGAGTATTCAGTGGAGATGTCTTTGTCGTCGAAGTGCATGAGTTGGCGGAAGCCCATCACTTTGTGATAGAAGTTGACCCATTCGTTCATCTTGCCGAGTTGCACGTTGCCCACGATGTGATCCACGGCGGCCAGGCCCGTAGATTGAGCTTCTTTATCTTTGATGGGGCGGTAGGTCGGAGCGAAGACGCCTTTGTAGTCGGCGCGATCTACGAACACGTGCAACGTCTCGCCGTAGGTGCGAATGGCAGATGTGCGAAAGATGCCGAAGTCATCCTTCTCTTCGCGCGGCGTCCATGCAGATTTGCCGCCGCGTGAAGTGGTTTCCTTCCAGGCTTTTTCAACATCGTCCACTTCCATGGCGATGACTTTGACGCCGTCACCGTGCACCATGTGATGCGCGGCGATTTCGCTGGTGGGGCTGTATGGCGCTGAGATGACAAACCGCGCCTGCCCGGACTCTAAAACGTACGAGGCAAATTCGCGGTTGCCTGTCTCCAGGCCTGAGTAGGCGACCGGTTTGAAGCCAAACGCTTTCCACCAGTAATACATGGCGTGTTTGGCGTTACCAACATAAAAGTGGACGTGGTCAATGGATTTGATCTGCAGGAAGTCGGCTTCCTCGGTCATGGGCCGGGAATCGGCGACGGGCGCAGATTTAGATGCGGTTTTAGTCATATCTCTCTCCTTTGGCTGGATGTGTCGATTCTACGACAAAGGTTGTCCGATTGCAAATAAGAATTATGAAATGGCGGAAGAAAAAATTAAACACAAAGTACGCCAAGGGCACGAAGGAAAAACGTGTACCTGCACTGTGCCGCAGGCACATGTGCGTACTTTGTGTTTAGAAATTATGGCTTTGGATGCGCGGCAAAGAAATCCCACATTATTTTTGTGGCGGAGATGGTCTGCGTGGGTTGATCGCCTCCCGGCCAGGCCGGGCCGTTCCCGCCGGGCCAGGCGTGACCGCCGCCGACAATGGTGTAGAGTTCGACGGCGGTTCCGTTCGCGCAGTTCGAATAGGCGTCGTGTTGAACATCAGCAAACGATTCGGTTTTTGGCGTGAGCGGACATTGATCGAATTTTAGCCAGAAGTCAATCGAGTCCTTCACCGACACAAACGGGACTCCGGCCAGCGATTTATCTCCCACGCCGCCGTCATAAGGCACGTGTTCATCCGTGGTGCCGTGAAAATCAATGACCGATAGCGGCTCTTTTGGATTGCAACGCGCATAATTCAGCGTTCCCGAAACCGGACCGATGGCCGCGAATAAATCGGATGCATCGCAAGCCAACCGATACGAAAAGATTCCGCCGTTCGATAAACCCGTCGCATAGATTCGTTTCGGGTCAACCTTGACAATGGTTTGTAAATCCGCGATCAGGGCGCGTACAAATCCGACATCGTCAATTTGATTCGCGACCGCGTAGCCGCAGCAAGTGCCGCCGTTCCACGTCAGTAGTCTGTCGCCGAGGCGGCCATTTCCATTTGGATAAACGACGATGAATCCTTTTTCGTCCGCCAGAGATTCAAAGTTGCTTGTGCGAATTTGAGTCTCTGCGTTGCCTCCGCCGCCGTGAAAATCCAGCACGAGCGGCACCGCGTGGCTGCCGTCATACACTGATGGAATGTGAACGATGTAACTGCGTTCGATGCCACCAAAGGTCAATGTGCGGATGGAATCAGCGGAAGGTGCGGGCGTTGCGCCGGTTCGGGCGCAGGCCAGCAGGCTAAAGGTCAAGGCAAGAAGCGCAGGCAGGGTTCGTTTCATGGGGGGCGTGGACCTTTTCATGCCATGGAGAAATTTTGCAATTCAGAGACCCGATTATAACGTTTGACGCGACAATGTCTGTATGCTATAGTCTTGCAATCATACTGGCTGAGGAACAGAGATGAATCATCTTAGGCTGGATAAACTGAAAGTTCTGTGGAATGAACATCCAAATCTTAGACGCATTTTGCTTGCAGTCATTCTGTGGGGAATCACGGCTCTCCTGCTTTTCCCTCGGTTGGGCTATCCTCGAGCAATTGTCTTCGACGAGACCTATATGATTCCCCGCGCACAGCGATACATGCAGGGAATTTTCTTTCAAGAGTCGCATCCTCCGTTGGGACGCTTGGCGATTGCGCTCGGCCAGATTTTAGTTCATCCTGATGAGCGACCGAGTCAATTCGCGCTGGTGGAGAAGATTCACGAATCCTGGCCGCAGGATCAGGATATGACCGGCTATCGCCTGATTCCCGCCATCTTTGGCACGCTGATCCCGGTCATTGTTTTTTTCATTCTCTTGAAAGTTCTGACCGTTGAATTGTATTCCTTCATTATCAGTTTATTCGTAGCCTTCGACAATGCGCTGTTAACGCAGGCTCATTTCGCGTTGTCTGATAGTATTTTAATCGGCTTCAGCCTGTTGTCCATTCTTGCTTTTGTCTATTTGTACTTGCAGGACGCTCCTCCAACGCGCTCGGCCTGGATACAATGGACTCTGTGGGGCTTCGTCTCAGCGTGTGCGCTCCTGGTCAAGTTTTCGACATGGTTCATACTCGTGCTTGTTCCGCTTTACATGTTGAAGTTGGTTCTAGCGGGCCAAAAGCGACAGGTTTTCCTGTTCAGCGCAATCTTTGGCGTGACGTTTCTTTTTGTCACGGTCGCGGTCTGGCAACTGCATTTTTCTCTGGTCCCCAAATTAGACCCGAACAATACGTACGAAATCCCCGCGGACCATCTCGATATTCTGGAGGGGAAGTCGCATCCGAATCCTGTTGTGACGTTCTATATTGAATTGCGAGATGCTCTTGTTTTTATGGCGCACTATCACGAAGGCGTTCCGAAACTGGATTTGACCAAGCCGGGCGAGATCGGCAGTCCCTGGTTTTGGTGGCCGCTGGGAGGCCGCGCCATGGATTATCGCTGGGAGACACCGGACGGAAAAACATATCGCTACATTTATCTGATCGGCAACCCGGCTACATGGTTGATTTCTTTGTTGGGCGTTTTGGCTGGCACGGGGCTGACATTATCCGATTTACTCTTTCGATTCCTCCCGGCGGAGAGACGCAAGTGGCCGTATATTTTTACACTTCTGTATTGGGCATACATGATCCCGCCGATGTTTGTCCAGCGTGTTCTATATCTTTATCACTATCTCCCGCCTTTAATCATAGGCGTCATGCTGTTTGGCGTCGTTCTCGCGGAGGCAACTCGTTTATCGTCATCGGCCAAACGAGGCATCCTTTCGGTCTCTCTGATTGCGGCGCTGATTGGATTTTGGGTGTTCAAACCTTTTACATTCTATGAGCCGCTGACGAACGAACAGGTCCAACAGCGCGCGGTCTGGCCGGCCTGGGACCTGAAATGCGCAACCTGCTCGGATAAGTGATCTCGCAGGAAGGCTTTGCGTATTTTGTGAATTCTGTTTAAGCCTTTACCCTCACCGCTTTGCCGCCCGTCATCTTTTGTAAATCATCCGGCGTCAATTCAAAGATGGCATTGGGCGTTCCCGCCGCGGCCCAGATCGTTTTGTATTGAAGCAAATCTTCATCAAGATACGTTTCCATTTTCTGTGCGTGACCGAGCGGAGGCACGCCGCCAATCGCGAAGCCGGTAACGGCGCGCACGAAATCCGCGTCGGCGCGGCCGATGGCTTCGCCCGCGTACTCGCTGATACGTTTTTCGTCCACGCGATTCGCGCCGCTGGTCAAAACCAGAATCGGTTTATTGCTCGTCTTGCCCTTGAAGATGAGGGACTTTGTAATTTGTCCCAGCGTGCAACCGGCGCGGTCTGCGGCTTCCTGTGCGGTGCGCGTGCTTTCAGCGAACTCGATCACGTTGCAGTTAAAACCAAGTGATTGCAGAATATCCTGGACTTTTTGTGCAGAGGGGGAGAGCGGCATGTGATTCGTCCAATGATAGAATTGCGCAGGAGTATAACGCAAATGCCGACTCAGGAAGAGATTTATCAATATCATGCTGTTGAATATGAGGCGCTTGTTTCGCGGGAAGATTATCAGGGAAATATTCTGAAAGCGATTCAAGCGATTACCAATTTGGAAAACCTGGATGTGCTCGATCTCGGCGCGGGGACGGGGCGACTCGCTTGTCTGCTCGCGCCTCATGTGCGGACTATTCTTGCCCTCGATCTTTCGTTGCATATGCTGACGATTGCGCGCGATAAACTGCGCCGCTTCACGCGGGACAACTGGCTGGCCGCGGCTTCCGATCATCGTTTTCTTCCGCTGGCGCCGCGCGCCGCGGACCTGGTCGTCTCCGGCTGGAGCGTGAGTTATGTCGCGGTATGGAATCCGCTTCGGTGGCGGGAAGAAGCGGACGCGTGGCTGGCCGAAGCGCGCCGCGTCCTGCGTCCCGGCGGATGGATCATCCTGTTCGAATCGCTCGGCACAGGGAATGAGTCGCCGGTGCGATTGGGGCATCTTGAAAATTTCTATAACTGGCTGGATGCAGTTGGTTTCAAAAACAAGTGGATTCGCACGGATTACAAATTTGAATCGCCTCAGGCGGCGAGCAAGATCGCGGGCTTTTTCTTCGGCGATGACATGAGAGAAAAGATTCTTCGCGAGCAAATGACCATTCTGCCGGAATGCACGGGTGTATGGTGGTTGAGAATAGACGATGGACGATAGACAATAGACGATGGAAAAGAATTGAATTTATGCTGAATTATCGAATTGAGGGAAATGGAAGGCCGTTATTGTTGGTTCACGGCTTTGGGATTTCGTTCAACATCTGGCAGAATCTTCTTCCGCTCCTGCGCCCGCATTTTAAGTTGATCATGCCCGAATTGCCGGGGATCGGTCAATCGCCAATGACGTTGCATGGTCAGGACTATTTATGCGCCTCTGTAGATGGGCTTGAAGAATTGCGCCGTGTACTGGGCTTCGATTCGTGGGATGTGCTCGGATACTCCACCGGCTCGCGCATTGCCGAGGCTTATGTACAAAGATATTCAAGGCACGTGCAACGCGCCGTTTTCCTGTGTCCCATGGCTTTGGATATTTTCAAGGTCATGGGTCTGCGCTTCGGATTTTGGATGGATGGTTTTCTTCCCGCTATCGGCACCTGGCTTTTGCGCGGTCCGCGCCTGAAGTTTTTCATTTCCTTGTTTGGCTTCAATCTCAAGCCCGATCCTCACGCGGATGAATGGTACATGCAGATCGACGCTCTGCCCGTGCGCGTGTTGAAAGAGACGTTGAAGATGCTGATCCGCGGCGAGGCACGGACCTTCACTGTGCCCGTTCCGTTCTCGATCATTTGGGGTGATGAGGATATTATCCCGGTCACGCCGAGTAAGCGCGGACCGCACGACTATTTCATCCATGCCAATCATGCCGCGCCGGTCGTTGCCGCGGATGAAGTGGCAGGAGCAGTTTTATCTATTCTGAGTCAGGACTCTTAATCATCCACTCGTTTTGTCATGAAGCGGTAAGCCAGAATATAAACCCCCGCAACAACGCAATACGACAGAATAAAATTCTCGATGCCCTGCGCCAGGCCCGGCAGGAACAGGTCCAGGCTGAGGATGTTGAAGGCATTCAATGCAGAGAGGTCCCCGCGCAGGATGGCGGCGAGGCCCAGGATCATCAAATGAACACTCCCGAAGAACAGGATGGTTTTGGCGAGCGCTTCTACGAATCGGTTGGACAATACCTTTCTCATGGAATCCTCCTGATTAAAGTCTGCTTTTCGCTCATTGGTTATTGTTGTTCATTCACGGGCTGTTGATCGGTAAACACATCCGTGCTCGAATCGTAGAGATGCCCGCCCATCACATAAGTCGGTACACTGTTCAGATTTCTTTTGGTCAACAGCACCTTGAGCGCGGCTTTTGCATACAGCAGAGCAAAGCGCAGTTTTCCCTGCTTTCGGACGCGGCGAAGTGAAAGCACAAATAGTGTTTCGCGCAGAATGTGGAGCGGAATGCCCTGTGCATTGATGCGCTGGGTGAAGTCGTAATCTTCGCCGAAGGTCAGCGATTCGTTGTAACCGCCGACCAATTCAAAAACCTCGCGCTTGACCACAGTCAGCGGACCGGGCGCAATGGGGCGATTGAAAATAATACTGCCTTCCACGAATAAGTCTGAGATCAGTGTGAAGAACGCATCACCCGAATCCTCGCTATCAGGCCGAAACCATGAGGTGAACAAAGTTGGTTTGTGTTCTTCGATGAAGTGTTCCAGCCGTTCAATGAAGTAGGGCAGAAGCACGCTGTCTGCATCCACAAAGACCAGCCATTCGCCGCTCGCGGCTCTGGCTCCCAGATTGCGTTGAAGAGGCAGTCCCGCTTTGTGACTGACGATCACTTTTAATTCAGGCAATTTTGAACTGAATGACCGTGCAATCTCAACGGTTTTATCCGTCGAGCGGCCATCCACGACCACAACTTCAAAATCCTGTTTCGTCTGTTGCGCGAGGGATTGCAAAAGATGCGGGATGAAATTTTCTTCGTTTAGTGCGGGGATTACGATGGACAACCTGCCCATACACGCTCCTCATCCAGTTTTAGAAACCCCTGCCTGACCGTTTCGTTTCAGACGTGGCGTGATGATACCATGCCATCGCCATTGGCTGAGGATCAGTTTGTATTGAAATAAAAAGTTATCGAAGGATGGCCGAGGGGCGGTTGGCGAGCGCGTCTTCCACGCGTTCTTTGTGGCGTCCGTGCATGGGCATGGATTCGATCTCCGCCAACGTGAAGAATCCGATGTCAGTCGTCTCATTGCTCAAGCCAGGCTTCCCGCCGATGATCTTTGCTTCAAAACTCAGGACGACGATCTGGACTTTATTGCCATCGGGATAAATGACCAGCTGGTCGCGATTGCTGTACGCGCCGATCAACCGCTCAAGCCGGACCTCGAGGCCGGTCTCCTCGAACACCTCGCGTTGACAGCACTCCTCGACCGATTCCCCTGATTCCATCCTGCCGCCGGGCACACACCATAGTCCGTTATCCGCGCGTTTGGTGAGCAGGACTTTTTCGTGCGCGTCATCGAAAATAATGGCGCACGATCCAATGCGAAGTTCCGCGCCTTTGCTGATGCGATCACCGTAGAGGACCTGGGTCATCGTCCCTCCATAATTTGTAGGGGCACGGCGACGCCGTGCCCCTACGGGTTTATTTGATAAACGTTCCGTTCCGCAATTCTATCAATGTTTGTTGGATTTCCTCCATCGTGTTCATCACGAACGGACCGTACGGCGCGATGGGTTCTTTGAATGGCTGTCCCGCCATCAGCATGAATCGGACGGGATGATTTTCGGTCTCGACGCGAATCGAATCGCCATCGTCAAATTTGATCAACTTCACCGCTTCGATGGTTTTGTCGTCAAAGACGCCTTCACCCTCGAAGACATAGGCCAGCGCGGTGTGCCCGCCTGGGATGGGTTGAATGAATTCGGTATCGGGAGGCAGTTGAACGTCGAGGTAAAGAGGCGAGGCTGCGATCTCAGTCACAGGACCGGTCACACCGCCCACTTGTCCCGCGACGACGCGGATTTTAATCCCATCTTTTTCATAAGTTGGAATCGTCTCGGCATTGACTTCCTGATAGCGCGGCTCGGTCATCTTAAGTCGGGCAGGAAGGTTGACCCATAATTGGAATCCATAAATGTTTCCGCTTTCGCCGCGGCGCGGCATTTCCTCGTGCAAGATGCCGCGGCCAGAGGTCATCCATTGCACATCGCCGGGGCCGATCAACCCCGCGTTGCCGAGGCTGTCGCGATGATGCGTGGAACCTTCGAGCATGTAGGTGACGGTTTCGATGCCGCGATGCGGGTGCATGGGGAAACCGCGGATGGGACCCTCGATGGGATCGTTGAAGGCGAAATGGTCGAAGAGCAGGAAGGGGTCGAAGAGATTGGATTTGTGCGGCGCGATGGAACGGCGAAGCAATACGCCTGCGCCCTCGATAACGTATTGCGGTTCGATGATTTGAGAGATCATTCTAAAGTTGGTCATGCCAGTAAGATGCGGCGGGAAAGAGATATATTACACTTCCATTGGACTCAATGGCTTGCATTTGGAAAGTATAGCGTTGCCGCCCATTTTGAGCGTTATAAACTTTTCAATTACTTGCGTATGTTGTTCCACAATTCTTTATCGCTCGGGCCTTTTTAGTGTGTTCAGCCTCACGGCATCGAGAATAAGTGCTTTTAGCGCAGCCTCATCTACCGCCTCGTCTTCGTGGAAGTCAATGGCGCGAACTGTTTTGCTGTCCAGGCGCGTGTTGAAGAGTTTCTTCGGATCCTTCACCTGAGCGCCCTTGGGGAAGGTCAGTCGCACAGCGTTCTTGAGTGTATCTGCTATGCAGATGATCCCATCATGAGACCAAACAGGGACTCCCGATGGTTTGGAGGGTTTTTTCCATTTCACTTCTTCGACCACGGCCGGGTCGGCTTTCTTGATCAAGGCGCGCAGTTGTGATAATTTCCTGCCCCGCCAGTCACCCGACTCCTTGATGATGGCATCTATCTCTTGAGATGCGGATTTTTCTTTTGGAGCAGGCTTCGTACTTGCTTCCATGTTCAGCTCACCGCTTTTTTCACGAGCGCGGCGATCTTTGCTTCTTCGGCTGGAGTCAGTTTGATCAATGCAAACGAAGCGGGCCACATATTGCCATCGTCGAGTTTCGCATCGGGCTGGAAGCCGAAGGTTGCGTACCGCACGTTGAATTTACTCGCCGCTTGAAAAAAGCAAATGACTTTGCCGTTCTTGTCCGCGTAAGCAGGCATCCCGTACCACGTTTTGGGCGTGAGCTCTGGCGCGGTTGCTTTGACAATCTCATGGATTCGTTTCGCCATCGAACGGTCGGGTTCTTTCATCTTGGCAATTGCTTCCAGCGCGGCTTTTTCCATTTCCTCCTTGTTTGCGGCTAGTTTCCTCTCTTTGAGAGTCTCTTTCATGGCGGCAATTTCTTCGGGCGATAATAATCCCTTGTTTGCCTTGCCGCTCGCGGCGCTACTCTTGGCGGACTTTTTTGCGTCTTTCTTTGTGCTCATGGAAATCTCCTTTTGGCGACTTTTTTGAAACCTTGCGTCCTAACGAAATTAGTTATATAATAAAGATACTTGAAAATAAAGATAATGTCAAGGGTATCTCTATGACGCAGTCCACCAAAACAGACTTGAAGAAACGGGCCCTGATGGCGGTGAGGGATTATGGCATTCATTTGACGCTGTTCCGAAACGCGGTCAGCGAGCGGATGGGCCTCAACGTAACCGATATGGAATGCCTCAGGCTTCTATTCCTCAAAGGCGTTGCCACGCCTTCTGAACTTGCCAGGCATACGGGTCTCACTTCCGGTGCGACAACCGCCATGCTTGATCGGCTCGAAAAGGCAGGTTTGATCGAGCGACGGCCCAATCCTGATGACCGCCGCGGAACTCTGATCGCTCCTGCAAAATCGGGCGCCGAAAAAGTCGCGTCATCGTTTGAATCGGCGAGAAAGGCGCAAGACGAATTGATTTCAAGTTACTCCGAAAAGGAACTGGAAATCATTTCTGATGTCTTTGAACGATTTACAAAATTATGGGAAAGGGAACGCGAGAAGATACGGAGAGATCAGTAGGGCGGATCACGCTACGGTTGGCGTTAGTCGTAAGTGGCTTGAGGGTGTAAGCTTTCCTTGCTTGGGTGGCCAGAATTCCAGGATAGTTATTGCGCGCTGCGACGAGCAGAAGGAGCGATCTTAGCGAGCCAATCAACAATCGAATACGAACCAACAGATTTTGTTGCGCAACTTCTGGTCGTCAAGCACAAGGTCCCGGATTTCGCCTGGAAGTTGTGCGCGTTGCCATTCGCACTCAAGGCGGCCTGCTTCTTCAGCCCGACCGTCAAGCGCCGCCGAACGCGCGGCCTTGATCGCATAAGCTGCCGCGCCAAGCTCGTGTGCAGCAACATGCGCTACCACTGCCGCCTGACCGGCAGCATACGCGGCAAAACGCGCCGCCCCACTTAGATCCCTCGCTGCGCCCATTGCATGACCGCCTCGCGCGCGTGTTTCCATCATTTTGAGTTCTCCATGTGCCCACGCGCGAACTGCTTCAATTGCCTGCCGTGGGCGTGGATCATTTGGCCGCACCGACTCGAATAGCGGAAGGACGTGCTCCGCGCATATGGCTGCCCATACCGCAAGCAGGTGATGATCAGAGTCTTGGAGGGTGCCGCCGCGACGCACAGTGATGAATCTGGGGTCCCGCTTCTTTGGCAATATCATTCTTCAATTCCACACTTCCTTCCGCGTCGCGATGCCATCCCTGCACTGGTAAAAAAGCATTAAGCCTCATGACGAGGCCGCCACGGCTCATCCGTGTGCGCGAGCCAGACCAGCTCGGGGTCGAGCGCGCGCACCCGGAGCTGGCCTTCAGTGTGCGGCTCGTCGAGCTCGCCGAACCAAACCGCCACGTCACCGCCGATGATGATCGGACGTTCGCCAGTCTCGATGACGACCACCTGCATGCCGCGTGTATGGCCCGGCGCAGGGACGAGCCGCAGCCCGGGAAGCAGTTCGAGCTCGCCGTCGACCTGCACATACTGAACGCCGGGTGCATTGACCCACTCGCGAATAGTGTAGTCGTCCTTGCTGCGCGCGTCGTCGAGCTCCAGACGCTGGACGTAAATCGGCTTGCCGGCGAAGAGGTGATTGCCACCACAGTGGTCGAAGTGCAGGTGTGTATTGACGACGATGTTGACGCTGGCAAGGTCGAAGTTCTGCTTGTTCAATGGAAGGATGCGGGGATCCATATCGGCCACCGCCGGGTGCAGCTCCGTCATGCCGGTGTCAACCAGCACACGCGCATCGGGATGGTCAATAACGTGCACATAGACCGGCATCCGCTCGCCCTCGGCGAGCAGGTCGGCAACGCGGACTGGCGTGATGGCGATTTCCTTTTTCATGGTTCTTATTTTACCGAATGTTCCATAGAGTCAGCCGCCCAACGGTGTGGGCTGTGTGGGGCGTTTTTTGTTGTGCAAGACTCGCTGCCTGAAAAAAGAACATTGCTGTTGGTTCAGCAAGATTTTTACGCAACCTAACTTTGCATCACGCTTTTGCAAGTGTTTCCTTGAGCATAGTTCTAAATTTTTGTGCCGCAGGTTCAGAACCTAACCCGATGAAGGTACTGCCGAGGTCAACGGCATCCGTTCGTAATCCAGAAATATTGAGACCAGTATCTTGCACTAATTTGTACATTTCAGATTTTTCGTAGTCCTGCACTTGAATGTCGCGCAACCTGGCTGAAAGGACGCTGGGAGCCTCGTTGTCTTTACTCATCGCCCAGATTAACCATTGTGGGGTGAGTATAACATCTGTCAAAACTGTCTCTGCTTTGCCGCCAAACAGCCCCTTTTTTTGTTTTGTCGAAGTTGTTTCACAGCATATCAAGACAGACGAATCTATGTTTCCAAGTTCGTATTTTTCAATGTGGGCGTGGATAGCTGCGACTAGAACAGGGTTTAGATCATTAAGTGTGGTTTCGGGAGTCGTGCGAAGATAATCTCCCATTTTTCTCTCCTGTTGGCTCATCAGTTCCAACTAAACAGTCCCTTGAGGGGAAACGCCCTAAATCATTTAGGGTTTTGTGCCGCCCAAGGTTTAAACAAGACGAAAGAATTATAAGCATGGTTACAAAGCGGGTCAACGTCACGGCTTCACCGCGCCTGAATTCGGATCCGCCATCATCACCGAGGTATCCACGGCTTCGAAATCATCGCCGGTGAGATAATCGAGCAGGTGGAGCATGTCGTTATCCCAGTGTTCGTCTGGCGCACCGCTGACGTACCAGTTCGAGCCATTGTCCGCCAGCACGATGCCATACGTCTTCATGGCCTGCAGGATGATTTGCAGTTCCGGTGGAAAACCCGAAAGACCGTACGAAGCCTTCAAGCGGAAGCGCGTGCCCATGGGCGGGATGTTCGGGGTGTTGTCATCTGATGTGAGATGACGCGCCGGCCAGATGTAACCATTTGTGTTTTCAGCGGTGAAGCGCAACGCATGTTGGATTTCCCCTGCCGCGATCTCATCATAGCGCACAAGCCCGGGCAAAATGGGCAATCCTGCCGCGTCGGCGGAGGTCCAACCCGCGGGGCGCAGGGCGTTCGAGTTCAAATCCCAGATCGCTCCGGAGCCGCCGCTCCACTGTCCGCTATTGAAACTGGCATCATAAATTTCGTAGAGATGACAAGTATCCGAGTCAACGATCAGGATGTGGTGGTCGCTTCCATACTCGATGATCGGATTGGATGGAATCGGATACGGCCCTGCATCCGACTCATCGGGATAATAAAAATCGGGCGTGAACTTTTGCGTTGAAGCGCCATGCACAACATTGTATGGAATTCCAATCGGGCCGCCGTCCCACTCGCCGGAGCCGAAGTCCATGTGAAAGCCTTCGCCGCGGCCAATGGAGTTGATCCACGCGTCCGAGTGAGAATCAATTGGCAGATTGTCCACGCGCGTGTTCCAAAAATTATCCGCAGGGAAGATCGGACAACCGCCGATCAGCGGGCTTGAGTCATTGGCAGGTGAAGTTGTCAGCGGGGGGTGGGTTGATTCGGGCGCGGCCATTGTCGGCGGAGAAGGAGGCGGCGCTTCTGTCGTCGCGGAAATTGCCTGGCAGGCCAGAGTCAGAATCAATGCAAAAGTTAACCATAGATATTTCATCATCAATTCCTAAAGCGGATTGTTCGGCGATGACACCATCTCGCCGCGCGTCAATAGTATCACGGCGATCAAAATCAGCGCGCCGCCGATCAGTGTGACGATGCCGAGCGACTCGCCGAATAAAATCGCGGCCAGCAAAACTGTCACGATGGGTTCGACCGTTGATAACATGGACGCGTTCGTCGGGCCGATGCGTTGCAGGCCGGCGAGGAATGTAACGACCGGAATGACCGTTGCAAACAGAATCACGCATCCGACCGCGACCCAACCGGCCTCCGTTTGTGGAAAGTGTGCCCCGCTGACGGCGGTCCCCGCGCCATATACCACGCCCGCGGAGGCGAAGATGATCGTTGACGATTGAATGGCCGACACTTTTTGCATCACGCCCGCCCCGACGATGATGTACACGGAATAGATCGCCGCGCCGGTGATGGCGAGAATCATGCCGAGCGGTTTCCCACCGGAGGGATTGACGGTGAGCGCCGCGCCCACGGTGGCTAGCAGGAGCGCGAGCAATTTCAAACGCGTGAATTTTTCTTTCAAAAAGATGGCCGAGAGAATCGCGACGAAGGTCGGATACAAATACAACAAAAGCGCGACCAGCCCCGCCGAGGCATATTTGATGGCGGTCAGATACGAGAACGATTGCCCGACGTAACCGATGGCGCCCATGCCGATCAGTTGAACGAGAATTTTTCCGCGCGGCCACGGCTCGCGTCGAACGAAAAGCAAAGCGGCCATGAGCGCAGCCGCAATCGTGAAGCGCAGGAAGAGAAGCGTGAATATGTCAACCTGGTCGGCGTACGCGTAGCGGCCAAAGATGGCCAGCGTCCCGAACGACGCCGCGGAAATGATGATGAGCACAATACCGATGATGCGATTCATGTTGAAGCCTCGATGATTTCTTGTGTCACCCTGACCCTCAACGAAGTGAAGGGGAAGGGTCTCGCTCGAGATTCTTCGCCGCTTTGCGGCTCAGAATAACACGATCAGATGACTATTTCTTGTCTTCTGTGGTGTTATTCAAATCCCACCACTTGGAGAGATGCGCGTGCGGGCGATGGGGCTGGTCCGCGTAATGCGAGATGTCGTTGAAAAGCATCAGCCGGGCGCGGACCGGGTCTTTGAAATCCAAAATATTCAGGCAGGCGGGGGCCTGGTCGAGCCGGTCGCGGTAGCCGCGCACATCGAATCCGAGCAGACTGCTGATGACGAGCCGCAGAGTTGCTTTGTGCGAAACGACCAGCACGTTTTGGTCCTTGTGACTGACGACGATCTCGCGGATGACCGGCAGGGCACGCGCCAAAACACTGATGCCCGATTCCCCGCCCTCGGGGGCGAACGTGAACGGGTCCGATTCCCAGGCGGCGTATTCCTCCGCGTAGCGCGTTTCCACCTCCTTGCGCGTCAGGCCCTCCCAATGTCCATGGTTGATCTCGCGCAGGCCATCGGACGGGATCGGATTCAAATGATGCGGCGGCGCGAGGATGCGGGCGGTCTCCATCGTGCGATCCAGCGGACTGGCATAGATGGCGCTGAGTTTGCTATCTGCTAATCGAATGGCGAGATGACGAACCTGATCGCGTCCTTCTTCAGACAAGTAAACGTTTTCCGCGCCGGAGAATTTATCTTCGGCGGTGAGCGGCGTCGCGCCATGACGGACGAGGTAAAGGCGGGTGGTCATGCCTTCGATTGTAGCGCAAAACAAATCCTCTCCTGGGGGATGTTTATTTCTGTGACATTCTTTTTGACGCTTCTCTAAACACCTATTCACTATTCGCTCTCTTTCATCTTGGTATAATTCCCCCACTTCATCTTGTGGAGAACGAATGAAAAAACTTACCGGCGCGGAAATCCGCCAGACCTACATAGACTTCTTCGTCGAGCACGGACACACGGCTGTGCCGTCATCGTCGCTTGTGCCGGGCGGGGATTCCACCCTGTTGTTCACCAACTCCGGCATGGTGCAGTTCAAGGACGTGTTCCTCGGCACGGATAAGCGCGCCTACAAACGCGCCGTTGATTCCCAAAAGTGTATGCGTGTGGCGGGCAAGCACAACGACCTCGACGACGTGGGCCGCGACGACACACATCACACGTTCTTCGAGATGCTCGGCAACTGGTCCTTCGGCGATTACTACAAAAAGGAAGCCATCCAATGGGCCTGGCAATTGCTCACTGAAGTATGGGGTTTGCCGAAAGAACGACTCTACGCCACGGTCTTCAAAGACGATAAAGGCGACATCCCCACCGATGAAGAAGCCGCGAGCAACTGGCTCAAACAACCCGGCTTCAAATCCGATCATCTTTTTTATTCGGGCCGCAAAGATAACTTTTGGGAAATGGCCGACACAGGCCCCTGCGGTCCGTGCTCTGAGATTCATTTCGACCTGCATCCCTCGGACGAGAAAGTCACCAAAGAAGTATTGGATAGCGACCGCTTCGTCGAATTGTGGAACCTCGTCTTCATGCAATACAATCGCCTCGGTCCCGACACCCTCGAGCCGCTTCCCGCCACACACGTGGACACCGGCATGGGCTTTGAGCGTTTGGTCTCGATTTTGCAAGGCGTTGACTCAAATTACAAGACCGATCTCTTCGCCAAATCGCTGGATGTTCTTCGCTCGCTTACCGGTCATACCGAAAAAGAAATGCTGGCGGATTTCACACCCTATCGCGTCATTTGCGACCACGCGCGTTCCGCCGCCTTCCTGATTGCGGATGGGGTTGTGCCCGGCAATGTGGGCCGCAACTATGTGGCGCGCATGATCATCCGCCGCGCGGCGCGCTTCGGCGCCAAGCTTGGACTCAAAGAACCGTTCCTTGCCAAAGTTGCCGAGGCTGTGATCGAGACGTATGGCGGCTTTTATACCGAACTTGTCAAAAACCGGCCCGCCATTCTGGATAACTTAACTCGCGAAGAAATCCGCTTCGCGCGGACCGTTGAAACGGGCACCGCACAATTGGAGAATCTACTCTCAGACGTGCGCAAACAAAAAAAGACCGTGCTCGACGGGCGTCGCGCCTTCGATCTTTACGCGACCTACGGTCTGCCCTTTGAAATCTCGCGCGACATCGCGCGCGAACAGGGCCTCGAAGTGGATGAAACCGGTTTCAACACCGCGAAAGATGAACACAGCCTCGCCTCCGGCGGCGGAAAGGCCATGGGCAAACTCGGCGGCGAAGACGCGGAATTCTTTGCCGGCATCCTGAAGGACTTGCAGAAGAAAAAGAAACTCGGCGAACATGGCGTGGAATACGATCCTTACACCAGTCCGCGCGTCGAAGGCGAAGTCTTGGCGTTGGTTGTGAATGGACAGTCTGTTGACTCCGCTTCGTTCGGCGATCAAGTCGAGGTCATTTTGCCAAAGACCGGTTTTTACATCGAATCCGGCGGGCAGATTGATGATACGGGTTACATAAAATCTCTCCCCCTGAATTCGAAGAATTCGAGGAGAGCCGGAGGGGGACAGGGCTGGGAGATCGAAGTCACCGCCATGCGCCGCCCCTCGGCAGGCGTCATCGTCCACATCGGCGAAGTGATTTCGGGTCAGCCGAAAGTCGGCGATAAATGTCTGGCTGAAGTGGACTTGGAACGCCGCCATGACATCATGCGCAATCACACGGCCACGCATCTTCTTCATGCCGCGTTACGTCAAGTGCTGGGCGAACATGCGCGTCAGGCAGGCTCGCTGGTCGCGCCGGATCGTTTGCGTTTCGACTTCAACCATCCCGAAGCAATGACTCCGGAACAGATCGAGCGCGTGGAGAAAATCGTCAACGTGGCGATCGCGGCCGATATGACGGTCACACCCAAACTGAAGTCCCGCGAAGACGCGATTGCCGAGGGCGCGATGGCGCTCTTCGGCGAGAAATATGGTGAGACCGTCCGCACGATCAGCATCATCCCGGCAGGTGCCGAACTCATTGACGAATCGGCGGTCGAACATCCCACCGCGCTCGTGGAACAACAACCCAAATTCTCATATGAACTGTGCGGCGGCACGCATCTTGATCGGACCTCGGATGTCGGCGCGTTTATCATCGTCAGCGAGGGTTCGGCCGCGGCGGGCGTGCGTCGCATCGAAGCCGTCACAGGCCGCGGCGCGTACGAGTTGATTGCGCGCCGCCTCAAGGCGTTGAAACAGGCGGCTGGCGCGCTGAAGTCTTCGGTCGAGGAAGTTCCGCAGAAAGTCGAATCCCTGCAGGATGAAATCGAAGACTTGAAAAAGCAATTGGCTGAAATGCGAAGTGAGATTGCTCATTCCAGGTTCAGCGGTCAAATCGAGAATGTTCAAAAAGTAAAAGATATCAATGTATTGGCAATCGAAGTGCCGAATGCAGATGCCGATACATTACGCACACTTGCCGATAAATTCCGTGAGAAATATCCCAGGAATGGCGCCGCGCTTCTAGCGAGCGGGACAACCCTCATCGCCGTGGTGACCGAAGACCTGGTCAAGCGCGGACTCAAAGCGGGCGACCTCATCACTGCCATCGGCGGCCGCGGCGGCGGACGCCCCAACCTGGCGCAGGGCAGTCTGCCGGATGGTCTAAAGGTCAGTGAGGCGTTGAATAAAACCGCGAAAGCCGTGGAAGAGAAGTTGAAGTAAGAGCGATATCACGTTACCGCTGCGATATTTTTAGAATGACCCGCCAAAGCCATTCGGTGGATGGCTTTGGCGTTTTTTATATCTGAGCGGGTCATTGAAGACGCATTCATAAAAATCGAGATTAAGTCCCTTTGGATGTCAATCAAAATTCAGCGGCGCTCTGATGTCGGTATCTTCGAGTCTGCGTTCATATCCGAGTGCACTATTCGCTCAGTGGAACGTTAGAAAATGATTAGGCTGATGCGTTTATCCCTCTCCGATGAAGAAAGGATGATTTATGATTGCCGACCAAAAGGAGAACGATATGTCGCGCTTCTATAGATTTACTTTTCTGTCGGTCTTGATTCTTGCGAGCTTCGCTTGTAGTTTGATCACCAAGCCGATTGACCAGGCCAAGGGTCTTGCGTCAACCGCGGAAGCGATGGCGTCGTCCATGCCCACGGGCATGCCCTCCGGCATCCCCAATATCCCCGGCCTTCCGAATGTTGGAGATTATCTGAATCCTGCCGGCCAGCCGGTCAGCGAATGGAATAACATCCCGATCATGACACAGGCTAGCGCGGGGCAGGAGTTCAACAAGAACACATACAGTTTCAAAGCCAGCGGCATCACTGAAACGGATGTGCAAACTTTTTATAACGATAAACTCAAAGCCCTTGGCTGGTCGTCCGCGTTTGGCTTTCAGGGCGGAGGGCAGGGCGGCATCATGCTCTTTACCAAGGATAATCAAGCGCTTTCCATAACCATTACCACCGACGAAAATAAGAATGTGGTTGTGATTCTTCTGCTTCAATAAGATCCCAATCCGAGAGAAACATCGCCTGACCCGTTTTCCAAAACGGGTCAGGTCTTTTATAATGGGTATGGATGAAGACCCAGATCATTTCCCTCGAATCGCATGACGATTTGATTTCCGTGCGCGACCGCATGTCGTGGGCCAAGTCGCCGCGCATTTTGCTGGTGTGGCCGAAGTATGAAAAGGTCGCGCTTCGGCCTGTGGATTTGCGCGTGCTTCAGCATCATGCTCATGATCTCGGCGCGGATTTGGGACTGGTCACGCACATCCCAAATGTGAAGCGCGACGCGCGCGGATTCGGAATCCCGGTCTTTGACTCGACCGCCTCGGCTCAACGCGACCCGTGGCCGGAGCGCCGGTCAACGAAGCGACGCGACCCTCAAGCCGCGCGGCCCGATCTGCGCGCCATGCGAGAGACAACGCGCTTTGAGGAGGCGGGATGGAAGTCCAACTCCGCGGCGCGGATTGGATTCTTCGCGGCGGGCGTGCTGGCCGTTTTAACGGTGGCCGCTCTGTTCGTCCCGCGCGCCGCGATTAAATTGACGCCGATTTCGCAGGAACAACGCGTCACAATTCCTGTCACCGCGGGCGAATCTATTGAATCAGTTTCGATCACAGGAAATGTGCCGACGCACGAAATCAAGTTCACTGTGGCGGGCACGCAGTCTGCGACGATCGTTTCGCAAGCCTCGGTGCCGCAGGATAAAGCCAAGGGCGTGGCGCGTTTCAAGAGTCTCACACAAGCGCCTGTGACGATTCCCGCCGGGACGGTGATCTACAGCGCCGGGCCGACGACGGTGCGCTTTGTGACAGTGAACGAAACGCACCTCGAGGGCAAGATCAATTCGACTGTCGAGGTGCCTATCATCGCAGTGGAAGGAGGCGAGAGCGGCAACTTGCCTGCCAACGCGATTCAAGCCGTGGAGGGCAATCTTGGTTTATCTGTTTCCGTGACCAATCCACAGCCAACGACCGGTGGGACAAGCGTCATGGCGGTCGCGCCGTCGGAGGGCGATCGCCAGCGTGTGCGTGATGTATTACTGCCTCTGCTTCAATCTCAAGCGCAGAAACAGGCGATGAGTGTGATTGGCTCGAACGATATTTTGCTGGTCAATACATTGAAGATGGGGCAGGTGCTGGAAGAAACATACGACCCGCCCGCGGGAGGAGCAGGACTGTTGTTGAAATTGACCATGCGCGTCGAATTCAGCGCACAATACATGCAAGCCAGCGATTTGAGACGACTGGCCGAGACTACGTTGAATGCTTCCGTCCCCGAAGGCTTTCTGGCCTTGCCCGATACGTTGAAATTCACAATGCTCGGCGCGCCAGTGCTGGACGGATCAGGCGCGTCGCATTTTGATTTGCAAGTCGAGCGCGGATTGCAGCGCGAAATCAACGCACAACGCGCCAACGCGCTCGTGCGCGGACTTTCTCCGCAGGCCGCGGCGCATGTCCTGCTCTCCGAACTGCCGCTGGAGAAATCGCCGGAGATTGATCTGAGTCCCTCATGGTGGCCGTGGATGCCGTTGATACCGTTCCGAATCACCATTCAATAACATTTATTTTTGAACCGCAAAGATCGCGAAGACCGCGAATGAAAACAAAACAACTTGGCGGTCTTTGCGTGCTTAGCAGTTCGCAATCCCTTTGGAACAAAATGAAAATTCTTGCAGTTGACCACGGTGAAAAAAGAATCGGCCTGGCTATTTCTGATTCAACTGGAACTATTGCCAGCCCATTGAAAGTGGTTGAGCATATTTCCCGCGCCTTGGACGCCGCGCAGGTCGCGGCCATCGCCGCGGAAAACAGCGCGGAGCGGATCGTCATTGGTCAATCGTTCGATGAAGAAGGTCATCCCAATCTGGCAGGACGGCGCGCGGCGCGGTTTGCGGAGGCGCTCAAAACGCAAACGCAAATTCCAGTCGAGATGTGGGACGAATCCCTCAGCACTCACGATGCCCGCGCGGCGCGCATCGAACTGGGTGTCTCGCGCAAAAAACGCTCCGGCCATCTCGATGAACTCGCCGCGCAGATGATCCTGCAATCTTACCTGGATGCTCATCGCCAATCGAAAATCGTAAATCGCAAATCGTAAATTGAATCATGCGTCGTTTCCTTCTCATTCTTATCCTCATTGCTGTGTTCGTTTGCCTTGTTCTCTTCGCGTTCGTTTTTCCTTCATTGTCCGCGAACAAGTATGGGCCGCCCGCGCCCTCCCTCAGTTTTTTACAGGCGGTTCAATACTCCGCCAAACTCATTTGGTATGATGGGCTGTTGATTCATCCCCTCGATCCGTCCGCGGCGGAGCAGTCTTTCACAGTTCAACAAAACGAGCCTATCAACTCGATTGCCAATCGTCTTGCCGAGGCGCGGCTGATTGTGGACGCCTCGGCCTTCCGCGATTATCTCGTGTACACCGGCCTCGACAAGACCATTCATGCTGGCGAGTATAAACTCAGCGCGGCCATGTCCATCGTGGACATCGCGCACAAAATGCAGGATGCCACGCCCGCAGATGTGACCTTTGTGATTTTGCCTGGCTGGCGGATCGAGGAGATCGCCGCCGCGCTCCCGACCTCCGGACTGGACATTACGCCGGAATCTTTTATCGCTATTGCCTCCAGCCCGCATCCCGGCTTCGACTTTGTGGCGGGCGCGCCTTCAATGGAGGGCTTTCTCTACCCCGACACATACAATGTTCCGCGCGCTGTGATGGTGGATCAATTCGTCGCGGGGCTTGTTCGTAATTTCGGTTTGCATCTCAGCACGGACCTGAAGGAGGGGTTTAGTCGTCAGGGCTTGACCGTTTATCAGGCCGTGACTCTGGCCTCCATCGTCGAGCGCGAGGCGATTCATGCAGAGGAAGCTCCGTTGATCGCCTCGGTCTATTTGAATCGTTTCAAGATTGGCATGAAACTGGATGCAGATCCGACCGTTCAATATGCGCTCGGCTTCGATCCAGATCAACAGACCTGGTGGACCAGCCCGCTCAGCCTCGACGATCTTCAAATTGATTCAGCATATAACACGTATCGAATTGACGGCCTGCCGCCCACGCCGATAGACAACCCCGGGTTGAGTTCATTGCGGGCGGTGGCCTTTCCCGCCAAGACAGACTATTATTATTTTCAAGCGCGTTGCGACGGCTCCGGCTATCACGATTTCGTGCAGACCTTTGATGAGCAACTTCAGAATATGTGCCCATAAGAAAAGCCGTCCCTGATCGGGGCGGCTTTTGATTCATGCCGTTTTCTCTTTTCCTCGGAATATGGCTTGAATGGCCGCGCCTAATGCGGTTAACAATGTCAGCGGCGTGACGATGAACCAACCCAGATAAGGAGTCAGCCCGGCGAGCAGGAGCAGGATACTGCCGCGCGTCACGGAATTGATCCCATTCTGCCCGATACGAATACCAAGGACGTTGCTCAACGCGGCCAGCCCAAGAACGGTAAACAGACCTACGGCCAGCAAAATCAGCAAAGCGAGCAGGCCGAGGATCCCGGCTACGATCCCGCCGCCGGCTTGTTGGGCAAGCCAGATGATGCCTGCGACTAGGACGAACGCGAACAAATCGTTAACCAGGCCCAACAACAGCGAACGGCCCAGCGAGGTCTCCAGCGCGGCGCGCGTCCGTGCGACGGGAACGGGCAGGAGCAGGTTAACGATGATGAAGACCGAGATCAACCCCGCGCCGCCGATCACGATAAGCAAGAGCAAACCGAATACGTTTTCCATTTTTTCTCCTTTTGTACGATCATTTGTTTGTGCGAAATGAGTCCCACAGCTCCATGCCGGGTTTGGGTGTGCCGTCAAATTCTCGAAGTCCCACGGAAGCAAACAGGCCCAGTGTGCCGACATCGTTGCCCTGACCCTGTTGTTTCATGATTTTTGCATAGGAGTCGAGGTTGAAGTCATTCAGCAGAAGATAGACCCAGAAGGTGAGCCGCGAGCCGATTTGATTATGAATCGCGTTCAAGTACGCGACCTGATCTTCAGGCGTGCCATTGAATGGCCCGATTGGCTTGGATGTGTATCCGCCCTCGGCAACAGCCAGCGGCTTCGAGGTCCGCGTGAGAAGCGGAGTGTAGTAGTCTGCGGGAATCTCATCGCCGGATTTGAACGCCGCGAACGGATACGATGAGATCACCCATAAATCCAAGTTTGGCTCGAAAGCCTCGACTTCGTCCCAGTTGATTCTGCCGAGTTCATGGCCCGGCTCATCCTGCTGGCCGAAGCGATTGTTGAGGTCTTCCCATTGGAACGTGACGAAGATTTGTGTATCGGGCGCTTCAGCTTTGACCGCCGCATAAATTTCATTGTAGAGGCTGATGAAGTTGGGCGCGTCATCGGGATGGGCATCCATATAGGTGTTGATCTCGGAGGCGAGACCAAGATAACGCGGATGGAATTGGCGCACGGTCCACAGCGCGTAATTTTTGTATGATGTGCGCACGTTGGGATTCGCAAAACTTGCCTCCCAGCCCGCGGGCAGGCCGATGAAATCGCGGCGGTTGAGTCCGTTGAGCGCATCCGCGACGAAGATATATTCGAGATGATTTTGCCGCGCCAATTTGACTTGATTGATCAAGTCGGTGCGTGTCTTCGAATCGCCGTCCACGGCGTTGACAAAATCCTGCCAGGGGTCGTTCTGTTGAATCAAAACAAAGTCCGCATGTTGGCCGAGGTCTTTGTAAAGTTTGAAGACGCTGTCGAGCGAGACTTCGGGCGGGGAAGGAAAGAATCCGTACGCGGTGCGGCCTGAATCGAAGACCGAATCTTGCGGTGTCGGAAACGGCGTGGCTGGACCGGACTCGCCGCACGCGAGGCTGACCAATGCAATCGCAAGAAGAGCCATCAGAATACGCTTCATTTCCGGACCTCGCGACGGTTTCGCAATAAGGTTGCATTCCCAATCACCCAAAGCGCGGAGACGCTGACGATGATGAATACCAAGTTGGAGGTTGAGAGTTGGAAGGTTGGAAGGTTGAATGTTGGAATGGAGAGTGGTGGATGGAGGATGCTGAATAGGGAGTAGAGAGTGAAGAGTGGGAAGGTTGGAATCGAGAATTGCGGAAAGCGAAGTGCAGAGAGATCTGTTGGGATGAAATTCATAATTTGTGTCGAGAGCCAGATGAACATGCCGATGGCCGCGCCGACTTGCGCGGCGAAGAAGGGCGTCCAAATGCGAGGTTGTTTTTCTGGCAACCGTGAAAGGACGCTGGATGAAAGATCGCGGGCGAGGCGCGCTTCAGGGAGTCCGGCCAGCGCGGTGAAGATGCTTTGTAACTTGTTGAGACGGGCGCGGCACTCTGCACATTCTTGAAGATGTAGGTCCATTTCTCGGCGGGCAGACGTTTCGAGAGTATTGTCAAGATATTCGTTGAGTTGGGATTCAGTCAAATGTTTCATATTTGTAACGGCGGGAAATGAATGTCAGGATGGTTTGGAAAGATGAAATGAATGGTCAACGCCCAGGGGATGCTGAAGAGAAACGGCATGAGGAAAGCCAAAAGTCCATGCCGAAGTTTCGGCGGGCGCGCGCCGCGTTCGGATGGGATCGTGTAGGCAGGAAGATAAGTCATCAGGCCATAGACGAAAATCCACAGGCCGAACTCGCTTAGATGTTGCAATCCAAAGGTCAATGTTTCGGCCAGCAGACCGTTCAGGCCGGTCAGAAGAAAGACCCAAAACGGGCCGAACTCATAGCGTTTGAGAATCCATGCCCAGGCGATGAACCATGGGATGAAGACGATCACGCTGTGATGCAAGATCACATCCAGATAATTTGCGGAGGCGGTGATGTAGGCTTCACCGACTTTCACGCCAAACAGCGGCGCAAGATTGGTCATCGAGGTTGTGATGGCTTCTTCGAGCATGGCCAGCAGGGTTGCAAAGAGAACGAATTTGATTTGCCAGTTCAAATGAACATTGACGACAAACTTTTTGATCGGCTCGCGAAACAAATACATCAGTGCGCCGCCAACCAGAACCCACAGCACGATCAAGCCTGTGCCCATGCTCACGACGGCATGAACAATGCGGCTGTTCCATGTTGCTGCCAGGACGAGGGAAGTCGTCAGCATGAGCCACAAACCAAGTAGAAGAATAAAAGAAATCTTGATGGTGCGGAGAGTCATATCAGGTCTTTCAATCGTTCGGCGAGAATTCTTCTGGCTCGAAACAAGTCGCTTTTCACGTCGCTCAATGGCCGCCTGAGTTCCTTGGCGATTTCTTCATAACTCATTTCCTGAAAATGTCTCAGCTCGATGACGAGACGATAGCGCGCAGGCAGACGATTCAATTCACTGCGGATGCGTTGATCGCGGTCGCGCTTAACGGTCAGCGCTTCGGGGCCGGGACCTGGGTCGGGCGCGGGAGCCGCTTCATCGTCCAGGCTGGAGGCGGGTTTGATTCCCTCGAGGCGGTTGAGACATACATTCACTGCGATCCGCTTGAGCCACGGCGCGAGCGGCCTGCTGGGATCAAATTTGTCGAAGAACTGATACGCGCGAATGAAAGTCTCCTGTGTTGCGTCTTCGGCGTCGCGAACATTGCCAAGCACGCGATACGCGGCATTGAACACGCCTTGCTGATGGCGGTGCACAATCTCGGCGAAGGCATCACGATCACCTTGCCGGGCGCGCAAGGCAAGATCGTGGTCATTGGCGGAAGACATGTCTAAATTGTAGTACAGGGGAGTGTGTAAAAAGTTGCATGGAAATCATGGCGGCGGTTGACCGCCGCCATGATCATTTCATTAGGCGCCGCGTTGAACTTCGGCGAGGATAAAGAAAAACAGACAAAGGCCGACTGCGCCCCGCGCGGCGGAGGCGATGCCCAGCCGGAGGCTGGTGTTGCTGAGAGTGTTAGGTTGCCGAGGAGGATTGGTCATCATTGCCATTCCCTCGAGTTGCAGGTCGAGAAGTAATTAAAAGACCTGTGTCTCAGCCTCGGAGGCCGCGAGCCTTGCTTTCTTCTCGCGCCGAGCCGCGTAGAATGAAATCAAAATCATGCTCAACCCGGCAATGAACAGGAAAAGACCCTCCCATCCAGCGGGCTTGAGCATCTGACGAAACGCGGCGTCCACGATGGAGCGAATCGCGTCTGCGATTTCCAACGGCATGGAAGTCGCGGCGCGTTTTGCCAGCATGTTTTCGAACAATCGCCGCACGAGCGGAGCGCCGCCGAAGCCAATCATCGTTCCAAACAGACCCGTGAACAGAAGCGGCCAGCCCCACCAGGCCAGCCAGCCTTTGAAACTCCGCACGGCCAGCAGAGTGATGCCGAACAAAATTGCAATCGGAATCAGCGGACTGAGCCGCATGATGAGGCGCAGATTCATCAGCCCGCGCAAGCGTGATTGCGCGGCGGCCGGATCTCGTTCCGCGAGAAGCGGCACTTCATCCGGAATGGCCGCGGCCGCGGCTTCAAGTTGAATCTTGATCAACGGATGGAGCAGTTGAAGGATTTCCGGCGGCGGGTTGCAAATTTCCTGCCCGAATGTAGTCAGGATACGCGCGATCTGCTTGAGCGTGCAGACGGGTTGGGCCTGAATGATTTTCAATGCGGCATCGAGGCCCGCCGGGCTGGTCAGGCTCTGTTTGAGCGGCACGAGCGAGGCGCGCGGCGAGGTTGTTTCGCCGTTGAGGTAGGCAAAAAATTGATTGATGGCATCTTCCGTCATGGCCTGCACTTGTTGCGGCGGAAGCAAAGTCTCGATCAGAGCTTTCCAGTTGTCCGCCGTCATTTGTTGCGCGAAGGCAGGCGCGGACGGATCGAGATTTTTGGCGAGCAAATCGCCGAGCAACAGCGGAAACTTCCGATAAAAGTTTTCTTCGATCAATGCGCGTTTGTAGGTTGCGGCATTGAACGCGTTTCGCTCGATGTTGAACAGAATCAGCGACGCCAGCGCGGTCAGCACAAAAAGGACCGACAGGGCGATTGCTATCGAGCGCGCAATAATTTGTGCGGCGCTGAGGCGCGTATCGTTCATGCTTTAATCTCTTTGCCCAAGTTACTTTCCGGTTCGGACTACTTCAATATAATCCTTCGTCACGGTTTCGCTGTTGGCGATGCCGAGAACCGCCAGCAAATCATTTGCCAGCGCGGCCTTCTGCTCTGCGTCCTTGCGGCTCCATGTGCGGGACTTGATCTCGATGAAATGCCCGAGGGCGGGTTCGATCATCTCATCCACGTTGATGAAAAATTCGGTGTCGCGGAATTTCACCAGCCAGCGCTCGCGGTCTTTGGTGATGGTGGTTTCTTCCTTTGGTTTGAAGTATTCGCGATAGAACCGCAGGCTTTGTGTGGCCGGCGCAAAGAAGCGACTGCGCGAGAGCAGAACATCATGGGCGAATTTATCTTCGCGCTTTTGGCCGAGCAGAGTCAAGCGCGGACGCGTGTTGGTGACATTGCCGCGCGGATCGAGAAAATCGTCTTCGCGATAGCGCAGGCGTCCCTGGGATGGATCGTCGAAACCGAAGTAGACATCGTGCTGACTGTAATGCCGGTAGCGGACGATTTCGATCTCGGGCCGCTTCAATGCCTCGACGATGGGCTGGTCGTCCGCTATTTTGACCTTGACCTGCACCTCGAACGATTCTTCTTCCATCGAGCCGCCCAGCGCGATCAATTTTGACAGCACCGATTGTTCGCGTTCGATCAGGAATGCGTCAATCTTCTTTGCGATGTCCGCGGCGTGGGCGAGCAGTTCGTCCTGATTGAGTGTGAGCAGTTTGCGATCGCGCAGAACCCATTTGCCGTTGATCATCACATCGCTCACATCGGTGGATTTGCTGGCGTACACGATTTGAGCGTAGGCGTTGTCGTGTGAGCGTTTGAAAGATGGAGAGTTATGCAAAGGCGTTAGGTCAACAAGGATCAGGTCGGCGCGCAGGCCGGGGGTGAGCGAGCCGGTCAGGTGTCCGATATGAAGCGCTTTCGCGCCGAGGCGAGTCGCCATGGTCAGCGCGGTGGAGGCGGGCAGGGAGGTCGGATCATTGGTCACGGCTTTGGCGATGAACGCGGCAAGGCGCACTTCCTCGAACATGTCGAGGTCGTTGTTGGAGGCGGGACCGTCGGTGCCGATGCCGACGTTGAGCCCCGTCTCGAGCATCTTCATCACGGGCGCGAAGCCCGAAGCAAGTTTGAGATTCGATGAGGGGTTGTGCGACACGCCTGTGCCCGCGTGGAGGAAGGTGCGCATCTCGCCGGTGTCAATGTGCACGCAATGCGCGGCGATGACTTTGGCTTCGAGCAATCCCTGTTTCTTCACATAAGGCACGACCGGCATGCCTTGATCGCGACGCATGTTTTCCACTTCGAAGGCAGTCTCCGCGATGTGTGTGTGGAGCGGCACATCGAATTCGAGGGCCATCTGCGCGGTGTCGTGCAAAATTTCCGCCGTGCAAGTGTAAGGCGCATGCGGCGCGATGGACGGAACGATCAGCGGATGACCTTTCCAACGCTGGATGTAATCGCGCGCCATTTCCATCGCATCTTCAAAAGAAGCCGCATCGGGAGTCTGGAACTTGAGCACGGATTCCCCGCAGATGGCGCGCATCCCCGCTTCCGCCGTGGCCCTGGCCACATCTTCTTCGAAATAATACATATCGTTGAAGGTGGTCACACCGCTTTTGATGAGTTCCGCGCAGGCGATCTGCGTGCCAAGCCGGACGAATTCCGGCGAAACGTATTCGCGCTCGACCGGCATCATGTAACCCATGAGCCACACATCGAGGCGCAGGTCATCGGCCAGGCCGCGCAGGAGGGTCATTGGCACATGTGTGTGCGCGTTGATGAGGCCGGGCATCAGGATTTTGCCACTGCAGTCAATCGTCTCTTTCCCTGTGTATTCTTTTTTGATCTCGGCTTCCGGCCCAACCGCGACGATGGAATCGCCGCTGACCGCGACCGCGCCGGGGTCGTATTGATTCATCTGCTCGTCCATGCTGAGGACGTGAGCGTTGGTAAGAAGAACATCAACTGTTTTCATACATTTCCTTTGATATGTCGTTGCGAGGGCGAAGCCCGAAGCAATCTCCTCTCGAACGGACTGCACTGATCTTAGGAGGAGATTGCTTCGTCGGGAAAAGCACCCTCCTCGCAACGACGTGGATTTAGAGGGCTTCTGACAGTTCTTTTCATTCCGGCTTGAGAGAGTTTATCAAATCAATTTTCCTTTGGCGGGAACCGCCTTTGATTTGTTTTTCTCTAGAGTGTGTATGCAAAATCAATTTCATGTGTCATTCTGAGGAGCGAAGCGACGAAGAATCTCAAATTTTGAACGAAAAAAACGAGATTCTTCGCTCCCGTTGGTCGCTCAGAATGACA
>Ga0070741_10004367_pt1 | contig 33086 bp, 27 predicted proteins | sample Coa_R1_4_FD_66440 | JGI IMG/M metagenome (GOLD analysis project Ga0070741, IMG submission 66440) | Surface soil microbial communities from Centralia Pennsylvania, which are recovering from an underground coalmine fire - Coalmine... | ecosystem: Environmental > Terrestrial > Soil > Unclassified ... | reverse complement strand
GATCAGCCGGTGCGGCTCGCCCTCCTCGAGCGCGAGATGCAGCTCGGGGGTCGACACCGCGTCGGGCAGCGCGTTCAGCGTCGCGGTGGCGTTCCGCGTCTTGCTCAGGATCTCGAGCAGGCGCGCCCCGGCGTACTGGGCGTCGTCGAAGCCGTACCAGCGCTCGACGAAGAAGGTATGCCCGCTCATCTCGCCGGCGAGCAGCGCGCCGCGCTCCTTGAGCCGCGCCTTGATCAGCGAATGCCCGGTCTTCCACAGGCTCGGCACGCCGCCGTGCTTGCGGATCCAAGGCGCGAGGTGGCGCGTGCTCTTCACGTCGTAGATGATCTCGGCGCCGGGCTTCCGCGAGAGCACGTCCTGCGCGAACAGCATCAGCTGCCGGTCGGGGAAGATGTTCCTGCCGTCGGCGGTCACCACGCCGAGGCGGTCGCCGTCGCCGTCGAACGCGAAGCCGAGCTCGGCGCCGATCTCGCGCACCTTCGCGACGAGGTCGCGCAGGTTCGCCGGCTGCGAGGGGTCGGGATGGTGGTTCGGGAACGAGCCGTCGACGTCGCAGTAGAGCTCGGTGACGTCGCAGCCCAGGCGCCGGTAGAGCTCGCCCGCGGTCGCGCCGGCGACGCCGTTGCCGCAGTCGACGACGATCTTCATCGCGCGCGCGAGCTTCGCGTCGGAGACGATGCGCGAGAGATACGCCTCGCGCACGTCGGCGGTGCGCGCCTTGCCTTCGCCTTGGGCGAGGTCGCCCGATTCGATGCGGCGCCGCAGTCCCTGCACCTCCTCGCCCGCGAGCGTGACGCCGTGCAGCACCATCTTCAGGCCGTTGTACTCGGGCGGATTGTGGCTGCCGGTCACCGACACGGCGCTGCCGCAGCCCAGGTGGTGCGCGGCGAAGTACGAGATCGGCGTCGCGACCATGCCGATGTCGACGACGTCGACGCCGCTCGCGCGGATGCCCTCGGACAGGGCGCGCGCGAGCTCGGGGCCCGACTCGCGGCCGTCGCGCCCGATCGCAATCTCCAGGCGCGCCGCGTCGGGGCGGCGGCGCCGCGCCTCGCTGCCGAGCGCCTGCCCGATGAGGCGCACCGCGTCGGCGGTCAGCGTACGGCCGACGATGCCGCGGATATCGTAGGCCTTGAAGATTTCTGGAGAGACGGCGGGCATGGTCTCGGTCGGCGAGGCGGTACGCATTATAGGGCAGCCTTGTGCAGGAAGACGCGCCGTTGGACCGCGCGCGCGGCGTATCGTTCGAGCCGTGGCGTTGCGTCGATCCGCCGCGTTGCGTAGTATCCGTCCCGATGAAAAACAGGCGCGCGCTGGCGCTCGCCGCGGCCGCGCTCTCCTTCGCGGGACCGGCGCGCGCCGACTGGTGGCAGGACCTGAAGGACCTGCACGCGTACAAGTACGAGCGCGCGAAGGAGGCGTTCTTCAACGGGCGCAGCGACTGGTACGCGAGCGGCTACATCTGGCACGCGCCCTGGGCCTACAGCAGCGAGCGCAGGCACCACGAGTTGAACGACATCGGCTGGGGCGGCGGCTTCGGCCGCTCGGTGGTCGACGCTAACGGCAACACCCACTCGCTGTACGCGATCGCCGCTCAGGACTCGCACTTCAAGCCGCAGTACGCGGCCGGCTACCTCTGGATGACGTACTGGCCGCTCGCGGAGCGCTTCTCGGGCGGTCTCGGCTACAGCGTGTTCCTGTTCTCACGGAGCGACATCGGCGGCTACTTCCCGATCCCGGGCATCGTGCCGGCCGCGTCGCTGCGCTGGCGCAAGACGGAGTTGCTGGGCCTGTTCGTTCCCGGCCTCGGGCACAACGGCGGCAACGTCGGCTACGTCGCCGCGCGCTTCAGCTTCTAGCGCCGCGGAAGAAATCCGCGACGCGGCGCGGTAGGAAAATCCCTATGCCATTATCATGTCCGGGCGGAGGCAAGTGTGAGTAAAACCTAGTTTGGGTGTGTGATGCGGCAAAGGACCGGCCGATCCGTTTCTCTCGCCAAGATTACGCGTCCGCAAGCCGAGCAAGTTCTAACGCGCACGCGTCTGTGGCAACGCCTGGATCGGGCGCGCAAGATCGTCTGGATCACCGCACCACCGGGCGCGGGCAAGACCACGCTGGTGGCGGACTATATCGCGCGAAGAAAACGGGCCTGCCTGTGGTACCAGATCGACGAGGGCGATGCGGACATCGCCGCTTTCTTTCACTATCTGGGGCTCGCTGCAAGAAAGGCCGCTCCGCGCAAACGCAAACCGCTGCCGCACTTCACGCCCGAGTACCGTGCCGGCCTCAACGCCTTCACCCGGCGTTATTTTCAGGAGCTGTACAAACGCTTAAAGCCGCCTTTCACCCTGGTCTTCGATAATTATCAGGAGGTCGCGGCCGACGCCGGGTTGCATGAGGCGCTCCAGGATGCTCTGGATGGGTTGCCGGTGGGCGGCCATGTCGCGGTCCTGAGCCGCAGCGCGCCGCCTCCGGCCTTCGCGCGGTTCCTGGCGAGCGGCGCCATGGTGATCCTCGACTGGGATGCGCTCAAGCTGACGCTCGAGGAATTCTCCAGCGTCGCCCGGTTGCGCGGGCAGGACAGACTGCCCGCGGAAATACTGCAACGGCTGTACGCCCGAACGCAAGGGTGGGCGGCCGGGCTGGTATTGATGCTGGAGCGAACGGAGGATTCCCGACCTCAGGCCGCGCTCGATTCGACGCCCGAAGCGATTTTCGACTATTTCGCCTGGGAAGTCTTCGACAAGAGCGACGGCAAGACCCGGGAGGTCTTGCTTCAGACGGCGTTTCTGCCGATGCTCGGCATCAAGACCGTCGAGAAGCTCACCGGGCAGCACGGGGCCGCGCGCATTTTGTCCGAGCTCAGCCGCAAGAATCATTTCACGATAAGACATCCTCAAGCGGAGCCCGTCTACCAGTACCATCCGCTGTTCCAGGAATTCCTGCGCGTGCGCGCGAAAGAGCTGTTGACGCCCGAACGTCTGACGGCGTTGCAGCAGAACGCGGCTGCATTGCTCGAAGCAGACGGTCAGGTGGAAGCAGCGGCGGATCTACTGCAAGCCGCCCGGGATTGGGCGATGCTGGCACGGTTGATCGGCAGGCACGCTCAGCTTTTCGTGTCGCAGGGCCGCACGCAGACGATCGAGGGTTGGGTGCGCGGCGTCCCCCAGGACATTCGCACGCGCGATCCGTGGTTGGAATATTGGCTGGGTATCTGCCGCCTGCCCTTCGCGCCCGCAGAGGCTCGTGAGCATTTTGCGCGCGCCTATGAGCGCTTCAAGTCGGGCGGCGAGCTGCCGGGGGTGTGCCTCGCATGGTGCGCCGTGATCGACACATTCGTGTACGAGTGGCAGGATTTCAAGCCGATGCAGATCTGGATCGCCATGCTCGAGGAGCTGCCATCCGACCCTTCCGTGCTGCCGCCGCCGCTCGCGGAGCATCTGACCAGCGCCATTTTCATCGCGCTCGTCCATGGCCGGCCGCAGCATCCGGATCTCGCGCCCTGGGCGGAGCGGGTCGCCCGGATCGTCCGCGAGAGCAACGACCTCGGCTTGCGCATCAAGGTCGCGCCCCATCTGCTGCAATACTACACGTGGTGGTCGGGAGAGCTACCCAAGGCCGAGTTGTTCCTCGATACTCTGCGCGCCGTCGCCGCGGCCCCCGGGGTGCCGCCGCTGGTGCAGATCACATGGCAGGCGATGTCCTCCGCGTACCACTGGGTGATCGCTGAAAACGACGCATGTGTGGAGGCGGTGAATCGGGGGCTCGAGACCGCGGATGCGAGCGGCGTGCACGTATGGGATTTCCTGCTGTGCTCGCAGGGTATTTTCGCGGCGATCTTCGGCGACAAGCCGGCGCCGGCCGAATCCTATTTCGCGCGCATGCGGGCGGCGCTCAACCCGGCGCGGCGGATGGACGCCGCGTGGTACTACTATCTGCTCGCCGGAAAATACTTTCTCGAGGGCGACTTCGCGCGCGCTCTCGACCACTCAGAGCAATGCGTGCGCCTGAACGAAGAGGCGGGCGTGGCGCTGACGGGAGCGTACGGGCGGGCGGACCACGCGCGCGTGATGTTCTATTCCGGCGATCGCGAGCGCGCGGCCAGCACGATACGCGAGACGCGCTCGATTGGAAAAAGCATGCGATGCGCCGGGATCGAGTACGTGACCTACCTTGCCGAGGCGGAGTTCGCGCTGTTGAAGAACGACACGGCGGGCTGCATCGAAGGATTGCGGCACGCCCTGGCGATCGCCCGCCGCCATGGATTTCAGACCCGCACCTGGTGGCACTCCGGAATCATGTCACGCCTCTACGCGGTCGCGCTCGAGCACGAAATCGAAGTCGACTACGTCCGGTCGCTGATCCGTAGACGCGGCCTCCTTCCACCCGAGGGCGGAGCGACGGAGCGCTGGCCTTATCCCGTCAAGATTCACGCCCTCGGCCGCTTCGACATCCTCAAGGACGGCGCGCCGCTCAAGTTCGCGGGCAAAGTGCAGCGCAAGCCGCTGGACCTCCTGAAGGTCTTGATCGCCCTGGGCGGGCGCGACGTACCCGAAGCCCAACTGAACGACGTCCTCTGGCCGGACGCGGCCGGCGACGCGGCGCATCGCTCGTTCCTGACCACGCTGCAGCGCCTGCGCCGGTTGTTGGGACACAAGGACGCACTGGTGTCGGCGGACGGCCGGCTGACTCTCGATCCGCGTTATGCGTGGGTGGACGTCTCCGCGTTCGAACGACTGCTCAACCAGGCGGAGACCGCCGAGCACGGGCGGCAGGACGAGGCCGCCTGCGATCTGCGCATCGAGGCCTTGGGCTTGTATCGCGGGCATTTCTCCGGACAGGACACCGCTCCGGCGATCTCCTTGCGCGAGCGCCTGCGCGACAAGTATCTGCGCCACAGCGAGGCGCTCGGCCGCTACTGGGAGCAGACCGGCAACTGGCAGCGCGCCCTGGAATGCCATCTGAAGGCCCTGGAGCTGGACGACCTTGCGGAGGTGTTCTACCAGCGCCTCATGGTCGTCTATCAGAAGCTCGACCGCCGCGCCGAGGCGCTGGCCGTGTACGAACGTTGCTCCAAGACCCTCGCCGCGGCGCTCGGGATCAAGCCTTCGGCCGCCACCCAGGCGCTTTATCGCGCTCTGACCGGGCGCTAGGCCCGCCGGATCCCGAAGCGGCCCCTTCGCCGGGGAAGCGATTCTCTTTTATCCGTTACCGATCTGTTACCGGCGTGTGGTAGCTTGCCATCGCGTGATCAACGCGACAGGATGGCGCGCATGAGAATGCCCGGTCTTACGGCAGACGCATCGCTTTACCAGCCGTCAAGCCAGTACCGGACGGGGGTGGCGAGCGCTGTTTTCGGACTGATCGCAACCGTGGCACCACAGCTGCGGTCAGTAGGTCCGTTGAGTTGCTATTCGCTGTGCCGTGGTGAAGGGCTCGATCCCGACCAATGCCGTTTCGCGTGTGTGGAGCCCGGGTCGTTCCCGTGGTAGCTACGGACAGCAAAAGGTGTCGATAGTTTTGACGGGTGTTGTACGAGGAGGTGACTGTCATGGTAGGTATTCCGAGGTTCACTGCCGAAGCATCGATTTCCAGGACTCTTGCATCCTATAACGATAGGACCAGCCAGGCTCCGGACGGACACACCACGGCTGGCTTAGTGGCCCCGGCGATGCCGATACCGGGTTTCGGTCACGTCGCCTATGCAACCTGTTATTGGGCATGCAAGCTCGGAGGCGGCGGATGGCTCGAGTGCGGGGACAACTGCGAGAAATTCCTCTGACTTCCGCCTGGGCGACGACGAAGTCCCGGCATGGATCGAAAGCCCCGGACGAGGGCGCGGTAGACCCGTTGTCCTTTTATGCATCCGCGGGCGCGCCGCGTGCGGTGTTCGATCTGTCTAGGCCTGCGCTTGACCAGCTTGGGGACGGCATAAGGTCATCCCATGAACTCAACGGCCGCGCTGGAGCTTGTGAGGTTGACGCCTCTGATGGAACGCACGAGCGGGCGCGCCGAGGTACTGATTGGACTGGTCGATGGTCCTGTGGCGATGAACCATCCTGGGGTGGCCAGCCACAACATCCGCGAAATTCCTGGAAGTATGAGTGGTGCATGCAGTCGTGCCGACAGCGCCGCTTGCATGCATGGGACTTTCGTGGCCGGCATCCTGGCCGCCAAAAGAGGCTCCCCCGCGCCAGCCATCTGTCCAGACTGCACCATGCTGATTCGCCCGATCTTCTCCGAAGCGACGCCCGGCAATGGGAAGATGCCTAGTGCAACTTCCGAGGAACTCGCCAAAGCGGTAATCGAGATGATCGACGCGGGTGCCCGGGTACTGAATTTGAGTGCGGCGCTGGTCCAGCCTTCGTCGACCAGCGAGCGTCGCTTAGAACAGGCGCTTGATCATGCCGCAAGCCGACACGTGATCGTTGTTGCGGCGGCTGGCAATCAAGGAACGGTCGGGAGTTCCGCCATCACGCGACATCCTTGGGTTCTTCCGGTGGTTGCTTGCGATCTGCGAGGCAGGCCTACCGCCGAGTCGAACCTGAGCCATTCGGTGGGCAAGCGAGGTCTCGCCGCGCCGGGAGAAGACATCATCAGCCTTGCACCCGAGGGCAAATTGCAGACGTTTTCAGGCACAAGTGCCGCAACTCCATTTGTGACAGGGGCCATCGCACTGTTATGGTCGGAATTTCCTGGCGCGACGGCGGCCGACGTGAAATTCGCCGTAACAAGGGCTCGTGTACCACATCGAAACACGGTTGTACCGCCCGTCTTGGACGTTTCGGGCGCTTATCAAATCATCCTGAGCGGTCGTTAAGAGGTGAAGCCTGTGAAAAAGGAAAAGGCAAACAGCGACCGCGATGATACCGACGAACGCCAGCCGTACCTGGTACGACTTCCAGGGTTTATGGTCCACGAAGACGTTGGACTAGGCGACGTGATCAAACGTGCAACTCATGCAGTCGGGATCAGGCCCTGCGGTGGCTGCAAGGCCCGCGCGACGAGTTTGAACCGGTGGATGTTATTTACTCGTCGATGAGAATCGACGCGGCTCTGGGCCGGGAAAGGGGACAAGCATCATGGAGCAAGCAGAAATGAATCAACAGTCGGCCGATGCGGTCGCACACGGCTTACCTGCACCTGGTGCTGGGTCGGCCGTGGCGCCCCAGCAAAGAACCGGGACATCGGAAGGTTCCTGTCCGACCTGCGGCAGCTCCGGCGCGCCCGGGACGGTCATGTCCTTCGTGTATGCGCTAGGCAAAATTGAGCCCCGATTTCCCCGGTTGTCGGTGGAAAAAGAATTTGCACAGGTCGCCGGGCGCACGGAGACCGCCGGTTTGGCGGACCGGCAAGTCCTGCGCTCGGTCTTGTCCAAGCCGGAAAACCGCTACCTAGCGCGGCAGTTGTGCTGGGTAATGATGATCGAAGGTACGGAGACCTATATCCTGTTGCCGCGTGACTCTTACGCCCTCGATCTGCTGGTGGAAGCTCTGCGGCCCACACCCAGCGTGATGGACCTGGACGCGGTGATTGGATTGAAAGGGCCGGTAGCCCCGCCGGAAATGTGCAACGGACTGCAGGTGCCGATCGTCGCGTTCGACCAGATCTATTCGTTCGACCGCGAGGCGCTACTGAAAGCCATCCCGCGCCCCGCTGACAAGAGCGGCGCCAAGGAGTTTGCAACGGCGGCCGGGGAGCTCTTCGACAGAATCATGCAAATGACGGACAATGCCGGCTCAACGGACGAGCATCGCGCGCTGAATTATCTGGCCGTCCGCTACCCCGCCATTTACGCGAAGACAGCCGAGGCCTTCGTACAAAGCGCCTCGTTGACGGCCGTGGAAGTCCGTCCTTCAACCCTCACAGGCGCGCGAAAGATTGTAGAGGTCATTTTTAGCTACACGAACCGCACCACCGACGTCACCGAGAAATTCTTCTGTCGTGTCGACGTGACCGAGGAATTCCCGTTCCTGGTCACCAAGTTGTCGCCGTACTTCGATCGTTGAGGCTAAAGGAGGTAATGAAATGACGATGCCCGGATTTGGCGCGGAAGATTCACTGGGAATAACGCCCGGGCATTACTACATGCCGCAACGGGTCGGCATGGTTCGGGGCCGTGCGGATGTACTGGCACAACTGGCTTTCAGGCGACCTTGGCCTTGGCAACACTGCGTCCCCGGATGTATCTGTGTCTCTCCAATCAATTGCCCTTGCTGTGGAAGCATTTTTGACGGCGCTGGATTCGAAGAGAGATGGAGATAAAAAATGGCGACACCCGGATTCGGAGCGGAGCTTTCGCTCTACAAGCATAGAAGGCACTATCATACCGTTGCAAATCCCAGCGCAACGACCGACAACCGCGCCGTTTTTCCGCAGATGATGAAGATATGCGTTCAAGATGCCGAGGACGATTGCATATTTCATTGCGGGTATCTGGATTTCCGCCGGAAGCAGAGTATTCCGCTCCCTGACGAAGACTGGTGCGAAGATACTGCTGAAGTCTAGGGCGTCGAGTCGGCGGATGGCGGTGCCCCGCCGCTCTCGCACCGTTGGAATCCGAGAAAGAACTCGGCAACACGCCGCGGTATCCAGTCGAGCCGCCCGGGAAAGGGCCCGGTGACGAAGCCGACGTGACCGCCCTGGTCCGGGAACTCGCAGCGCACGGCGGCGGGCAGCGCTCGCGGGTCCGGGAGCGCCCGCGCCGGCAGGAACGGATCGTTGCGCGCGTTCACGATCAGCGTCGGCACGCGGACGCGTCCGAGGCCGGGCTTGGCGCTCGCCCGCGTCCAGTAGTCGTCGACGTCGCGGAAGCCGTGCAGCGGCGCGGTGACGCAGTCGTCGAACTCGCGCAGCGTGCGCGCGGCGCGCACCCGCGCGGCGTCGAAGAGCCCGGGATGGCGCTCGAGCATCGCGAGCGCCTTCGGCTTCATGGTCGCGAGGAAGGCGCGCGCGTAAACGAGGTTGAAGCCGCGCCCGAGCGCGTCGCCCGCCGCCATCAGGTCCATCGGCGCCGACACGGCCGCCGCGGCGGCGACGGTCTCCGCGGCGCGCTCGTCCTCGGCGAGCCAGCGCAGCAGCGCGTTGCCGCCGAGCGAGACGCCGACGGCGTAGAGCGGCGCCGCCGGATCCTCGCCGCGGAAGCGGCGCAGGATCCACTGGATCTCGGGCCAGTCCCCCGAGTGGTACGCGCGCGGCAGCAGGTTCGGCGCGCCCGAGCAGCCGCGGAAGTGCGGCACCGCGAAACGCCAGCCGAGGCGCGCGGCCTCGCGCGCGAACGCCCCGGCGTAGTGGCTGCGCGAGCCGCCCTCGAGGCCGTGGAAGAGCACGAGGCGCGGCGCTCCGGGCGGCGCCGGGACGACGGCACGGTCGACGTCGATGAAGTCCCCGTCGGGCGCGCGCCAGCGCTCGCGCGCGAACGCGGCGCTCGAGCGCCGGCCGAGCGCGAACGCGTACAGCGTCTGGGCGTCCCCGCCCGGCAGCCACCAGGGGGCGCGGTACGCGTCTGGCACGCTAGTGCAGGATCTTCGGAGAATCGCCGCCGCGCGGCTGCTGCGCCTGCGGCACCGGCGACGCGTGGTGCAGGAGCAGCCGCCAGCCGTTGCCGGTGCGCAGGTAGACGTTGGTCGCGGCGACCGGCGGACGCGGCCGGCCCTCGCCCGCCACGGTGATGTTCTCGTGCACGCTGTGGATGGAGAGCATCATGCCCGAGAGCACCACCACGTTGTTGAGGAACACCTTGAGCCGCTGTCCCGAGCCGAAGATCTGCGCCCAGCCGGCGCGCACCTGGTCGTAGCCCGCGAGGCGCGGGCCGCCCGGGTGCACGCAGACGATCTCCTCGTCCTCGGCCCAGACCTCCATCATCGCGTCGAGGTCGGCGCTCTCGAGCGCCTCGTAGAACGCGCTCTCGGCGTCCTGCGGCGTCGGGAAGGTCTTCTTGACGAGCGGCTTTTCCATCGTGCGGCCCCGGAGCCGCGTAGGGTATCGGAAACCGCCGGCCGCCGCCAGCCGCCGGGCGGCGCTCTAGCGGCGGCGCTTCGGCCAGGCGTCGGGGTTGACGAGGTTGGGCGGGCGCTTGCCCGAGAGCGCGGCGACGAGGTTCTTCACCGCGAGCAGGTTCATCTTCATGCGCGTCGCGCGCGTCGCGCTGCCGATGTGCGGCACCAGCGCGACGTTGTCGAGCTCGAGGAAGCCGGGATTGAACTTCGGCTCGCCCTCGAACACGTCGATGCCCGCGGCGAAGATGCGCTTGTCCTTCAGCGCGCGGATCAGCGCCGCGTCGTCGACGACGCCGCCGCGGGCGGCGTTGACGAGCACCGCGGTCGGTTTCATGAGCGCGAGCTGCTCGGCGCCGATCAGGTGATGCGCCTCGGGCGAGTACGGCAGGTTGAGGCTGACGAAGTCCGAGGTCCGGAGCAGCTTCTCGAGCGTCGCGTACCTCGCGCCGGTCGCCTTTTCCACCGCGGCCGGGCAGCGCCGCCGGTTGTAGTACAGGATTTTCATGCCGAAGCCGCGCGCGCGCTGCGCGATCGCCTGGCCGATGCGCCCCATGCCGACGATGCCGAGCGTCGCATGGTGCACGTCGACGCCGAGGAACTGGTCGTTCTTCCAGCCCTTCCAGTGCCCGGCGCGCAGCCACCGCTCGGACTCGGGCAGGCGCCGCGCCGCGGCGAGCATCAGCGCGAACGCCGTATCGGCGGTGGTGTCGTCGAGCACGCCCGGCGTGTTGGTCGCGAGGATGCCGCGCTCGGCGAGCGCCGCGACGTCGAGGTTGTTGTAGCCGACCGCGACGTTGCACACGGCCTTGAGGCGCGGCGCGTCGGCGACGGCCGCGGCGTCGACGCGGTCCGCGCCCGAGGTGAGCACGCCGTCCTTGTCGGCGAGGCGCCGGCGCAGCTCGTCTGCGCTCCAGGGCGCGTCGGTCGCCTGGTTGTGCTCGACGTCGAAGCGCTCGGCGAGCGCCTCGATCACCTCGTCGAACGTCTGCCGGCAGACGAGGATCTTCCTGCGCTCACCCGCCGCCATAGAGATAGTTCGGCAGCCACAGCGTCATTCCCGGCCAGATGTACATGAAGACCATGCAGACGATGACGATGATCATGTACGGCATCATCCCGGCGAATATCTGGTTCAGCGTCACGTGCTTGGGCGCGACGCCCTTCAGGTAGAACGCCGACATCGCCACCGGCGGCGACAGGAACGCCGCCTGCAGGTTGACGAACACCAGCGTCCCCCACAGGATCGGGTCGATGTTGAAGTGCTTGAGCAGCGGCAGGAAGATCGGCACGAAGATGACGATGATCTCGGTCCATTCCAGCGGCCATCCCAGGATGAAGATGATGGCTTGCGACAGGATCATGAACTGGATCGGCGACATGTTGAGCGACAGCACCCAGGTCTCGACCAGCTGCTGCCCGCCGAGAATCGCGAACACGCCGGAAAACAGTGCCGAGCCGATGAACAGCCAGCACACCATGGCCGTGGTTTTCGCGGTCAGGAAGACCGACTGCTTCAGGCGCTCCCAGCTGAACGTTCCGGCCTGGAGCGCCAGGATGAACGCCCCGGCGGCGCCGATAGCCGCAGACTCGGTCGCCGTGGTGATGCCGAACAGGATGACGGCAAGCACCACGATGGTGAGGATGCCGAGCGGCATCACCGACGAGATCAGCAGCTTCAGCAGCTCGAAGGGCTCCGCTCCCAGCTGCCAGTAGTACCAGAGCAGCACCAGCGCGGTGGCGGCGACGACGAGCCAGAAATACAGATAGAAGCCCTGCGGAGGACCGGATTCGGCCGGAGCGGCCGCGCCTTGCTGCAGGAGCTCGGGCGTACCCACCTGCTCCACGCCTTCGGCTTCCTGCGCCGACGTGTCGGATTCGGTCTCGGCGTTCCCGAGCTCCTGCGGCTTGTCCTGGTTCGCCTGGTTCGCCTGCGGCGAGGGCTGAGCGGTGTCCTGTTGCCTGATGACCATGCCGGCCGTGGCCTGGGTATCGGCCTGCTGGTGAATCACCACGTACCACCAGACGCCCCACAAGGTCACCGCGGAAAGCATCAGCGGGAAGAGCGCGGCGAGCAGGTTCTTCCAGAGCATGACGTAGGTCACGCGGCGGCCTTCGCCGACCGAGATGCCGAGTGCCCGGCCCGGATTGACCACCGCGGCGAGCAGCCCGACCAGCAGGTTGTTCGAGTATGCCTTCTGGAAGCTGCGCACCCAGTCCGACACCGGCACCTTGGTCTCCGACTCGGGCAGCTTGGGTGCGATCTTGGGGTCGATCATCGCCCAGCCCACGATGTACACGAGGTACAGGAAGGCCAGGAAGAACCCGGGAAACATCGCCGAGGCGTAGAGCTTCACGACCGACTGGCCGGCCACCGCGGCATAGACGATGATCATGACCGAGGGCGGGATCAGAATGCCGAGCGTGCCGCCGGCCGTGATCACGCCCGAGGCGAGCTTCGTGTTGTACCCGGCCTTCAACATCGGATTGAACGCGATCACGCCCATCAGGACCACGACCGCGCCGACCAGGCCGCTCGCGATTCCCCAGAAGGTGCACACGATCAGCGTGGCGACCGCGAGCGACGCGGGCACGCGCCGGAACGCGAGCTGGATCGAGTAGAACATCTTGTCCACCAGCGCGCCGCGCTCCATCACGTAGCCCATGAGCACGAACAGCGGGATCGATATCAGCGTGTCGTTGTTCATCGCGCCGTAAGTGCGCTCGACCATGAGGTCGAAGACCCGGTTGTCCAGCCAGGAGTGCGAAGGGTCGTAGAGCGCGATGTAGCCGAAGAACATGCCCAGGCCCATCAGCGTGAACGCGGTCGGAAAGCCCAGCATGATCACGATCACGATGAGCGCGAGCATCGTCAGCCCGAGTGCGGGATCGCTCACTTGCGCTCTCCCTGGGGATGCCGGGCGACCTCTTCGGTCGCACGCTCGCCGAGGCCGCGCTGGTGCGCGACCTCGTCGATCTCGTGCACGCTCGCCACCGCGCGCTTGCGCGACTCCTCGTCCACGTACGCGCTGTTCGCGAGCTGCTGCTCGACTACGTCGATCTCCTCCGCGTCCGCGAGTCGCGCCGGCCAGTCGCCCGTCTTGAGGCAGACCACGCAGCGCGCGATTTCGGCCGCTCCCTGGATCAGGATCAGCACCCCCGCGATGGGGATCACCGTCTTGAACGGATAGACGGCGGGGCCGTTGGAGGTGACGTTCGAGTGCTCGTTGATGTTCCAGGAGTAGGCGGCGTAGTCCGTGCCCGCGTATATCAGCGCGATGACGCCGGGGACGAAGAAAACGACGTAGAGAACGAGGTCGAGCGTGGCCTGCGTGCGCGGCCGCATCGAGCTATACAGAAAATCGCCGCGCACGTGGGCGTCCTGCGCCAGCGTGTAGGCGCCGCACAGCATGAACAGCGTGCCGTACATCATGTTGGTGGCGTCGAATATCCACGCCGTCGGCATATTGAGGATGTAGCGCTTGAACACCTCGATGCAGACCGTGGACATCAGCAACAGGATCAGCCAGGCGGAGGATTTTCCGGCCCATGTGCTGACGTGGTCCGCGATCTGGAGCAGGCGCTCGACCTTTTGAGCGTTCATGACTGGCGAGACTCCCTGTAGCGTCCTACAAAAAACGAGGCACCAGCCGGGACCGTCCCGGATGGTGCCCTCGTCGGCGCTGCCTCAGGCCTTCTTCGAGGCCGCTTGCTTCCCGAAGTAATGGTCGTACGCCATCTTCCTGTCGACGACGACGTCCTGCTCCCACTTGACCGCGCGCTGCGCGAACTTCTTCTGCGACTCGATGATCTCCTTGAAGAACGGAGTGGTCATCTTCTTCGCGGCGGCCTGGTCGTAGGCGTCGAGCTGCGCGCGCAGGATCGAGGCCGGGGTCTTGTAGAACCGGACCTTGTCCACGGTCTGCAGCGTGATGTAGTCCTGCGAGTTGCGGTCGATCGCCTTCCACATCATCTGCGCGGACGCGGCGTCGACGGCATTGGAGATGATCGCCTTCAGCTTGGCCGGCAGCGCGTCGTACTTCGTCTTGTTGAAGGTGATCTCGAGCTGCTCCGCGTTCTGGTGGTAGCTCTGCAGCATGCAGACCTTCGACACGTCGGCGAAGCCGAGGGCGCGGTCGGACGAGGTGTTGTTGAACTCGGCCGCGTCCAGCAGCCCGCGGTCGATGGCCGGCACGATCTCGCCGCCGGGCAGCGCGTTGACCGCCGCGCCCATCGCGGTGAACACGTCGATCGAGATGCCGACCGTGCGGTACTTGAGGCCCTTGAAGTCCGAGGGCTTGGTCATCGGCTTCTTGAACCAGCCCAGGGGTTGGGTGTAGAGCGGCGCGTACGGGAACGAGACGACGTTGCCGCCGATCGAGGCGTAGAGCTTCTCGAGCAGCTCCTTGCCGCCGCCGTGGTGATGCCACGCGAGCAGCATGTTCGCGTCCATGCCGAAGCCCGGACCCGAGCCCCACAGGGCGAGCGAGTTGCTCTTGCCGTAGGAGTAGACCAGCACGCCGTGGCCGCCGTCGAGCGTGCCCTTCGACACCGCCTCGAGCAGGCCGAAAGCCGGCACCACCGCTCCGGCGGGCAGCACGTCGATCTTGAGATCGCCGCCGGTCATGTCGTTGACGATCTTCGCGTAGTCCTGGGCGTACTCGTGGAAGATATCCTTCGAGGGCCAGGTCGACTGGAAGCGGAAATTGATCGGGCCGGTCTGGCCCTTGGCGATCATCGGGAAGCCGAGCGTCGCGCCTGCGGCGGTCGCGGCGGCCGCGCCCGCAAGGAACTTGCGGCGCGCCGGCTTCTTGACTTGCTCCTTGCTCATGGAATCCTCCTACTTGGAATGGCGGTTGGATAAGCGTTTCGGCGTTCTTCTTGTTCTCCGGGAACCCCCGGGTTAACGAGCCACGGACCCTCGCTGTTCCCGCCGTGGTCCACGTATTTTTCTAGTCGGACGCCAAAGCCCGCGAATCGTATTCCGAAGTCCGGGTGAAATCAAGCGAAGGCTCCGGCGGGATGCCGGGCCGACCGGCGGTCGGGGGGACTAGACGGGCGCCGCCGGGGGCGGCGGCTCAGTTGCCGACGGCGCCGGCGAGCTTGTGCACGAGCTCGGTGTTCCGCGCGAGCTCGGCGGCGGCGCCCGAGTACACCACGCGGCCGTCGCTCAGGATGTAGGCGCGGTCGGCGATCCCGAGCGAGAGCGGCACGTTCTGCTCCACCAGCAGCACCGAGAGCCCCTCGTCGCGCATCGTGCGCACGACCTGCATCACCTCGCGCACGACGAGCGGCGCGAGCCCCTGGGAGGGCTCGTCCAGCAGCATGAGCTTGGGGTTGAGCAGGAGCGGCCTCGCGATCGAGAGCATCTCCTGCTCGCCCCCCGAGAGCTGCCGCCCGAGCTGCGCGCGGCGCTCGCCCAGGCGCGGAAACAGCTTCAGCACCCGCTCCTCGGTCCACGGCCCCGGCCCCGACTGCGGCACGAGCAGGTTCTCCGCGACGGTCAGGGCGCCGAAGATCTTGCGGCCCTCGGGCACGTAGCCGACGCCGAGCCGCGCGATCTTGTGGGCGGGCCAGCCCGCCGTGTCGCGCCCGAAGATGCGGATCGAGCCGCTGCGCGGCGGCGTGAGGCCGACGAGGCTTCGCAGCGTCGTGGTCTTGCCGGCGCCGTTGCGGCCGAGCAGCGCCACGATCTCGCCTTCGCGCACCTCGAGGTCGACGCCGTTCAGGATGTGGCTCTTGCCGTAGTAGGTGTGGATGCCGGCGACCTCGAGCACGGTGCTGCTCATGCCGCCTCCCCGAGATAGGCCGCGCGCACCTTCTCGTTCGCCGAGATCTCCGCCGGCGAGCCCTCCGCGAGGATGCGGCCCTGGTCGAGCACGGTGATGCGCTGCGCGATGCCGAACACGATGTCCATGTCGTGCTCGATGAAGAGGATGCTCAGGCGCCGCTCCTGGTGCAGCCGGCGGATGAGGTCGACCATGCGGTCGGTCTCCTCGTCGCCCATGCCCGCGGTCGGCTCGTCGAGGAGCAGGAGCTTGGGCTCCATCGCGAGCGCGATCGCGACCTCGACCACGCGCTGGTCGCCGTGGGCGAGCTCGCTCACGACGCGGTCGGCCTTGGCCCCGAGGCCGGTGAGCGCGAGCAGCTCGTCGACGCGCCGGCGCACGCGCGTCGCGGTCGCGCGCGACACCCACGGCCGGGAATTGAGCCCGGCCGCGGTCTCGACCGCCACGCACACGTTCTCGTACACGTTCAGCTCGTGGAAGATCTCGGTGATCTGGAAGGTGCGCACGATGCCGCGGTGCACGCGCGCCTCGGCGCGGTCGGCGTCGATCGCCTCGCCGTCGAAGAGCACCCGCCCGCTCGAAGGCGGGAAGAAGCCGCTCACCATGTTGAAGAGCGTCGTTTTCCCGGCGCCGTTCGGCCCGATCACGGCGCGCAGCTCGCCCGCGGGCATCTCGAGCGAGACGTCCTGCAGCGCGACCAGGCTGCCGAAGTGGCGCGAGATGTTCTCCAGGCGCAGCAGGCTCATTGCGGCCTCGTCCTCGCGCGCAGCATGCCGAGCAGGCCGCGCGGGAAGAGCAGCACGACCAGGATGAAGATGATGCCGATGAAGGTCATCCAGTTCTCGGTCAGGCTGCTGAGGTAGTCCTGCGCGACGAGGAAGATGATGACGCCCGCGAGCGGTCCCCAGAAGCTGCGCATGCCGCCGAGCACGACCATGATCACGAAATTGCCCGACAGGATCCAGTGCAGGTCCTGCGGCGAGGTGAAGTTGTTGAGCAGCGCGTTCAGCCCGCCGGCGAACGCGGTGAGCGTGCCCGAGATCGCGAACGAGGCCCAGACGTAGCGCGCGACGGGAAGGCCGAGGAACTGCGCGCGGCGCTGGTTCTCGCGGATCGCGACCCAGGTGCGCCCGAGCGGCGAGCGCAGCAGCAGGCCGATGATCGCCACGCCCGCGGCGAAACAGACCAGCACGAGGTAGTAGAACGCCGTGTCGTCGAGCGGCAGCGTCCAGCCGCCGAGGTGCAGCGGCTGGCGCGCGAAGCCCGCGAGCCCGTCCTCGCCGCCCGTCACCTCGTTCCAGCGGACCGCGACGAAATAGAAGAGCTGCCCGATCGCGATCGTGATCATCGCGAAGTAGATGCCGCGCCGGCGCATCACCGACGGCCCGAGCAGCGTCGCGGCGGCGCCCCCGACCAGCGTGCCGACGAGCAGCGCGAGCGGGGTGCTCGGCGCGAGGTACTTGAGCGTCATGCCCGCGCCGTAGCCGCCGAGGCCGAAGTACGCCGCGTGCCCGAACGAGAGGCCGCCCGTGAACCCGAGCAGGAGGTTGAGCGACATCGTCGCGAGCGCGTAGATCAGCACGCGCGAGCCGAGCTGGGTGTAGCCGCCGACCACCGGCAGCCACCACGGCGCGCTCGCGAGCAGCGCCCACAGCACGGCGAGGGCCGCGATCTTGCGGTTCATTCGAACAGCCCCTCCTGGCCGAGCAGGCCGCGCGGGCGCACGACCAGCACCACCGCCATGATCAGGTAGATCACCGCCTCGCTCGCCGCCGGGTAGTACGTGGTCATGACGCCGGCGGCGACGCCGATGATCAGGCCGCCGAGGATGCTGCCGACCAGGCTGCCGACGCCGCCGACGATGATCGCGACGAAGCTCGGCATGATCACGCTCTCGCCCATCGTCGGGATCAGCCCGAGCTGGCCGGCGGCGAGCACGCCCGCGAGCCCCGCGAACAGGCACCCAAGCGCGAAGTTGAGCGCGCGCAGCACGTAGATGTTGACGCCGAGCGTGGCCACGGTCTCCAGGTCGCGCGTGCCGGCGCGGATGCGCACGCCCAGGCGCGTGTACTGGAGGACCAGGAACAGCGCGATCGCCGCGATCAGCGCGATCGCGACGATGAGCGCGCGGTAGCCGGTGATGAAGAACAGCGCCTCGCTGATCGGCGAGTTGAGCACGTCGGGGATCGAGAACGGCAGTCCCTGCGGCCCCCAGATGCGGCGCGCGACGTCCTGGATGACGAGCGCGAGGCCGAACGTGACGAGCAGCGTGTACAGCGGCTCGTTGCGCTTGTACAGCGGCTTGATCAGCAGCCGCTCGACCACGAGCCCGAGCACCGCGGCGCACAGCGGCCCCGCGACGAGCGCGCCCCAGAACCCGAGGTAGGGATCGAGCGTGAACGCGAGGTAGGCGCCGACGATCAGGAAGCCGCCGTGCGCCATGTTGATCGTCTGATTGAGGCCGAGGATCATCGACAGGCCGAGCGCCATCAGGGCGTAGAACATCCCGATCACGAGGCCGTTGAAGACGTTGAAGAGCAGCAGTTGCATGCGTGGTCGTTGCGCTATATGAAAAGCGCGGCGTGCGGGAGTCCCGCGCGCCGCGCCCGCGAAAGCGGCCGATCGATCAGGCCGTCGGGTAGTCGAGCTTGCCGGGGTGCGTCTCCGCGACCGGGAGCGCGATCTTGTCGCCCTCGACGATGTCGGCGACCTGGAACAGGTCGGGGTACTTGCCGTCCTTCTTGATCTCGCCGGGGAACTCGCTCGACATCAGCTGGTGGTCGCCCGGGCGGAAGTAGATCTTGTGCGGCTGCAGCGCGACCTCGGGCGGCAGCACCATGCCCTCGAGCGCGCGCGCCATCTTCACCGGCTGGATGCTCTTCGCCTTGTTCGCGCCGAGCACGAGCGAGTGCAGGCCGGCGTAGCCGAACCAGCTGCGCGCGCTCGGGGTCTTGCCGTAGGCCTTCTGGTACGCGGCGACGAACTCCTTCACGTGCGGCGTCTTCGGCTGGTTCCAGTACCACTCGACCGTCCACCAGCCCGAGCGCGCCTCGGGCGGGAGCGCGGCCATCACCTCGAGCTCGGACAGCCCGCCGCCGATCGCCATCTTCTTCTGCAGGCCGAACTGCACCGCCTGCTTCATGCAGTTCACCAGGTCCTGGCCGTCGACGAGCAGGATCAGCACCTCGGGGTTGGTCGATTGCGCCTTGATCAGGTACGACGAGAAGTCCGTCGTCCCGAGCGGCGAGAGCGAGTTGCCGAGAACGGTTCCACCCAGGCTCTGCAGGATCTTCGCGTACGCCGCCTGGAAGGTATGGCCGAAGGCGTAGTCGGGGGTGATGAAGTACCAGCGCTTGCCGAACTTCTTGTACAGCGTGTTCACCAGCCCCGCGGCGAGCATGTAGGTGGTGGTGCAGATGCGGAACGTCGTCCAGTGCGCCTCGCTGCCGGTGACCGGATCGGTGTGCCCGCCCGTCACCATGTAGATCGTGCCCTTCTCGTGCGCGACCTGGTTGACCGCGAGCGCGGTCGCCGAGGACACCGCGCCCATCAGCATCGAGCAGCCCTCCTTCTCCAGGAGCTTGTGCGCCTTCTGCACGGCGGTGCCGACGTTGGCGGCGTCGTCCTCGACGACCAGCTCGACGGGCCGACCCAGCATCCCGCCCTTGCGATTGACCTGCGCGAGCGCGAGCTTCGCCCCGTTCACCTCGCTCTCGCCCTCGGCGGCGTAGGTGCCCGTGAGCGGGTCGTGCATGCCGATCTTGATCGGCGACTCGCCGCGGCCGTAGCTCAGGATGGGGGGCGCTATCAGGCCCGCCGCGCCGACGGCCAGGCCGGCTTTGATTACGCTACGGCGATCGATGCTCATGCTTCTCGTCTCCTCTTGGGTTCAGTCGCGGATTGATTTTGTATAAAACATTTATGCAAATGTATCGCAAACGACGCCGGGGCGTCCAGAGCGCGGACGGGCCCGGCTTTCGGGGCGGCCGATGATGCGTCGCACCAAGAAGCGGGCGGCGGGGTCCGGGGCGACGGGCCGCCACCGGGACACGGCGCTGCGCGTCCTGATGCAGTTCCGGCAGGCGGCCAACTCCGCCAAGCGGCACTTCCGCTGGGTCGGAGACCAGTGCGGGGTCAGCGGCGTGCACGTCTGGGCGCTGTGGGAGCTGAGCGAGGCGCCCGGCGCCAGCGTCTCCGACGTCGCCCGGGCGCTCGCCATCCACCAGTCGACGGCGAGCAACCTGCTCGAGAAGCTCACCCGCGCCGGTTTCCTCCGGCGCGAGCGCGGCCGCGGCGACCAGCGCGTATCGCGGCTGTTCGTGACGCCCTCCGGCGCGGCCCTGCTGCGGCGCGCGCCCTCGCCCGTGCGGGCCATGCTGCTCCAGGCGCTGGTCGACATGCGGGACGCGGACCTGAAGCAGCTCGAGGTGCTGCTCTCGGGGCTGCTCGGGCACATGAAGGTCGACAGGAGCGCGGCGACCCGGCCCCTCGATTAGACTGGCGGCCAACGATGGGGGGACGACCTTGAATCCGAACGAATCGGTCGAGCTGGCCAAGCACGTGCTGCTCGCCTTCGGCGTGATCCTGCTCGCCGGCACGCTCACCGCCCTGGTGGCGCAGAAGCTGCGCGTCCCGGACGTGGCGCTGTTCCTCCTGGTCGGGACCGCGCTCGGCCCGGCCGGCGGGGGCTGGCTGCGCATCGACACCGGCTCGGCCCTGAACCAGCTCATCCTGATCTTCGGCTCGTGCTACATCCTGTTCGACGGCGGCGCGTCGCTGCGCCTGAAGGTGCTGAAGGAGGTCTGGGTCACGATCGTCCTGCTCGCGACGGCCGGCGTGCTCGTCACGGCGGTGGTCACGGCGGCCGCGGCGTGGTATTTCCTCGCCGTGCCGGGCATGGTCGCGCTGCTGCTCGGGATGGCGATCGCGTCGACCGACCCGGCGACCCTCGTCCCGATCTTCAGGCAGGTGCGGATCAAGGAGCGCGTCGCGCAGACCGTCATGAGCGAGTCCGCGTTCAACGACGCCACCGGCGCGATCGGCACCTTTGCCGTTCTCGGCGTGGCCATGGGGACCGGGGCCTTCTCGCCGGCGCGGGCGCTGCTCGACCTCGCGCAGCAGGCGGGCATCGGCATCGTCGCGGGCGCGGTGCTCGGCTATTGCGCGGCGCTGCTCATCGCGCACGAGCGCTGGGCGTTCCTCGCCGAATACGCGCCCGCGGTGACGCTGATGGCGGTGATCGGCGCCTACCTCGGGGCCGACGGCCTGCAGGCGAGCGGCTTCATGGCGGTGTTCGTCTTCGGCATCGTGGTCGGCAACAAGGACGCGTTCGGCTTCCGGATGAGCGGCGCCGAGGCGCAGAAGCTCGACGAGTACGTGGCGACCACGGCCTTCCTCATGCGCATGTTCATCTTCGTCCTGCTCGGCTCGCAGGTCGATTTCGGCCTGATGAGCCGCTACCTCGCGCCGGGCGTCGCGGTCGTCGCCGTCTTCATGCTGCTCGCGCGGCCGGCGGCGGTCCTGCTGTGCGCGCTGCCCGACCGGCGCGCGCGCTGGAGCGCGAGAGAGATCGTCTTCATGTGCTGGACGCGCGAGACCGGGGTCATTCCCGCCGCGCTCGCGGGCCTGCTGGTCGGGATGAAGGCGCCGGGCGCGGAGATCATCGCGTCGGTCACCTTCCTCGCCATCATGATCACGATCCTCGTCCAGGCCACGACGACCCGGTGGCTCGCGGGCCGGCTCGGGCTGCTTCTCGCGGACTAGAGCCTCAGACCGCCGCCTGCATCCAGCGCTCGCACTGCCAGCGCACGACGCCGGCGAGCGAGCCGGTCTCGCGCAGCTTCGTGCGCATGCGGCGCGCGTCGTTCTCGCGCGCGCGCGCGCCGAGGAGCAGCGCCTCGAGCGCGGGCCGGCAGCGAAGCTCGGCCGCGTGCTCCTCCAGCCGCCCGAAGCCCGAGACGATGTCGTCCGCGAGCACGGTGCGGCGTCCGTCGACCGGGTCGATGATGCTCGCCTCGAGGCCGTAGCGGCACGCCTGGAAGCGGTTGTAGTTGTACGGCAGGTACCAGTCGTCGGTGATCGGCCGGCGCGGCTCGCTGAGGAAATGCCGCGCGAGCACCTGCGCGTAGGCGGCGAGCGCCGCGGCGTGCGCGATGCCGAGCGGCGTGTCGCAGGCGCGGATCTCGATCGTGCCGTACTCGGGCTTGGGCCGGATGTCCCAGTAGAAGTCCTTCATGCTGCGCGCGATGCCGAAGCCGCGCATCTTCGCGAAGTACGCCTCGAACTGCGCCCAGTCGCGCACGAGCGGGATGCGCCCGCTCAAGGGGAACGCGTTCACGATCGACAGGCGCGACGAGTCGAACAGGGTGTCCTCGCCCTGGTGGAACGGCGACGAGGCGGACAGCGCGATGAAGTGCGGCACGTAGCGCGAGAGCATGTGCGTCAGGTACACCGCGTCGTCGCCGCTCGCGCAGCCGACGTGGATGTGCTGGCCGAACACGGTGAACTGCTTGGCGAGGTAGCCGTACTCGTGCGCGACCTGGTTGAAGCGCTCGGTGTCGTAGATGCGCCGGTCGCTCCAGGTCTGGAACGGGTGCGCGCCGCCGCCCGCGATGCCGACGTTGAGCCGCTGCGCGGCGGCGACGATCACGTCGCGCATCGCGACCAGCTCGGCGAGCATGCCGGCGTGCCCGGCGTGGATCGAGGTGGCGAGCTCGATCATGCTCTCGGTCACCTCGGGCTTGATCTCGCCCGGGTAGGGCGCGCCGCCCTTCAGCGCGGCGAGCAGGTCGGACGCGCCGCGCGTGAGGTTGTAGTCGCGCGTGTTGACGATCTGCACCTCGAGCTCGATCCCGATCGTGAGCGGGGGCGACTCGGCGAAGCCCAGCCGCGCGGGCGAGCGCTGCGCCGTCTCCACCTCAGTGCCTTCCCGCCGGCTCGGGCCGCGCCTCGCCCGCGATCCGGAACGCCACCTGGGTGAAGATCGGCCCGAAGATCTCCATCAGCACCACCGCGGGCAGCACGACCGTGAAGAGGCTCCGCCCGAACTCCGGGAAGAGCGCCTGCGTGTCCTGCAGCATGACCACCGCGAAGCCCGACATCGGCGCGAGGCTCGCCGCGAGGCACAGCCCCTGGCGCGCCTTCAGGCCGCTGCCGGGGATGAAGGCCATGACGCCGGCGACCTTCCCGACGAAGCGCGCGAGCGCGAACGAGGCGCCGAGCGCAATGCCGGTCCAGGCCGCGCCCAGGTCGAGGTTCGCGCCGCTCAGCACGAACAGGATCACGAAGAACATCTGGCCCGTCAGCCCGAAGTCGGCGGCCGAGACGATGCGGTTGCGGTCGAGATTCCGGAGCAGCGCGCCGTAGGCGAACAGCGCGAGCAGCACCGAGAGCTTGAGCACGATCGCCATGCCCACGGTCACGAGGATCAGCCCGATCAGCAGGGTGAGCTGCACGTCGTCGCGCCCGCGCAGCACGCGCGCGAGCGCGAGCGTCACGGCGCTCGACGCGAGCCCGAGCGCGAACGAGCCGGCGAGCAGGTAGAGCGGGTGCAGCAGGATGGTGAGCAGCGCGCCGCCGTACTCGAGGTACAGCCAGGGCACGAGCGCCGTGAGCGCGAGCACCGCGACGCTCGAGTTGAGCGCGGTCAGGAGCAGCGAGCGCTGCGTCACCTGCCCCTGCGCGCCGAGGTCCGCGGTGATGCGCATCACCGCGGCGGGCGACGTGGCGATGCCGATCGCCGCCGCCGTCGCCGCCTGCAGCGGCTCGATCTCGAAGAAGCCGTGCAGCGTGAAGTAGCCGAGCACCGCGACGCAGCCGCACTCGGCGAGCGAGGTGAGCGCGAGCCGCGGCGCGCGCCGCAGCCACTGCAGGTCGAGGTGCTGGCCGAGGTCGAACAGGATGAGGCCGATCGAGACGTCGGCGAGCACGTGCAGGTCCTGCAGCAGGCGGATGTCGATCGCGCCGACGCCGTTCGGCCCGAGCGCGAGGCCCGCCGCCGCGTAGCCGGTGATGCGCGGCAGCCGGAACGCGCGCTCGGCGAGCTGGCCGCCGGCGATGCCGGCGAGCAGCAGCGCGCCGAACCACGCGATCTGGGTGGACACGAACGGCAGTGCCGGCAGGAACGACAGATCCGACATGCGCTGAACCTCTGCTCCGTTTCGCCGCGGCGGCAGGGCGTGTGGCGGCTCGTTTCGCTTGTTGTTCGCGCCGGCCCGGGACGCCGGCTACATTGTTTTCGAAGAGACCCGGTTTCGACAAGAGCGGCGGCGGCCGGTTCCTCCGGGATGACCGGCGATCGGTGGGTTTACCCGCCTATCCGAGCGCCTTCACCATGTCTTCGACGACCTTTTTCGCGTCGCCGAAGACCATCATGGTCTTGTCCATGTAGAAGAGCGGATTGTCGAGCCCCGCGTAGCCCGAGGCCATCGAGCGCTTGTTCACGAGCACGGTGCGCGCCTTGTTCGCCTCGATGATCGGCATGCCGTAGATCGCGCTGCCCTTCTCGTGCGCGAGCGGGTTCACGACGTCGTTCGCGCCGAGGACGAGCGCGACGTCGGTGGTCCCGAACTCGCCGTTGATGTCGTCCATCTCGACCACCTGGTCGTAAGGCACCTCGGCCTCGGCGAGCAGCACGTTCATGTGGCCGGGCATGCGTCCAGCGACCGGGTGGATGGCGTAGCGCACGTTGACGCCCTTGGCGATCAGCTTCTGCGCGAGCTCCTTCACCGCGTGCTGCGCGCGCGCGACCGCGAGCCCGTAGCCCGGCACGATCACCACGGACTCCGCGTTCGCTAGCAGGAAGGCCGCGTCCTCGGCCGAGCCCGACTTCACCGTCTTTTGCGAGCTGTCCGCGGCGGCCGCGCCCTCGGCCGCGCCGAAGCCGCCCAGGATCACGCTGAAGAACGAGCGGTTCATCGCCTTGCACATGATGTAGGAGAGGATCGCGCCCGAGGAGCCGACGAGCGACCCCGCGATGATCAGCATCGTGTTGTTGAGCGAGAAGCCGATGCCCGCCGCCGCCCAGCCCGAGTAGCTGTTCAGCATCGAGATCACGACCGGCATGTCGGCGCCGCCGATCGGGATGATGATCAGCACGCCCAGCACGAACGCGATCGCGAGCATGACGAGGAACGGCGTCCACGCCTTCTCCTCGGCGAGGAAGAAGGCGACCCCGAAGCCGATCATGACGACCGCGAGCACGAGGTTCACCAGGTGCTGGCCCTTGAACACGACCGGCGCGCTCGAGAAGAGGCGGAAGTGCTTGCCGAGGCCCGCGAGCTTGCCGAAGGCGATGACGCTGCCGGAGAACGTGATCGCGCCGACGAAGGTGCCGATGAAGAGCTCGAGGCGGTTGCCGCGCGGCAGCGGGTCGTGCTCGCCGAAGGCGGCCGGGTTGTTGACGACCGAGACCGCGATCAGCACCGCCGCCATGCCGACGAGCGAGTGCATCGCCGCGACCAGCTCGGGCATCTGCGTCATCTGCACGCGCCGCGCGACGATCGCGCCGATCGTGCCGCCGATCACCATCGCGAGCAGGATCAGGTCGATGCGGCCGCGGGCGACGATCGCGATGGTGGTGACGACCGCGATCGTCATGCCGGCGATGCCGAAGGCGTTGCCGCGGCGCGCCGTCTCCGGCGACGAGAGGCCCTTCAGCGCCAGGATGAAGCAGACCGACGCGAGGAGGTACCAGAGCGCGACCAGGTTGGCGCTCATTTCTTCTCCGCCGTCTCGGCTTTTTTAGGCGTCTTCTTCCGGAACATCTCGAGCATGCGCTGCGTGACGAGGAACCCGCCCGCGACGTTCACCGAGGCGAGCGCGACCGCGACCGCGCCCATGAGCGAGCCGAAGTCGATCTGCGCCGGCCCGGCGGCGAGGATCGCGCCGACGATGATCACCGACGAGATCGCGTTGGTCACGCTCATCAGCGGCGTGTGCAGCGCCGGCGTCACGTTCCAGATGACGTGGTAGCCCACGAACACCGCGAGCACGAACACGATGAGGTTGATGACGTTCGGGTCGACGGTTCCGGTCATGGTCAGGCCTTCTTCACCACTTCGCCGCCGGAGCACACGAGCGACCCGGCGATGATCTCGTCCGCGCGATCGAGCTTCGATTCGCCCGTCTTGGGATCGACGATCAGCGCGAGGAAATTGATGAGGTTCCGGGCGTAGAGCGCGCTCGCGTCGGCCCCGACCATCGCGGGGAGGTTGGTGTACCCGATGATCTTGACGCCGTGCTTCACCACGACCTTGTCGCGCTCGGTGAGCGGGCAGTTGCCGCCCTGCTCGATCGCCATGTCGAGGAGCACGGCGCCGGGCTTCATCGCGCGCACCGTCTCCTCCTTGATCAGGACGGGGGCGGGGCGTCCCGGGATCAGCGCGGTGGTGATGACGATGTCCGCGGCCTTCGCGCGCTCGTGCACGAGCTCGGCCTGGCGGCGCATCCAGTCGGCGGGCATCGGCCGCGCGTAGCCGCCGGCGCCTTGCGCGATCTGCTTCTCCTCGTCGGTGAGGTAGGGCACGTCGAGGAACTTCGCGCCGAGCGACTCGATCTGCTCCTTCACCGCGGGCCTCACGTCGGAGGCCTCGATCACGGCGCCGAGGCGCTTCGCGGTCGCGATCGCCTGCAGCCCCGCGACGCCGGCGCCGAGGATCAGCACGCGCGCGGCCTTCACCGTGCCCGCGGCGGTCATCAGCATCGGCATGAAGCGCTGGTATTCGTTCGCGGCGACGATCACCGCCTTGTAGCCGGCGATGTTCGCCTGCGACGAGAGCACGTCCATCGACTGCGCGCGCGTGGTGCGCGGCAGCCACTCCATCGCGAACGCGGTGACGCCGGCTTGAGCGAGGCGCTGCATCGCCGCGCCGTCGTAGGGATTGAGCAGGCCGACGAGGACCGCGCCGCGCTTGAGCATCCCGACCTCGGCGTCCTGCGGGCCGCGCACCTTGAGCACGATGTCGGCGCCGAGCGCCTCGGGAGCGCCCGCGATCCTGGCGCCGGCGGCCTGGAAGTCCGCGTCCGGCACGCTCGCCGCCACGCCCGCGCCCGACTGCACGATCACGGCGTGGCGCCCGCCCGCGGCCAGCTTCTTCACGGTCTCGGGCGTCGCGGCCACGCGCGATTCGCCGGGGCGCGTCTCCGCTGGGATGCCGATGTTCATGGGTCGTTTATTGTTCTCGGGCGCTCGGGGGAAGCGGCCGCACGCCGGCCGGAGGAAGCACGATGATACAACGCCGCAGCGGGCGCTGACTACGCGTCGTTCGGGGCGCGTCTATAATGACCCGGCCCTCAACGCCGCTTCGCAGAACGCCGCAACATGGCCGAATCCGGCAGCACCGCCGATTTCCTCGTCGCACCCGCCGCGCTCCCCGGCCGCCCGGGCGAATCCCGATGGCGCCTCTTCGCGCGCACCGCGTTCCCCTTCCTGGTCGTCGGCGCGATCTGGGAATCGGTCGCGCGCGCCGGCGCGTTCCCGCGCAAGCTCTTCCCCACGCTCGAGGACATCGCGGCGTCGTTCTGGCGCCTCGCCGCCGACGGCATCATGCTGCACCATGCTTTCGACACGGTGCTGCGGCTGCTCGCGGGCTTCGCGCTCGCGGCGGCGGTGGGCGTCGCGGTCGGCGTGGCGATGGGCCGCTGGCGCCGCGCCGAGGACGTGCTGCTGCCGCTGGTCTCGATCGGCGCGCCCATCCCGGGGATCGCGTACACGCCGCTGTTCCTGCTCTGGTTCGGCCTGGGCAACCTGCCGACGGTGCTGCTGGTCGCCTTCGTCTCGGCGTTCCCGATCGTGATCAACAGCTGGAGCGGCGTGAAGGCGGTGAAGGAGATCTGGGTGCGCGCCGCGCAGGCGATGGGCGCCGACGACCGGCGCCTGTTCCAGAAGGTGATCCTGCCCGGCGCGCTGCCGTACATCTTCACCGGGCTGCGCCTGGGCCTCGCGCAGGCCTGGCGCATCCTGGTCGCGGTCGAGATGCTCGCCGCCGTGCCCTGGGGCCTCGGCTGGCTGATCTTCGGCGCGCGCGAGTTCCTCGACACCGACGTGATGCTCGCGGGCATAGTCGTCATCGGCGCCATCGGCCTCGCGCTGGAGAAGCTCGTGTTCGAGCGGCTCGAGCGCTACACGGTCGTGCGCTGGGGGATGATGAAATCGTGAGCGACGCGGCCGCGCGCAAGCGCTCCTGGCGCCGCGCCGCGGCGGCGCTGGTTCTCGTCGCCGCGGGCTACGAGGCGCTCGCCCGCAGCGGCGTGTTCCCCGCGGTGCTGCTGCCGCCGCTGCCCACCATCGCGCGCACGCTCGCGGCCATGACGGCCGATGGAAGCCTGCCGCGCCACGCGCTGTATACCCTGGAGCGGGTGCTCGCCGGGCTCGGCCTCGCGGTCGCCGTCGGCCTGCCGCTCGGCATCCTGATGGCGCGCTTCCGCGCCGCGGAGCATTTCCTCATGCCGCTCGTCTCCGTGCTCATGCCGATCCCCTCGCTCGCGTGGGTGCCGCTGTTCATCCTGTGGTTCGGCCTGGGCAACGTCACCACCGTGCTCGTGGTCTTCTACGCCGCCACCTTCCCCATGCTGCTCAATACCTGGAGCGGCGTGCGCGCGGTGAATCCCCTATGGCTGCGCGCGGCCGGGTCGATGGGCGCGCGCGGGCGAGCGCTCTTCTGGAAGGTGATGGTGCCGGGCGCCTCGCCCTTCATCCTCACGGGCGTGCGCCAGGCGTTCCTGCGCGCCTGGATCGCGGTGGTCGGCGCCGAGATGCTGGCGGGCTCCGACTGGGGGCTCGGCTGGGTGATCTTCGACGCCAAGGAGTTCCTCAACGCCGACGTCATGATGGCCTCGCTCGTCGTCATCGGCGCGATCGGCTTCCTGTTCGAGCGCCTGGTGTTCGGCTCGCTCGAGCGCGCCACGGTCATGCGCTGGGGCATGGTCCGCGCGGCGAAGGCCTGACCGGGAAGGACGCGATGGCGCACATCGAGGTCCGCGACGTCACCCTGGTGTACGACACGCCCGGCGGCCGCGTGCCCGGCATCGAGCGCGTGAGCTTCGATATGGAGGCGTCCGAGTTCCTGTGCATCGTCGGCCCGAGCGGCTGCGGCAAGACGACGCTGCTCAACATCCTCGCCGGCTTCCTCGCGCCGGCCGCCGGCGACATCCGCATCGGCGGCAAGGCGGTCGCCGGCAACGGCCTCGACCGCGGCGTCGTGTTCCAGGACTTCGCGCAGCTGTTCCCGTGGCGCACCGCGCTCGGCAACGTCGCCTTCGGGCTGGAGATGAAGGGCGTGCCGAAGGACGAGCGCGAGCGCATCGCGCTGCGCCAGCTCGCGCTGGTCAAGCTCGACAAGTTCGCCAACGCCTACCCGCACCACCTCTCGGGGGGCATGCAGCAGCGCGTCGCCATCGCGCGAGCGCTCGCCTACAACCCGGCGGTGCTGCTGATGGACGAGCCCTTCGCCGCGCTCGACGCCATGACGCGCGACGAGATGCAGAGGCTGCTCGCCGAGGTCTGGCGCGAGACGCGCAAGACCGTGATCTACGTGACCCACAACGTCGCCGAGGCGGTCTACCTCGGCGACCGCGTGATCGTGATGACGCCGCACCCGGGGCGGGTGAAGTCCGAGCTGCGCGTCGGGCTGCCGCGGCCGCGCGATCCGCTGAGCGTCGAGTTCCTGGAGGTCCAGAAGCGCCTGCTCCAGCAGCTGAGCGAGGCGTCACAACAACGATGAAGCGCGCATCCCTTTTCATAGGAGGAAACACCATGACCATCGATCGACAACGTGCGAGCCGCCGGCGGTTCCTCGCGGCCTCGGGCGCGGCGGCGCTCGCGGCGGGATTCGGCGTGCCGGCGCGGGCGCAAGGCGCCACCGTGCGCCAGGGCTACCAGACCAACATCTGGGGCATGCCGACCTACTACCTGCTGCACTCGGGGCACCTCGAGAAGCACGGCGTCAAGGCCGAGGAGTTCGCAGTGCCCTCGGGCAACCTCACCATGCAGCAGATGGTCGCGCGCCAGGTCGATCTCGGCACCTACGCGGGCCCCTCGTTCGTCATCGGCAACGCGCGCGGCGGCCTGGTCGCCGTCGCCGTCATCGAGCAGGTGGGCAAGACGACGCAGGTCGTGGCGCGCAAGGAGCTCGGGATCACGAAGATCGAGCAGCTGCGCGGGAAGAAGATCGCGAACCAGACCGGCTCCTCGATCGGCAACATCTTCGTCGACCAGATCGCGCCGCGGCACGGCCTGAAGAAGGGCGACTACCAGGAAGTGCGCATGAACGTGAACGACATGGTCGCGGCGATGGCGTCCAAGACCGTGGACGCGATGATCAACGTCGAGCCGTACAACGCGATCGCCGAGTCCGAGGGGATCGGCACCTCGATCATGAACTACTGGGACGTCGACCGCATGCCGGTCTTCATGGCGGCGACGCCGGAGTTCGTCGAGAAGAACCCCGACACCCTGGTCGCCTACCTCAAGGCCTGGCTCGACGTCGGCCGCGACTTCAAGCAGTCGCCCGACAAGGTCGCGGGCGTCATCTTCGACTTCTACAAGTCGAAGGGCTACAAGATGTCGCAGGACACCTTCGCCAAGGCGGTCGCGACCATCGACGTCAACCCCGGCTTTCCCGGGAACCTGCGCGACTACATGCAGGAGCAGGCCGAGGTCCTGATGAAGGCGAAGACCATCAAGGCGGTGCCGGACTGGGGCAAGGCGCTGCGGCCCGAGTTCATGCGCAAGGCCGGCGGCTGAGCGCGCGAAAGAAAGGACGAGACATGACCGTGAAAGTGCGACGCGTGGTCACGGGCCACGACGACCAGGGACGCGCGGTGGTGGCGATCGACGAGATCGCGAAGAACGTCATATCGAGCCGCCCGGGAGCGTCGTCGTGCGTCGTCTGGACCACCGAGGGATTCCCCGTCGACAATTCGGGAGACGCCGACACCTCGACGCGCAAGGTCGGGACGACGCTCGCGGGCGGAACGGTGTTCCGCATCGTCGAGTTCTCGCCCGGGGTCGCGCCGCGCAACCACCGCACCGACTCGATCGACTGCGCCGTCGTGATGTCGGGCGAGATCGACATGGAGCTCGACGGCGGCCGCTCGGTGCACCTGAGGGCGGGCGACGTGCTCGTGCAGCGCGGCACCATCCACAACTGGGTGAACCGCGGCAGCGTCCCGTGTCAGATCGCGTTCGTGCTGATCGATGCGAAGCCCGTGCAGGCGGGCGGCAAGACGCTCAACGCGGTCGGCTGAGCGCGGGTCACTGCCCCGGCGAGAGGTCGATCTCCACGGAGCGGCCGCGCTCGAGCGACTCGCTCGCGCGGCCGGGCGTGCTGCGCGGCGCGGGCGCGCCGCCCGGCGAGCCGGACACGGCGAGCGCCGGGGCGGCTTTTCCGGGTCCGCCGGGTGCCGGGCCGTTGACCGGGGTTTCTCCTCCGGGCGCCGCGGGGCTGCCGGTCCCGGCTTCCGGCGGCGCGACCGCCGGCGGCGGCGGCGGAGTCATGAAGTCGACCACGGGATTGCGCTGAAGCGCGACCGTTCCGGTGCCCGCGTGCACCTCGACCGGCGGGACGAGGACCTGCGGCGGCACCGAAGCCGGGATCTCGGGCTCGCTGGGCGTCGGCGCGGCGGGCGCCGGTGCGGGAAGCGCGGGCGCCGCCGCGGGAAGCGCGGTCACGCCGCTCCCGCTCCATCCGAGCACCGTGCTCGATGCCGGGTCGGGGAGGCTCGCCGCGAAACTCTGCGCATCGGCGAGCGTCTTCTGCAGCCAGGTGAACTGCCTGCTGTCCGGCGTGGCGTCGTTGCGAACGGCAAAGCCGAAGCCGGCGATGCCGAGCGCGCCGAAGTCGAGGCTCGCCGACTCGTCCTGCATATACAGCGGCAGCGCCTCGGTGAGATTGTTGCCGGCCTCGACCGAGATGCCGGTCGTCTGCTGGTCGAAGAAGCGGTTGCTCTGGAACAGCGCTACGCCGCCCCAGGCGTTGCTGAGCGTCGTCGAGTTGCGGATCACGACGTTCGCGCTGTCGGTGATCTGGATGCCGGCTCCGGCGGTCGTGCCCGCGTCGTTGCCGACGGGCGCGCCGTCGGCGGTGACGCGGTCGATGGTCGCGCCGACGACGCCGTTCAGGTCGAGCTCGGCCTTGAACGCGCCGCGGCTCGTGACGTCGGTGATCGTGAAGTCGCGCAGGCGCGAGGACGCCGCGGCGCCCGCGGGCTGCACCTTGATGCCGTACGACGAGGACGAATTCGCGGTCGGACCCCAGAGCGTGAAGTCGGAGAGCGCGACGTGATCGGCGTCGACCAGCAGGCCGTATCCCGAAACGCCGCGCGCGTCGATCGTCGTCTGCGACTGGCCCGAGCCGGCGAGCGTCAGGCTCTTGTGCACGCCGAGGGTCGCCGCCTGCACGTACGTCCCGGCGCCGACGTCGACCGTGTCGCCGTTCGCCGCGCGGTTGATGCCCGCCTGGATGCTCGACTGGATCGAGGTCTTCAGCCGCGGCGTAAAATGCACGCCGTCGGGAGTGCTCTGGTAGATCTCGCCGCGCGCGTTCCCCGCGGCGTCGGTCACGAGCACCGAGCGGTCGAACGTGTTGTCGCGCATCACCTGCCGGAGGTCGACGCCCTGCTGCTCGCCGCGCACCAGCACCGACTCGTCGAAGCCGCTGAAGCGGTTGCCGGTGACGGTCGCGGCGCCGATCGGCATCGGCCGCCACGGGATCTCGTCCATCTTGCCCGTCAGGAGCAGCCCGCCGAAGGTGTAGTTGGCGCTGCCCGCGAAGGTATTGCCCGAGACCGCGCGGTCCGCGGCGGGCTGGAACGTCCCGTTCGCGGCCGCGCCGGTGCCGTTCGTGAGCGACACCGAGCCGTCGAGGAAGATGCTGCCGGTCACGGTGAGCTTCTCGATGTCGTGGCCGGCGAGCAGCTCGCCGAAGTAGAGCGCGCCGGCTCCGCCCGGAACCTGGCGATTGTCGACGACGCTGTTCCTGAACGTGAAGTCGTCGCCCGCGATCTCGATCGTCTTGTTGGCGCCGGGAACGTACGGCTTGAAGCCGAGCCCCTGGATTGTGACGTGGTCGGCGACGACGCCGTGGTTCATGCCGAAGTCGGTCGACGTCTCCGCGGTGATCCACGCCAGCACGCCGGCGGCGCTCGCGACCGGATTGCCGAGCGCGTCCACGCCGCGCAGCGTCAGGCCGTCCTTGTTCAGGAGCAGGCCGAGGTCGTAGATCCCCGGGATGCCGATGTCGCGGCTCCGCGCGATCTCGGTGTAGCTCCCGGGATAGACGTTGACGGTCGCCGCGGACGCGGC
>Ga0070741_10004366_pt1 | contig 33090 bp, 16 predicted proteins | sample Coa_R1_4_FD_66440 | JGI IMG/M metagenome (GOLD analysis project Ga0070741, IMG submission 66440) | Surface soil microbial communities from Centralia Pennsylvania, which are recovering from an underground coalmine fire - Coalmine... | ecosystem: Environmental > Terrestrial > Soil > Unclassified ... | reverse complement strand
TGCGGGTTGCCGCCTCTGGGACGGCGTCCACGCCGCCGCCTGTTTCTCCCTCCTCCACCGGAGGGGCGTCCTGGTCCTGCATTCATATTGTTCTCGTTTAAGTCCTGTTTAATTCGCCTGAGAAGCGAACGCATTTTGCGGCCCTGAAACTCACCGCGATTGGTTGACCTTGCGTCACGCAGCTGCACGTAGCGTGCGGAAAAACCCATTGCGGCTGGAAACTCGTTCTTTGAACTCTTTGTTCGTTGTGCGCCCGGAGCCGTTAGGCGCGGAAGGCCAGCCGAGGGGGCTTGGCCGTTGGGAACACTATTATGGTATCGCTCCCGGCAAAGCTGCGCAAGAGCTAACTAACCTTAGTTTTACACAGAGGTAACAGTAGGTTCCTGGAAAATCGAAACGTCCCGGCCCTACTAGAAGCGTCTTCGCAGTCTACCCACTCGTTGTGATCTGACGCGCCCATTGCATCGCCTGCCAATACGCCGTTGCGACTTCGGTTTCATTGAGTCCAAGATCTCGCGTTGCGCGGGCGACACTCTCCCAATCTCCCGATTCCCGCGCCAGCATCAGGTCATAGATCGGACGTAGATTACTGGTTTTTCCCAGTAGCACTGCTTTGGTCTCAAAGTCCATCGGAATTGCTTCCAGCACTTGCGCCATCGGGATTTCCAGTATGGCATCGACCATTGAAAATAGTCCCATCAGAAACAAATCCGATTCGCCATGCGGCACCTTGGGCGACAGCAGCTCACAAAATCGCGCTCGAATCATGGCTGAAGAAACCAGCTCGCTCGACCGGTTCTCTGCAATATTCAGTGTTGCAATCAGCCGTACCCATCGCCTCACTTCCCGCTCACCCAACAGTGCCAGCGCATGCCGAATCGAATGAACTTCATTTTGAACGCCGAAAGCCGATGAGTTCAGATACCGGAGCAGGCGATACGTAATCGACACCTCCTGCTTGATCATGGCCTCGAACTTCCGGACGTCAATTTCTGCCTGCGAGACCTCACGCAGCAACCGCAGATAGTTCATTTTGTTCGCGGGAATCTCGCGGGACTGCATCAGCTCCGGCTTGCGAAAAAAATAACCTTGGAAATAGATAAAGCCTGCCGCCTTCGCGGCCGCGAATTCCTCGCGCGTCTCCACCTTTTCCGCCAGCAGCCGGCAACGCCACCGCCCGTACTTGTTCATCATGGCGACGCTTTGTTCGATTGTGGTTTGCCGGACGTCGACTTTGAGAATGTCGGCAAATTCCGTCAGTGGCTCACGAGCATCGCCGGGAACGAAGTCGTCTAGCGCGATGACATATCCTGCCTGCTTCAACCGTTGCAGCGCCCCTACCACCAGATCATCCACAGGCACGGACTCAAGCACCTCCACCACACCCAGGGTCGAGGGCAGAAGCGTCATGTAATCCTTAATCAATACTTCGCGCGTGCAGTTCATGAAGCCGCGACGCCCATCGCAGAGCATCTCCAATCCCATTTGGATGGAAGCATCGAGCGTGCGGCGTGATGCCGAATCGGCATCAGTTTCGCGAAAGTGGTTTTCGATGCCGTCGCGAAACAGCAACTCGTAGCCAAAGACTTTTTCGTCAGCCGTAAGAATGGGCTGACGAGCCACGTAGTTGAAGCGCGCTGCTGAATCCGGGGGATTGGAGGCAGGGAGAGGTTTGGAGGCGCTCACTGTCTCAACATCGGCTTAGGCTTTGATTGCTTTAGACGGCAAATGGCGAGGTTTGCTGCCGAGGCTCGTCGTGAAGCTACTGCTTACTGAACCGTGAAATTTATGGTCGTACTGTGCGTCAACCCCGTGCCGCCGCTATTTGTTCCAGTACCGGTCACCGTGACGGTGTAGGTTTGCGGACCCTGATTCTTATTATTGTTGCCGCTCCCGCCGCCGCAGCCAACCGAGGTGATCGCAATTGCCAGCAACGTCAAGCCAAATATCGCAAGCCATCTCCGGCGCGAAGAAATACTTCCCAGGATTGCGACTGCGAAAATTCCTCCACCCGTCCCGATCCAAAGCCCACGCGGATGTCTTCCATTCGGCATGCGAAGGTCCGCACTCGCGGTGAGACTCATGCTGGACGTTTGTGTGCTCGCCGAGCTTAGATCAACGCTAGCTGGATTGAGCGAACACGAAACTTTGGTTGAACTCGCGCTGCATGTCAGGTCGACAGTTCCAGCGAATCCATTGAGCGCCGACACAGTAACGGTCGATGTGCCGGTTTGCCCGGTTCCACCAACACTCGCAGGCAGGCCGGAAATTGTGAAGTCGCCGCCAGGGTTGGCGCCGATCGCGGCAAGCCATGCTGTGATCAGATTGTTAACGTCGAGCGACCCGAGTCCCGTCACCTGGTCGTATCCTGTGCCTGCTGAGAAACCGATACTGGTCGTTCCACTCGGACAATTCTTCGTGCCCGACGTGCACGGAACTTTATTGTCGCCGGAAGTGACGTCGTGAAACACATTCGGCGTGCTGGCCGCCAGGCTGTACAACATCGGGTTCACGTTGCCGAGCCCGTTAGAACCTGTAGCTTGAGCTACAAGCGCCAGAATGCCGGCGAAGGTCGGTGCCCCGGCTGAGGTACCGCCAACAGCCGTAAGACCATTGTTGAAGCTATTCGCCCCGGTATTGCTGTCAGTTGTACGGAATCCGTTAGCACAACTAACCGCAGTAGTTGAAACTCCGGTATAAAAATCCTCCGAGCAAAAGAGATACGGGTCGTGAAAATCGGAGGCATTCAGAGCAATGTCTGGTACATCTCGCTTGCTATCCGCCGGAACCCCTGTTCCGGTCTGCCAGGAAGGCTTGCCGAATACAGTACTCGCGCCACCGCCAGTTGCGTCCATGCTGGGCGGATTCTGTTGAAGTGATTGAGTAACATCGTTCCACGATTTTTCGGGAATGTAACTTAACGCTGTTCCGGTCGGGCTTGAGGGAGTACACCCTTGCCCCCAATACTGAGTTGGCTGCCCGCAACCTCCGCTTACAGCGCCAGCCGCGTCACCGTTGAACTCTGTTCCTCCAACTCCCGTCACCTCCGGAATACTCGCCGGTACATCGACCTGTAATCCATTTGTTGCCGAGGCCCCTGAATCGCAGTCCGCTGCTCCGGTATCACCTGCCGGCCCACTGATTGTCTGCCCTTGCGCATTTGCCTGCTGCGCCCAACCCTGCATAGTTAGCACAAACGACTTGGGCAGGTTCGCTTCGCAGTTTCCGTAGCTGATACTGATGATTGGAGCGCGGTCATTCTCGATCGCGTCCTGCAGCGCATCGAAAACATTCGCCGTTCTTTGGTTGCCGCTGCAGCTCCCGCCCGTACCCACCCCAGCATACACATATTTAATGGTCGCGCCCGGTGCCACTGCCGCTGCCCACTCCAGATCGAGGTCAGCTTCGCCCTCATCGCCACTACACTTCATCGCAGTACCGGTTCCCGAAACTTGAATCTGCTGAAAGTTGCTTGACGTCCGCGCAGGGAGACCCGAGGCGCTGCGAAATTTGTCGATGTCAGCCGTGTTGATCGTCGTCTGGCCAACAACCGCGATCGTTTGTCCACTTCCGTCAAAAGTGGAGGGCAAGTCATAAATCGTCGCGAAGTCGCCCGGAATAACAAAATGGTTCCCGCTGGTATTGGAGGTAAACCTCGGAGCCGGGCGCAGCCGCTTCGGTTTCGGATAGAAGCTGTTCAGCCCCCGCACTCCCAAAACTTCTCCGGCAAACGCCACCGGCAGAGAGATGTCGGTTGCATTGGCAAAATGCACCTCTCCATTGCTTGAGTAGTTATGAAGTTCCGTCTTCAGCGCGTATTCGACCTGTCCCACGCTGCCACTGAACGAAATCTCTCTGCGATTCCGTGAAACACCCTCAACCGTCAACCCTTGTGATTGCAGCCACGAAGTGACTTTCGCAAGATCGCTGTCGTTCATGCCAAACCGCGCAGCATACTGCTCCGGCGTGAGCCATTTGTGGTAGTTCGACGACGAACGGTCCTGCTGCTCGCGCAACAGGTTCTGCAGGTCCGCCTGTTGGGCGGCAGAAAGCGCAAACGTGATCGACAGATGGCTCAGTTGCTGCTCCGGTCCGAGCCTTCCTCTGTCCGCCTCCGGGCGCGCAAGTGGATGGGCGGTCCCTTTCACTCTCGCTATTTCGTTCGAGTCAATGCGACGCAGAATTCGATTTCGTGAGATGTCCTGGGTGCTTCCTGCCCCGGCAAAAAGCAGCATCAGACAGAGAATCGTCAGCACGCCCGCGAGGACGGAACTGAAACGCGCGAAGGCCCTTTTGTTCATAAGTGAATTTCCTGATCGCTTGTCGCTCTACGGGCTACGGAATGGCGCTGATTGAAGGAATAGATTCAGGGTACCTCTGCCGAGATGTATTCCCAAGTCTCAAACGTGTAAAGAATTGTTGCAACTGAGGTAACGTGTGACCAAACTGGGGAGGGGGACCCAAGTTCCCTGTCAATGCGCGTATATGCCGAATGCCGTACACTGTGCCTCAGACCATGAAGCTCTCTGTCGTGATGCCGGTCTACAACGAGCGCGCCACGCTGCGTACGGTCATAGAGCGCGTGCTCGCGGTTCCTCTCGAAATCGAATTACTATGCATCGACGACGGCTCAATCGACGGTTCGCGCGAGATACTTCAGGAAATCAGCAGCGCCAATCCGCAAGTCAGAGTCTTCCTGCAGCCGCAAAATATGGGCAAAGGCGCGGCGTTACGCCGCGGCATTCAGGAAGCGACCGGGGATTTCGTAATCATTCAGGACGCCGATCTTGAATACGATCCCGAAGACTACCCGTCACTGCTCGGCCCTTTGCTCGAAGGCAAAGCCGACGTCGTCTACGGCTCGCGCTTTCTTGGCGGGGGCCCGCATCGCGTGCTCTACTTCTGGCACTCAGTTGGCAATTCGGTCTTGACGCTTCTGTCCAATTGCCTCACAAACATCAATCTCAGCGATATGGAGACTTGTTATAAGGCATTCCGGCGGGAGGTAATTCAATCAATCCAGATAGAGGAAGACCGCTTCGGGTTTGAGCCCGAAATCACGGTGAAAGTCGCGAAACGCCGGTTGCGGATTTACGAAGTCGGCATCAGCTACTGGGGCCGAACGTACGAAGAAGGCAAGAAGATAGGCTGGAAAGACGGGGTAAGGGCTCTCTGGTGTCTGCTGAAGTATTCCGTAAAGGAACCGGCCGTTACGCAAGTTCCGCAGCAGCGATTTGCTCCGCCCTCGCTTCCGGAACAGCAAAAAGCCCAGGACTGAACTTCAAGCTCTACCGAGTGTCCAGTTTTAGCGCTCCCTTAATTTTGCGTGAATTTTGCGGCATTGCCCCTCTAGCGAAGTCTTGCAACCACTTTGGTCTGGTAACATCTAACTTTGCGTGCTGCTGAATTGTCTTGCCCTGCAGCAACTCTGTTCTCAAGTTTCCCATCGTAAGGTTCTGGCCTGATGGCCAGCAATTTTTTAAACATCATGGAGGCCTTTCTTTGACGACTACGACGAGCCATCTGATTCCACCCCACGGCGGCGAACTGATGCAGCTGATTGCTTCAGCCGAGCGCAGCGCCGAATTAAAGGCCCATTCCCGCGAATGGCCATCCTGGGACCTGACGGCCCGCCAGCTGTGTGATCTGGAACTACTGTTGAGCGGCGGCTTTTCGCCTTTGTACGGCTTCATGAATCGCGCCGACTACGAGGCAGTCTGTTGCAAGATGCACCTCACCAACGGCCTGATCTGGCCAATGCCGATCACGCTCGACGTCACTGAGGATTTCGCCAAGAAGCTAACGCCCGGCAGCAGCAAAGTCGCATTACGGGATCCGGAAGGCGTCATGCTGGCCGTTTTGCACGTAGAAGAGGTCTGGCAGCCGGACCGCAACGAGGAAGCCCAGTTAGTCTTCGGTACTACCAGCACTGTTCATCCAGGCGTCGATTATCTTCTGAACAAATCGAACCCGTGGTATGTGGGTGGAAAACTCGAGGGCGTGCAGTCGCCGACACACTATGACTTCAAGACCCTGCGCCTCACGCCCGCCGAATTGCGCGCTGAATTCTCGCGCCTGGGATGGCGGCGCGTAGTGGCATTCCAGACCCGCAATCCCATGCATCGCGCCCACGTCGAGTTGACCTTCCGTGCGGCAAAAACCGTAGAAGCCAATCTCCTCATTCATCCTTCTGTGGGAATGACCAAGCCCGGCGATGTGGACTACTTCACCCGCGTGCGTTGTTACCAGTTGCTGCTTTCCAAGTACCCGGCCGGAACGGTGAAGCTTTCCCTCCTGCCGCTGGCTATGCGCATGGGCGGTCCGCGCGAGGCTATCTGGCATGCCCTCATCCGCAAGAATCACGGTGTCACTCACTTCATCGTTGGACGCGATCACGCCGGCCCGGGAAAAGACTCGAACGGCAAGCCGTTCTACGGCCCCTATGAGGCACAGGAGCTATTCAGGAAACACGAGAAGGAAGTCGGGGTCACCATGGTTCCCTTCAGCATGATGGTCTATCTCGAAGACCAGGATTGCTACGTGCCGGACAACGAGGTCCCCACCGGCGCCCGGGTACTGAACATTTCCGGCACCGAATTGCGCGCGCGCCTGAATGAGGGCCGGGAAATCCCAGGGTGGTTCACGTATCCCGAAGTCGTCCGCGAATTACGGCGTAGCTTTCCGCCCCGTCACAAGCAGGGCGTAACAATTTTCTTCACCGGACTTTCGGGGTCAGGCAAGTCCACAATCGCGAATGTGCTGTTGACGAAATTTCTCGAGGTGGGTGGCCGCCCCGTGACGATTCTCGACGGCGACATCGTTCGCAAGCATCTCTCCTCAGAGCTCGGCTTCTCGAAAGAACACCGCGATATCAATATTCGCCGCATCGGTTATGTGGCTTCCGAAATTACGAAAAATGGCGGAATCGCCATTTGCGCACCGATCGCGCCATACGACTCGGTTCGCAAACAGGTTCGTCAGATGGTTGAACCCTACGGAGGCTTTGTCCTCGTGCACGTTGCTACTCCGCTAGAAACTTGCGAGCAACGCGACCGCAAAGGGCTCTATGCCAAGGCGCGTGCCGGAATTGTGAAGGAGTTTACGGGCATCTCTGATCCCTACGAAGCGCCGGCCGATGCCGAGGTAGTAATCAACACCGCAGAGCTGAGCCCCGAAGAGGCGGCCCAGGAAATTATTCTCCATCTTGAGCAGCAGGGATTCATCGGGGTAAACCAGGAGACTGCGATGCCAGTTGCGGTATAAGGCAAAACAAAGCTCAACCTTAGACTCCGTACCCGAATCTCGCATCTCAGAGTAGCCAGCGACCGCTTGGGGTCATTACGTCTTCATGGAATTGGTTGCAGCCAAAATCCTGATCGGGCTCGTAGTCGGATTTCTCATTGGCCTTACCGGCCTGGGCGGAGGTGTATTACTTCTGCCCATTCTCATCTTTGGCCTCCAGGTTCCGGCAATAGTCGCGGTCGGGTCTGACGCTGCGTTTAACCTTCTGACAAAGATTCCGTCAAGCGTTGTGCATCTTGTGAAAGGGACGGTGCGCCATACGGTCGTTCTGGCGCTCGCAGTGGGTAGCGTGCCCGGATCTGCTCTTGGCGTACATTTTCTACAGCATCTTCGCCTGGTTTATGGAAGCGGGGTCAACGATTTCATCAAGTCCGCCGTTGGCATTTTGTTGATTGTGGTGTCCTCATTGCTGCTTCTGCAGCGCAGGATCGAACGGGAAGTCGCCAGCCGCCCACCCACGGCGCGGTCCTTCACTGGCATGGCGGTGATCGGACTCGTTGCGGGATTTCTGGTAGGTATGACCTCGGTTGGCTCCGGGAGCATCATTATGATGCTGTTGCTTTTGTTCTACAGCTATCATCCGAGAGTCATGGTGGGTACTGATATTGTGCACGCGGTTCTGCTCACGGGCGTGACCAGCTTCCTCCATTTCCGCTTGGGAAACGTCGATCCATCCCTCGTCACGTGTTTGCTTGCCGGCTCGATTCCAGGTGGCATTCTTGGCTCATATCTCAGCACACGCCTTCCGGTCCTTTGGTTGCGACGTATCCTGTGTGCGATCCTGTTAACTACCGGGGCCAGGATGCTTTTGGCCACTGCCATACACTGACCCTGAAGGATGAGCCAATCTTCTTATTCTGATGTGCTTGAGAGAATTCAAGCCGCTATAGAAGCGGCGAAGCAGGTCTTTTCGCGTTTTACTCCCGGCGAAATCGCCGCTGAATACAAGGCCGGGCTCGATCCCGTGACCGAGGCCGACCGCGCGCTAGATGCGGTACTACGGAAAAATTTGCTTCGTACCGGTGAAGGCTGGTTGTCAGAAGAAAGCGCCGACGACCTTTCCCGTCTCAATCGCGAGCGAGTCTGGGTCGTCGATCCGCTCGACGGCACGCGCGAATTCGTTGAAGGCATTCCCGAGTTTTGTGTCTCAGTCGCGATGGTCGAGCGCGGCCATCCAGTAGCAGGCGGCATTTGCAACCCCGCCACAAATGAAATTTTTTTGGGTGCCCTGAATACAGGCTTGACTTACAACGGTGCGACAGCGCAAGCAAGTCGGCGCGAGAAACTCCAGGGCGCGCTGGTTCTAGCCAGCCGTAGTGAGACCAAACGCGGAGAGTGGACGCAGTTTCAAAACGCTCCCTTCAAAGTACAACCAATGGGCTCTGTTGCCTACAAACTCGCAAGAGTCGCAGCCGGTCTCGCCGATGTGACTTTCACATTGACCCCAAAGCATGAGTGGGACATCGCAGCCGGCGCGGCACTTGTCGCAAGCGCTGGCGGCTTTGTCCAGACTCTCACATCGCCTCTGGCCTGCAATCGCCGCCACGTGCTAATCGATGGCCTGATCGCCTGCGGCGCCCAATTAAAAGACGAACTGCTGGAATTTCTCTCGCCCCATCTCCAGACAACTGCCCGCGGTTAATCTGTAATAGCCGATAAGGTTTGCTCTGACTTAACTCGTTTTTCAAGGCAGCTAGCCGAGATGCTAGAATTCCCAAATTATGAAGAGCCCCGCAGTTCCCTCCACTCATTTTTCAGAACTGAAGAACAAAATTGAGCAACACCAGGCGCGAGTCGCCGTCATAGGGTTGGGCTATGTCGGATTGCCTTTGGCTCTGCTTTTCAGCGAGCAAGATTTCCCCGTCACGGGCTTCGATATCGACACGCGAAAAGTCTCGACGCTCAATGCAGGCGGCTCCTACATTTACAGGATCACCACCAGTGAGATTCAAACTGCGCAACGGCAGGGGTTCGCTGCAACCTCCAATTATTCGCAGCTGCAAAAAATGGACGCAATCATCATTTGCGTCCCCACGCCACTAAACGAATACCACGAACCCGATCTCAGCTACATCAAGGGTACTGCGGAATCACTTGCGCCACATCTCCAGCCGGGACAATTGGTTGTTCTCGAGAGCACCACTTATCCGGGCACGACTGAAGAAGTTCTGGTGCCGATTCTCGAAAAAGGAAATTCTCACGGTTTAAAAGCAGCGCGCGGCGAAGATGCCGGCGAAAAATCGTTTTTCGTGGCATTCTCCCCCGAACGCGAGGATCCCGGCAATCAAACGGTCGCACGTCGCGACATTCCCAAAGTGGTTGGCGGCTTGGACACTTGCGCCTCCGAACTCGCTGCCTCGCTTTACGGGTCGATATTCAACCGAACAGTGCCGGTTTCTTCGCCTGCTGTCGCGGAGATGACGAAGCTTCTCGAAAACATCTACCGCTGCGTGAACATCGCTCTGGTTAATGAATTGAAACTGCTCTGCCTGCGGATGGGCATCGACATTTGGGAGGTTATCGAAGCCGCTTCTACGAAGCCTTTCGGATTTCATCCTTTCTATCCAGGCCCGGGACTCGGAGGCCACTGCATTCCCGTGGATCCGTTTTATCTTTCATGGAAAGCGAAGGAGTGGGACTTTCACACTCGCTTCATTGAACTGGCGGGCGAAATCAATACCAACATGCCATACCACGTGCTTGATTCAGTGGTACGCGCCTTAAATCAGCACAGGAAATCCATAAACGGCTCCAAGGTCCTGGTCCTTGGGATCGCGTACAAAAAAGACATTGACGATCTCCGCGAATCTCCCGCCTTGACCATTATTGAATTGCTGCAGAAAGAAGGCGCGCAGGTCAGCTACAACGATCCCTATTTCCCGGAAGTCGGACGTGGACGAAAGTACGATTTACAGCTGAAGTGCGCTCCGCTGGAAAACCTGGACCAGTACGACTGCGTTCTGATCGTCACTGACCATTCCGACTATGACTACCAGCGCATCGTGGCCGAATCCAAGTTGGTGGTGGACACGCGCAACGCCACTCGCGGCATCAACAACTCGAAGATTGTGCACTGCTGAGATGCAGACGATTTAGGCGAGTGGTTTGAACGGTAGCGACTGATTCACAGCGAATAGCGCGAGTTCCAGCCTGGTGGAAACTCCAATCTTGTCGAAAATATTGCTGAGGTGATGCTTGACAGTGTCTTCGCTGATCTTGAAGTGTTGTGCGATCTCTTTGTTAGCATAACCTGCCACCACCGCAGAAACGATCTCCAACTCGCGCGGCGTAAGGCGATACTTATTGGTCTGAGCGTAGGAAGCCGCTGGCGCCATGAGCGTCCGTAAATACTGCATCAGATTTGAAACGCTTTCGCGCCCCACCCAATATTGCCCATTGATCACTGCGTGAATGCTTTTCAGAAGAATTTGCGTGGCGGAATCCTTCAGAACGACGCCGCGGGCGCCTAGCTGCAAAGCTTGCACGATCTGCTCTTTCTCCGCTGCCGCGGTGAGCAAAATAACACGCACCGCCAGGCCCTGAGAGACTAGCTCACGCAAGGCTTCCAGCCCCGCCCGGCGCGGCATGGCGAGATCAAGCAGCATCACCTCTGGCGATAGCTGACGCGCCAATTGAACGGCTTCGACTCCGTCACACGCCTCGCCTACGACTTTGAACTCACCTTCTGATTCCAGGAGACGCTTCAAGCCATCGCGGAAGATCGGGTGGTCGTCTGCAATTAAAATGCGGATGGGTTGCAACCTTCGAATATCCATTTCGCTTCAGCGGATTCAACAAGTGACATCGGGGCCCGGGAAACGATCCACGCGACAGCGCTCAAATGTTCGTGCGCGACAAGCACGACCTTCATCGGAACAAGTACTGCGAGCTGCTGCCAATCTCGATGGCTTGGACCTGAGAGACAGTGACCTCAATTTTCGACCCAACGCCTGGGTTAGATTCTACCGTGAGTTCGCCCTGAATGAGTCGTACCCGCTCGCGAATAATTCCCGGAGCGCGCCCGGTCAGATCCAACTCGGACTGGTTCATGCGGCCACTAAACGGGAACCCGGCTCCGTCGTCTTCGATACTGAGCCGCCACTGTTCTCCGTCCTGCTGAAGTTGCACTACTACGCGTTTCGCGCCGCTATGTTTGCGAACATTGACCAGCGCCTCCTGTGCAATCCCTGCGAGTTCCCTGCATACGGGTTGCGGCAGAGTGATTTCATCTGCATCCACAACGAATTGCGCCGCAATTCCAGTTTCGCGCTGAAATCTCTGCACCGTATCCCGCAGGAACGCAGGTAGCTTTCGCGCATCGACCTGTGTCGACTTCATCTCCTGCATGAGCTCGCGCAGCTTCAAAACTTCTTCGCGAAGCAATCCCTGAATACGCTCCAGTTCCACAGTAATCGCATCGGATGATGGGGAGTGCCGTCGCAGCACATCCACCTGCATTTCCACACCGATCAGCGATTGCACGGCGCCATCATGCAGATCCCGCACCAGCCGCGCTCTTTCAGCAGCACCGGCCCGGCTCCGCAGTCTGCGCAACAGGTAAAGGTTGTATATGGCGGGTGTGATCTGCCTCACGAGGTCCTGAAGAAATCCCAGATCCTCCTGCGTTCCTGATGTAAAGTTCGGCTCGATAAGAAATATTCTTCCGGAGAGTTCGTTGGAGAACGAAAACGAAGCCGCCGCCAGCGTCTGGAAAGCATGCAGCTCCCCAAAACGCCGGACCACAGCAGGATCGATATTGCGAAGCACAGTACCCGTCGCATCCAGGCCTGTTATGTCGAGAGAGGTCCCTCCCGCCTGTCTGCTCGCATATAGTGTTGCTGCTGGACTGTCGCGCAAGTATGTGTCCGTCGCCGAGGCGCCAGGATCGATCCATTGCAGTTCAGGAATCGCACCGCGCACATCCAGCACTGCCAGCATCACACGATGGCTTCCTGTTTCATGAGCCGCAATCAACGCCCGTCTTCCGCCGTAAAGCCGCAAGAATTCAGTGAGGATTTGTGAGAGGGTCCCGCCAAGGCCTGCATCCATGCGAACGAAGCCCAGCATTCTGGCCGCAATGTCCCTTTCTGCGCGCAGTTTCTTCTGACGCTCAGCCAAATAGCCCAAGAGCAAAGCCATTACGATCAGATATACCGACTCCATCGCCAGCCGCTTCGGAGCTATGCCCAAAGCATCTGCGCGAATCTGGGGCATGCGGTTTTCTCCGCTCCAGGAGTTAATCGCTCGCAAAATTCCTTGCTCGAACGACAGGCTTTCCATCCACAGCAACGAGAGTGCGGCCACCGCCGTCATAACCGTCTCCCAAACGCCCCATCGGTATGCGGCCGCCGCAAGCACGAAGAAGAAGAGAAAGAATGGATTGCTCTGCCCGGTTGTAAAGGGGGATAACAGAGCTGGCAGCAGCACATCTACCCCGTGAACCAGGAGACGAAAACCCGGCGTCGACTGCTGAGGCGAACGCAGCAAGAACATGATGGCTGCGCTGTGTGCCAGGTAGAAACCAAGCAAACCGTAAGCCCACGGCGAACGTACCTCAGCCGGGTCCATCCACAACGTTAGTAGGGCGGAGAAGGCCAGAAATACGCGAGCCGTCGCCAGCCAGCGCTCGGTCCGGAGGTTCTCTTCCGGGCTCAGCGGCGACTTCCGCCACAGCGAGCGGGGACGTAAGCGAAACAACGAAAATCGGTTCAAAACGGCCAAAGCAGTGTTCTTGCTGGATATTACGGGCTCGTCCAAGCCCAGGCAAGGGGCAACAAACGCCGCTCTTAGCACTTTCCCGTCCGAAACTGGACGAATATGCTCTTGGTGTACCGGGAGGTGTTACCGACGTAATACCATAATCGATCATTTGCAGCCTAAAATTGAGCGGGGCTGAGGGTGAAATCTTCGCGTTTCAAAACGTGGGGTATAGGTCTGGTGTGCTTGGTGTTTGTCCAGATCGCGGGCTCACTGTTGCTCAAACACCCCAGTTTCAGCCTGGTAGCCGTCAGCGACATCTTGCAGTTTCTGATCCTGCTTTCGGCTGTGTTCTCTTGCCTTCCCAGCATCTTCAACTCTCGCGGCCGAAAAAAGTTGTTCTGGCTTTTGATGGCAGTTGGCTTTGCGACCTGGATGACTTACCAGTTCGTCTGGGTGTACATCGAGGTCTTCCAAAGACGCGAGGTCCCAGATCTCCTTAGCTGGGATGCGCTGTTATTCCTTCATATTGTGCCGATGATGGCGGCTCTGGCACTACAGCCGAATGTCGAGCAGCACGAACGCGATCTCCGTCTCGGATCGCTCGACTTTGCCATGCTGCTCGTGTGGTGGGTCTTCGTTTATGTGTATTCCGTAATGGCCTGGCAGTTTGCCTCTCCCAATCCAGCGATCTATCAGGACAACCTCAACACCTCGTATCTGGTTGAGAAAGTAGCGCTTCTGGGCGGCTTGGGACTCCTTTGGTACCGAAGCTCCGGGTCGTGGAGAACGATGTACGCGCATTGGTTTGGCGCAAGCCTCCTTTACTCCACCAGTTCATACATAGCGAATCAGGCAGTGGGCAATCATACCTATTACTCAGGGAGCTTGTACGACCTCCCTCTCGTCATCTCCATGGCGTGGATGAGCGTACCTGGACTATTAGCCACTAGTCTCTCCTCGGAAGAAGCCAAATCCACTCGATCTCTGCCACGAGGAGTCTGGGCCGCACGCCTGGGAATGGTCACGGTTTCTTCGTTGCCGATTTTCGCTTGGCTATCTGCTTTTGACACCTCGATCCCGCCAGCGGTGCGCACGTTTCGCCTGCTTCTGACCTTTACAACCATGATCGTGATGGGCGGAATGGTCTTCCTGAAGCAGCATCTGCTCGATGGTGAACTGTTCCGTCTGCTGCGCGCTTCGCGCCAGTCATTTCAGGAACTGCAGCTTCTTCAGACACAGCTCATTCAATCGGAAAAGCTTGCCTCTATGGGACAACTCGTTGGTGGCGCAGCTCACGAGTTGAATAATCCACTAACTGCAATGCTGGGTTATTCCGAGTTGCTCGGAGCCACCGAGTTGACCGCCGAACAACGCAACTTAACCGAGAAAATTGCCCAGCAGACAAAACGAGTCCGCAGTCTGGTTTCTAGTCTGCTCAGCTTTGCGAAGCAGGTCCCCACCAGCAAAAGTCCTGTGGATGTAAATGCGATCGTGCAAACCTGCGTAAAAATTTGTCAGCCCCAAATGGAATTTGCGCGTGTTGGTTCGTCCATTGAAATGACGAATCCGCTGCCTCGCGTCTATGCCGATGCGAACCAACTCCTGCAGGTCTTCTCGCACATCATCAACAACGCCATTCATGCGATGTCTGAGCGGGGCGGTGGAACCATCACAGTCAGCACGGAAACGGGCTCGAGGCTCGTCATAGTTCGATTTGCCGATACCGGGCCTGGAATCCTTGAACCCGCCCGAGTGTTCGACCCCTTTTACACCACGCGGCCCGTCGGTCAAGGTACTGGGCTCGGACTAAGCGCTTGCTATGGCATCATCCAGGAGCATGGCGGCAAGATCACATGCCGCAATCGTGACACTGGCGGAGCAGTGTTTCAAATCGAGTTGCCGGCAGTTGAGACGGGAACGGCCCACGCTCACATGACACAGGCGCACGCCGCCAAATAGAAATTATTGAGAGGAGAACGCTCAGGCTGGGAGCTCGACGGTACGCTTGAGCTGCCCACACGCCGCGTAGATATCCAGTCCACGCGGACGCCGGATGAACGCGGGAATTCCCGCATCCGTCAAGGTTTTCTGAAATCGGAGCACATCGCCCTCAAACGGTGTTTGAAAGCTAATCCCTGGTCCGGGATTCAAAGCTATTAAGTTCACCTTCGCTCGTATTCCTCGAATTCGTTCCACCAGCTCACGCGCGTGTTGCGGCAAATCGTTTACATTCCGTAGCAGTACGTATTCAAAGGTCAGCTTCTCGCGATTGCGAAGTGGAAATTCCCGAGCTGCGGTCAGTAACTGGTCGATATTCCATTTCCTGTTTAGCGGCATCAGCTGAGTTCGAATCTCGTCGTTCGGCGCATTCAACGAGATCGCCAGCTTTGGTCGCACTTTTTCCTCGCCCAGGTCATAAATCCTTGGGACGATTCCTGCGGTTGAGACTGTCATCCTCGACTCAGGAATTCCCACTCCCGCAACGAGCAACTTCACTGCTTTCACGAAGTTTTCGAAATTTAAGAACGGTTCTCCCATTCCCATGAACACCAGGTTCACTCGATCCTGTGGCGGCGAAACTCGCTGGTCGCCTAAAACAGCAATGACCTGGCCAACGATCTCGCCTGCCGTCAAGCTACGTTTCATGCCTAGCAAGGCCGTGAGGCAGAACTGGCAATTCACGGCGCATCCTACCTGGCTGGAAACACAAATGGTTGCTCTGTTTCGCTCTCCCGAACTCAGCCCTGCTTCGCTACCATCTCCCGTCTCGCCGTTGTCCCCTTGAGGCATCCAGACGGTCTCGACCGTTTCCCGGTCCGCGAGCCCAACCAGATAACGGACAGTTCCATCCGCTCCAGAGAATCGCTTTACAATCTCGAGCGAGCCAACGGCAGTTCCCTTGCTGTTAAGTGCCGCACGAAACTCTTTGGAAAGTGTGGAAATCTCGTCCACATCGCTCGCACGATCCGCATACAAGGCATGAAAGAGCTGTTCCGCCCGGTACGAAGGCTCGTCGCATTCCTCCACAACCCTCCTAAGTTCTTCAAGTTCAAGGCCTAAAAGATTCTTGTTCCACTCCTTGTTCATGCATCTAATCCCCTGCCCGAGTCTTTCTTCTCTGGTCATTCCATTCTAGAAGAGTTTGATGGCAAAGGGTCATAAATAAGCGTTAACTATTTAATTTTCAGCTTGTTACACAAGTTCGCGCAATTCTGTCCGTTATGTAAGAATGAAACCGATGGATCAAGAGCGCAACATTCGGCGCGAGGTACTCCCCAACGGACTGACTGTCATCACCGAGGAGATGAAGCACATTCGCTCCATTTCCATTGGTATTTGGATGAAGACTGGCTCGCGCGACGAAGACCTTCCCTGGAATGGCATCTCGCACTTTATCGAGCACATGGTCTTCAAGGGAACCAAGCACCGCTCAGCCGAGCAGATAGCCCGACAGGTCGATTCCATCGGCGGCAACATGGACGCATTTACTGCCAAAGAGTGCATTAGTTTCAGTATCAAGGTTCTCGATGAGCACCTCCCCATAGCATTAGATGTGCTCAGTGACCTTGTACTCAATCCAGTTTTTGATCCTCAGGACATCAGCCGCGAACGCGGGGTCATTCTCGAAGAGATCAAGATGGACGAGGATAATCCCGACTACCTTGTCCACGAGATCTTCACTCAAAATTTTTGGAAAGATCATCCTTTAGGCAGGCCGATCCTGGGTACGCGCGATACGGTAAAAAGATTTGACCGCACTCCCGTACTCGACTTCTACAGTCAGCGGTTCTCTCCCGGCAACATGATCATCACCGCCGCGGGATATTTAAACCATGAACGCTTCGTCGAGCTTGTGGCCCAACGTTTCCAGAACATGAAGCCGGTCAGCAATGGGTTTCACAGCGCTGAACCGAGAATCGTTCCAAAGATTGTTTTGCGAAATAAGAAATCTCTGGAGCAGGTGCAGATTTGCGTCGGTGTTCCTTCATACCCCATCACTCACGCCAAGCGCCACTCCTCTTACATACTCAACACTCTACTTGGCGGGGGAATGAGCTCCCGTCTGTTCCAGAACATCCGCGAACGGCAGGGGCTGGCGTATGCGATCTACAGCGATTTGAACCCTTATCGCGATACCGGGTGTCTTTCCATCTACGCAGGAACCTCGCGTGAGTCCGCTGCCAAGGTGGTCGAGTCTATCGTGTGTGAGTTTCGCAAGCTGAAGACCGAGATTGTGCCCGAAGACGAACTTCGTCGTTCAAAGGACCAGTTGAAGGGCAGTCTGATGCTTTCGCTCGAATCATCGAACGCGCGTATGGCGAACCTGGCGCGCCAGGAGATGTACTTCGATCGTTTTTATGACCTCGACGAGCTAATCGGCAAGATCGAAGCGGTCACAGCAGAGGAACTCCAGGAGCTTGCCAAACAATTCTTTCAGACCGAGAGCATTGCGGTCACCATTCTTGGAAACCTCAACGGCCTGCGCCTGACGCGTGATCAGCTAGTTTGCTAATTTCTCTCGCCTTCTTCACCTGCAAAAAACCCAGGCCCTGAGGACTCCACAGAACCTGGGCTGCCCTCCCCCAGGGCAAAGCTTGGCCAGCATATGGCTACTTAAACTTGGAAACGACAATTGCACCGAACGTGCCCGCCAAGTTGTCCGCCGGACCGGCTGTAAAAAACAATTCGTTCACGTCACCGTTGTTTGCTGTGCCTCCACCGAAGTCGATGGCCCAGAGTTGATCAATGATGATTCGTTTGCCTTCCTCGTCCCGCAGGAAGCCAACAAACTTTCCGTTGAAATCGTAGGCGACGATTGTGCCCCTGTCTGTATTGTTGGAAATTAACAGGGCATTGCTAAGGCGCCCGAAATTCTTCGGCGCGACCGCGAATCCCCATGGCTGATTGAGCGGCAGGCCTTGCGCAAACGTGCCTATCAACGTTCCGTCTTCTTTGTACATGTCGATGTAACCGCCCGGGCCTTCATCAGTCGGCGCATATGCCACAAAAACAATTCCGTTGATATCCCGAATCCCAAATGCGGCCATGCCGCTTGGAACAGCCGGATCGGGTGCAAACGTTCCGCTTAAGCTGAAGTTTGTATCGTAGATTTCGACCCTGTTGTTCGCATTGTCGACTGCAAACAAAGAATTGCCCGATGATTTGCTGGTAATGGCGAGTGCGGTGTAAGAAGCTCCCCCGCCAGAGTTGTCCACCATTACTGATGTGGTTTTCAGACTTGATCCCGGCGCCCAGGCGCTGATCGTCCCGTCGAGCGTGTCAAAAACAAAGAGTGTCGATGAGCCATTCACTTTGAAATCTGACGAGCTGTTGAACACGAGTCCGGTTGGCGAGCCGACGAAAGTATTAGCCGCTGGCGGAACAGACACAACCAATGATTGCTTTACTCCGTTCCGGTCATAAAGAGTCGACCATCCGGAACCCTGATTCGCAACCCACCATGGTGTGCCGGCGCCTCGAGCCAGCCCCCATGCATTCACGATCAATGGATCATCATGCCGTGCTTGTTTAACTTGATTGGAATCGAGATTCTTCAATCTGTATTGTGCTATGGCGGTGTGGGGTGCAAAACCCGCTACAAACCCCAGCACGAGAATTGGCGCAAAATTTCGATAATGCATGTGAAACCTCCTGGAAGACGAGAGACGGGACTATGGAATGGCCACAGGATCGAGGAAATGCCTTTCACCTGACGCGCAAATCGTACAACTCAGAAATCGAGAGGATTGTCACTCCGAAGTAAAGCTTCTGTCATTCCATCTTCAAGGAATTATCTCTTTGAGTAATCGTCAGGAGAAAATCTCGACGCGCAGAAAAGAAAAGTCGCCGAAAAATAAAACAGGCGTCTCGACTCCAGTGAGTCGCGAGACGCCCGGGCAGCCCTCCCCCAAGAACTGCTCATTGACAAAGTACCGGGTAGCCGAAAAATTGAGAATGGCACGAACGTGCCAAATCCTTCCACAGACGCGCCATTCGGCGGATTTGTCTATTTTTAGCCCAGCTTTAACCCGACATGCACAATCCGCCTTGAAGTATCAGGTTCTACCGCCGATGAATGGAGTGGCGGGTCCATCTGCCCGTATGGCGGTCGCCTGCTCTTAGGAAAACGTTAATGTTCGCCATTATCGGAATTGTTGTCGTCATCGGGGCCATCGTCGGGGGTTACTTGATGGAGCACGGCAACCTAAGGGTCCTGATCCAGCCCGCCGAACTCATCATCATCGGTGGCGCTGCCATCGGCACCGTGCTGATCGCCAATCCGCTCCACATCCTTACCCAGATCGTCGCGGGCCTTGTCGGTGCTTTCAAAGGATCCAAGTTCACCAAACAGCGCTATGTCGATTCGCTACGGCTGACCTATGAACTCTTGAACAAAGCTCGCCGCCAAGGGCTGATGTCTCTTGAGACCGACATAGAGGATCCGGAGAAGAGCCCCATATTCTCGAAAGATGCTGAGTTCCTCAAAGACCATCACGTGCGGAATTTTTTTTGCGACAGCATGCGCATGGCCATCAGCGGAGTTGAGGCTTTCGAACTCGATCAATTAATGGAAATGGATCTGGAAGTCTATCATCACGAATCCACCATTCCCATCACTTCCCTCAGCACAATGGCCGACTCCCTTCCTGGGCTCGGGATCGTGGCGGCAGTTCTCGGCGTGGTTATCACCATGGGAGCGCTTGGCGGCCCACCCGAGGAGATCGGTCACAAAGTCGCCGCCGCGCTGGTCGGAACTTTTCTCGGCATTCTCCTCTGCTACGGGTTCATTGGGCCACTCGCAGCAAACATGGCCAAAGCCGCCGATGAGGAGAAAGCATTCTTGAACGTTCTGAAAGTCGTCGTGATCTCGTTCTTAAAAGGAACGGCCCCCATCATGGCGGTCGAAGCTGCGCGACGCGCAGTTCCCGGCCATGTGCGGCCGAGTTTCAAGGAACTAGAACAGGCTTGCCGGAGCGGCGGATCCGGAGCGCCCGCTGAGGCCGCCCCTGAAGCGCAGGCCGCCGGAGCAGGAGGATAGCGATGGAATCCTCCCGGCCGATCATAATCGTCAAGAAAAAGGCTGGCCATGGCGGCCACCACGGCGGCGCATGGAAAGTTGCCTACGCTGATTTTGTTACTGCAATGATGGCGCTGTTCATCGTTCTCTGGTTGCTCAACACCAGCAAGCCTGTCCGGGAAGCCATTGCTGGATATTTTCGCGATCCGGCGGGAACTGCCGGCAAGCTCGGCACCAGCACAGCCGGACCTGGCGAGAAATTCGTCGCAGTCCCCACTGATGACATGCTGAAGTTGAAGGACCAGATCGAGAAAGCGATGCACCAACTGCCCAACTTCGACAAGCTGAAAGATCAGATCGAGATCAAGCTGACCTCCGAAGGTCTGCGAATCGAACTACTCGAATCGGCTACGGGCACGTTCTTCGACCTTGGTAATTCCGATCCAAACGCCAACGGCAAAGAACTCTTAACGCTGCTTGCCGAAGAGCTCGGAAAACTTCCGAACAAAGTCTCGATCGAAGGCCACACCGATTCGAAACGCTTCCATCGCAAAGGAATTTATAGCAACTGGGAACTGTCCACGGACCGGGCTAACGCTGCTCGCCGCATTATGCAGGAGAACGGTCTCGGCGAAAAGCAAGTCGCCCAGGTCCGCGGATTTGCAGATCAACTCCTGCGCAAGCCAGACGACCCTTACGATCCGTCCAATCGTCGCATTTCCCTCATCGTGCAATACCAGACCAAGGAAGATATCGAAAGAGAAGAAGCCCCAGAGTCGTTGAAGAAGTTCGCAGAACCAGTAGCGGAAGAGACAAAGCCGACAACAAATTCGAGTAAGCCTTCTCCGGAAATACCTCCCGCCGAAAGAGTCGGGCAAAAACCGGCTGACAACACAAAATGACTTAGCCTTTATTCTTCGAGCATCGACGATTGGAAGCCCACATCGACGCTCTGGACAGAGACGAGTACCAGATTACGAGTACAAAAGAATGGCTCCTCAGGTAGGACTCGAACCTACAACCCTCCGGTTAACAGAAACCGAATCGCTCGCCAATTCAACTACTTTGCGGCGCAGATGACAACGTTCGGAGCTGTTCAAAATCAGAGGGTTACAGGCGGAGCATGAATCGGTGACCCTTATTTGACCCGGAGCGATTTGGGTCAAATAAGGGTCACGCAAAACTTAAGTTGAACTTCGTTCGAAACTTAGTCCATGCGGTTCACACTCGCCGAGGTTCATGATTTGTCGCTCAGAGCCCTCCCTTGACTGGCTCTTCATCAGCAAGCCGCCTCGACTTAGTGTGCAGCTCCTGTTCTTGGGCTGATAGTGCCTCGATCTTTTTCCTCTCACTTGCAATGGCCTCATCGGTAACCTCAAGCTGTGCCTTCAAAGTAGCCGAGGACGGGAACTTCGTCTTTACTGGACTCCCAAACGGAAAGGGATTTCTCGGCAAAATCGTGTCCGGCCCCTTTCGAGCAGATAACCGGAACGACGCGGAACACAAAGCATTCCGTGCAATTGCCACTGTCTTGAGTAACTGGAGCGCCCCATTTAGACATCCCGCTTGAAATTGTTCAACGTGAGGTAAAGGAAGTTGCCACTGGGAATATCCAAATGAGCTTTGTCCCCCCATTCGTGGAAGCTCCATTTGCAGTCGCACCTGCCGATCAACCGAGTAATGAATTCAGCGGCTACGTTAGCCTGTACCGAGAGGCTTTAAGTTCAAGCAGCACTGTTTATTCGTTCCTGTGTCTGTACAAGATCATCGAAGGATTACGAGCGCGCGTAGAACACGATTGGAACGTGCGGCCCGCCGCACCGGCAGTTCCTACACACCTCCTGGGGAAGTTCCCAAACAGTGTGGATGAGATCGTTCGCTGGCTCAACGCGCTTTTTCCCGTACACCGCGACTGGGACCGCATGTGTCTCGAGGGGGAAGGCGGCTTGCTTCCCATGCTTTACCGTGAATCTCTCACCTTCGACTTTCCTCAGCAAAAAGCTTTAAGGGCTTGCCACGAATTCAGAACAAACGAATGTAACTTCTGGCAGACTCCCATTTTGGTCGTTTTTATCTTGACACGCAAAGGAATGTACATTAATTTTCTGCTCGATCCCGTAGGCAGTTTCGCGTTTGGGCTAACGTTGTTTCTCCCTACGCTTCCCCGGATCACCGCAAATCGGCGCACGTACTTGTGTGTTGGCTTTTGCCACAGCGCACTCGTGCATTTCCCACAGAACTCATTGCCGGGGTGTCTGAAACGCTGGAGGCTCGATGCTCGCTGTGTCTTTCCGCCATCTTCTTAGCGGTCAACGAACCAGAGGACAAATCAATTCAGAATTAGCAGACCTATTTAAGCGCGGAATAGCGCTCTTCTTAGTTTATTCAATGGTGGCGGCGACCATGCCGGCTCGGGCGGACGAGATAGCCCCAGGTAAACAACCGGCCTGGCAACTACAGACTTCAAGGGATCCCCTCGGACTTGTGCCAGCGGCTAAGGTCGCGCGCTCGTTCTCAGCCAATCCGCTTGGGATGGGAAAGATAGCGCAGCGGGGAAAGCTCCAACCGACAAAGAAAGGTGGTCTGAAATCACCAGAGTTATTGGCATCAACGTCGGGAGTAGCCTTGCAGCCGCGCCCGTTAACTTCAACCCCATCTGAGAACGGCATTGTTCGTCGAGAGACTGCGGATGGAAACGCTAATGGATTTGTGGAACTCCGGCATGACTTACCGGAATTGAATGGCAATTTCCCAGAATTGACAATTGCTGACCTCGAATTAGGGTCGAGTTTTGACGGATTTCTAAATTTCTTGAACCTTGGCGCGAACTCTCTTATTCCCAATAGAGACCCGGGGGCTCCGATTTTGCCTTCTCTGCGGAGTGGGTTGGCGCAGGCTTATGCGTCGTTAGCTGGCGGCAACATCACAGTTTTCGGGCCCCAAAGGTATGACCGAACGACAGGGTCGCCGAACCAGTACAGCGCCACATTTTCTCTTCCGGTGGGCGCCGCATCGCCATTTCAGTTGCTCGTTCAGAACGGCGATCCTTCGGGAGGTAATCGTGTTTCTTCGGGATGGATAACAATTGACGGAACGCAAGTGGTCGGCCCGTCGGACTTCAATCAAAATGTAGCCACAATCGCACGATCCGTAAGCTTAACATCGCAGAATACTCTACAAGTCACGCTGGCAAGCAAGCCCGGCTCTTACATTATCCTAAATATCTACGGAACCAATCCTCCTCCGACGGCCAGCGCAGGCCCGAACCAAACGGTGTATGCAGGAACAACAGTACAACTCAATGGAGCTGGCTCACACGACCCCAGTGGTCTACCTTTGACTTATTCCTGGGCGCTTACCTCTCGCCCTTCGGGCAGCACCGCAAACCTAAGTGGCGCGAATACGGCAACCCCGACATTCGTTGCGGACAAGGTTGGTACCTACACGGCACAGCTGGTAGTAAACAACGGGTACACCAGCAGTAGTCCATCCATGGTCACGATTACGGCACAGACTTCGACGCCAATCGCGAATGCCGGCCCGCCACAGACGGTTTATGTGGGCAGTACGGTGCAATTGGATGGATCGGGGTCGTCGGACCCCGCGGGCCTGCAACTGAGCTATTCGTGGTCCGTGGTTTCAGAGCCCTCGGGCAGCGCAGCGATACTGAGCAGTTCGGCTTCCTCAAAGCCCACGTTCACGGCAGACAAAGTTGGCACTTACAAATTTCAACTCATCGTCAACAATGGGTACACGAACAGTGCGCCTTCGACAGTAGTGGTAACCAGTCAAGACTTGCCACCAGTGGCAAATGCCGGTCAGCCGCAAACCGTGTACGAACAAGCCACCGTGCAGTTGAACGGCACAGGATCTTACGATCCAGCGGGCCTGCCGATTACATATCAGTGGTCATTCGTGTCAGTCCCCTCGGGGAGCAAAGCGACTCTCAGCGGTGGAACCACGCCTACGCCAACCTTCGTGGCCGATAAAGTCGGAGATTTCGTCATCCAGTTGATGGTGAATAACGGTGTATTTAGCAGCACACCCTCGACGGTCACGATTTCGACGCAAAACTCGCCTCCCGTCGCGAATGCCGGACCCAACCAGTCGGTCGTCATTAACTCGACCGTACAGCTCGATGGTAGCGGTTCAACCGACATGGATGGGGACGCGCTCACGTACGCGTGGTCGTTCGTGTCCGTACCTTCTGGAAGTAAGGCTACGATCACAAACCCGGCGTCGGTTAATCCGACGTTTGTGCTGGATGTGAAGGGGAACTACGTCGTCCAGTTAATCGTAAATGACGGTTTCACAAACAGTGCGCCCTCAACTGTGACAATCAGCACGCGCAATTCGCCGCCGTTTGCAAATGCCGGGCTGAATCAGACGATCACAGTTACGGGCACGGTGCAGCTCGACGGCAGCGGCTCGACTGACGTAGACGGGGATGCGCTCACGTACTCATGGGGGTTCCTCACGTTACCGCAGGGCAGCCAAGCGACCCTGTCCAATCCCAATTCGGTGAAACCGACATTCGTAGCAGATGTGCTCGGTACCTACATACTGCAGCTAATCGTCAATGATGGCACCGTTAACAGCACTCCTGCGACGGTAACCATTACAAGCAGCGATGTGCCGCCGATTGCAAATCCCGGAGCCGCGCAGAGCGTGAACGTAGGAGCGATAGTCAATCTGAATGGCAACGGTTCGACAGATTCGGATAATCAGCCACTGAGTTATCAATGGGCTTTGTTGAGCAAGCCTGCGAACAGCGCTGCAGTGCTTTCGCAACCAACTTCCGCAACTCCTTACTTCACTGCGGATATTGGCGGCGAGTACGTTGTGCAATTAATCGTAAACGATGGGTTCCTGAGCAGCGCACCAGCTACGGTGACAATTTCTACCATCAATACTCCTCCGGTGGCGAGTCCGGGACCGGATCAAACCGTGAACGAAGGTGCAACAGTGCAGTTATCTGGTGCAGCTTCACATGACCCGGATGGGGAATCAGTTACTTACAAGTGGGCACTTCTGTCCCAGCCAAACGGTGGGACAGCCGTCTTGTCGAGTGCGACCGTAATGAATCCGTCATTTGTCGCAAATGTGCCGGGTATTTACGTGGTTCAGTTGATCGTGAATGACGGGACTTATGACAGCCGGCCTCAGACTGTTACCATCACCGCGAATGCGGTCAATCAAGCTCCCGTTGTGAACGCTGGCGCAAACCAAACGATTACGCTGCCGACAAATACAGTTACCCTAAACGGTACGGCTACAGACGACGGTCTACCGAACGGCACATTGACCATCTTTTGGAACGTCATAAGCGGACCGGGAACAGTAACTTTCAGCAATCCAAACGCGGCCATCACGGAAGCCACGTTTTCCGCTGCGGGAACTTACGTCTTGCAGCTGACCGCGAACGATTCCCAGCTGTCCTCTAGTTCGGACATGACGATCACGGTCAACTCGCGCGTAAACGAGCCCCCTGTAGTAAACCCCGGAGTGAATCAGACGATTACGCTTCCGACGAACACTGTTACGGTTTTGGGCAATGTTAGCGATGATGGCCTTCCGAATGGAACATTGATCGTCAGCTGGACGCAGCTAAGTGGTCCCGGGACGGCGGCATTCAGCAATCCAAATAGCGCCACGACTCAGGTTAGATTTTCTGCCGCAGGGGTGTACGTTCTCCAACTCACGGCAAGTGATACTCAGTTGTCGAGTAGCGCCGAGGTAAGCGTTACAGTAAACCCAGCACCGGTCAACCAACCTCCCACTGTCAGTGCAGGGCCCAACCAGGCCATCACGCTCCCAGTATCGGCGGTCCAGCTCGACGGGACGGCTACAGATGACGGTTTACCAAGTGGGAAATTAGTTATCAACTGGACTGAAATCAGCGGCCCTACGACCGTTGTTTTCGGCAGCCCGAACACTGCCGTAACGCAGGCGACTTTTACGGCGCCCGGGCAATACGTGCTACAGCTCACGGCAAGCGATATACAACTGACCAGCAGTTCGACGGTCTCGGTGTACGTGTACACAGGGAGCGGCAAGAACCAGCCACCCTATGTGAACGCGGGGCCCGATCAAACCATAAACTTACCCGTTTTGGCGCAACTGAATGGAATTGCCGTTGATGATGGCTTGCCAAACGGGACGCTTGCGATCCAGTGGTCGAAAATCAGTGGTCCTGGCACGGTCACTTTCGCCAATCCCAACCTCGCAAGCACCAGTGTTTCTTTTACCATGGCTGGAACATATGTATTGCAATTGTCCGCTAGTGATTCGGTGCTGGTTAGTAATTCGAACGTAACAATCACCGTCGGCAAGCTCTACGGCCACGCGAGCAACAGCGGAACAGATTTCTGGCTTATGTTCCCCGAACCATATCCACTTGATCCGAAAGGTCCAGACTATCAGCCGCAGCTCATTGTCACTTCGGATGTCAATACGGCGGGAACTGTGGCGATCCCAGGGTTGAATTTCTCGCAGGACTTCACGATTGTTGGCGGGCAGGCAACGACCGTGCAATTGCCTGCGGAGGTCGCCCAGCTTACGCAAGACACAGTCGAAAACAAGGGTGTGCATGTGAGTGCGCAAACCGAGGTTAGCGTCTACGCGATAAGCTATGTTCAATATGCGTCGGACGGGTATTTAGGGCTGCCAACATCTGTGTTGGGCAACGATTTTGTAGTACCAGCGTGGAACACAACTTATCTCGGGTCGAGTGAAGCCTCAGTCGTTGCAGCTTACGACGCAACCACAGTTACCATCACACCTGTAGTCAACGTTGGCGGGCGGGTTGCGAATCAGCCCTATACGGTTGTGTTAAACCAGGGCCGGACATATCAGCTGCAGGCTTCAAACGTTGGCGATGACCTGACGGGAAGCACGATCACGTCTGACAAGCCAATTGCTGTGTTCGCAGGGAACACGTGCGCAAACATACCGACGATTAACTACCAAGCGTGTAATCAGATTGTCGAAGAGATTCCTCCGACCAACCTTTGGGGGACGTCATTTGTCACTTTCCCATTGGCCAACCAGCCGCAGGGCCAATTTCTCAAGATTCTCTCGGCCCAGGACAATACCAACGTGAGCATGAACGGGGCACCCTTGATGGTGTTGAACCGCGGCCAGTTCTACCAAACAGTACAGAGTTCTCCCGCCACCTTCACTTCGGACAAACCGATTCTGGTCGTTCAATACGAGTCGAGTAATTGGTTCCAACTTAATTCGAGCGGTAATTTCAATTCAAATGAAGGCGATCCATCAATGATCGTTGTACCGCCGTATGAGCAATATGGCGGGCACTACACGGTGGCAACTCCATCGTCGGGGTTTGACTCGGACTACGTTAATGTAGTTGTCCCCACTGCAGCTGTGGGAACGGTCCAATTGGATGGAACAACTATTGGCGCGTCCACTTTTACTCCTATTCCAGCAAGTTCTTACTCTGGTGCCCAGGTTCAGATCAGTGGCGGGACACATCACTTCACTGCTGCCGCACCTTTCGGCGTAACGCTGTACGGTCTTGCCCCATACGATACGTTCGGCTATCAGGCAGGAATGATCCTGGATACAGCAGTCCCTGGGACAACGGTGACACTGATTCCGCCGAGCACAACTCAACTAGTGGGCACGCAATTGTGTGCCGTTGGGGCGGTTCTTGATCCGTATGGAGCGCCAGTAGGTGGTGTGGGAGTCAGTTTCAGCGTTGCAGGCGCGAACGTCTCAGCTCAAAACGTGGACACCGACCACACAGGCCAGGCAAAATATTGCTATATTGGCGCGAATGCTGGGATTGATACGATCGTTGCGTCTGTGGGCCTCTCTTCAGCGACGAGTACGATAACGTGGACAAACTCAGCTCCAAATCGCGCGCCTGCGGTTTACGCCGGAGCCAACCAATCGATTAATTTACCGGCATCAGCGAATCTGTATGGTGCGGTGAGCGATGATGGTCTCCCGAGTGGAAGCTTGACGCTGGGCTGGAGTGTGGTCAGTGGACCGGGAGGCGTCACGTTTGGTAGTCCGACCCAAGCAGTCACAACCGCGTCCTTTACGGCAGCCGGGACATACGATCTGCGGCTTACGGCCAATGACTCGCAGCTGTCTGGTAGTGCAGACGTTGTGGTTACGGCAGTCATTCCGTCGCCGAACCAAGCTCCGGTCGTAAACGCGGGTCCAAATCAGACTATAGAGCTACCCAGCAACGCAACGCTAAACGGATCGGTTTCGGATGATGGGCTACCAGCCAACGCGAAATTGATGGTGCAGTGGACCCAAGTCAGCGGACCAAACGGTGTAGCGATCATCAATCCGAACTCACCACTGACGCAAGTTACGTTTAAGAGCTCAGGGAGCTATGTTTTTCAGTTAAGCGCCGACGATTCTCAGCTGAGTTCCAATTCGACTGTCACGGTTACGGTCCTTGATGTGAATCGTCCGCCGCAGATCTCGTGCCTGGGATTGAGTTTGACCATGCCGGTAAACACGGGCACTCTGAATTGCGCCGATGCTGACGATGGGCTACCTCAAGGATCGGTTCTGACTCAGCACTGGAGTCAGGTGTCTGGTCCGGCAATCGTTACTTTTGCTGATCCCACTCAGGCATACACTCAGGCTACATTCCCTGTGGCGGGCCAGTATCAGCTGAAACTCACGGCGACTGATACGCAGCTCACGAATTTCACGATGTTGAGTGTTACCGTAAACCCGGCAGAGCAGCCACTGTCAGTCTCGATTGATCCGAACTCTCAGACCATCGCATTGCCCAGTAACACGGTCACTCTCAGCGGAACAGTTACGGGCGGAGGGAACGGGCCAATCACCCAAAGTTGGACGGAGTACACCGGGCCGGCTCCAGTTACACTCAGCGCACCCACCCAACTAACGACCCAGGTCACATTTGCGGCAGCCGGAACGTACTATTTTCAGCTTCGAGCGACGGATTCGTACCTGACGAATAGTGCAATAGCTACCGTGGTCGTAACCAATGGCACGATTCCGACGAATGGAAACACTCCCCCCACCGCTTCCGCTGGCTATTACCCGCCCATTGCCCTACCGACTAATACGGTGAACCTTCATCCAGACATCTATGACGATGGGCTGCCGAGCAATACATTGCTCTATACCTGGGCCGAGATCAGTGGACCGGCCCAAGTGACATTCAGTGATCCTTCTCAAGCCAACACGCAGGTCACTTTCCCAGTTGCCGGAAATTATCAGTTGCGTCTATACGCTAACGATACTCAACTTGCAACGTACAGCGACACTTTCATCACCGTCAATCCATCCGATCAAACACCAAACGTGTCTTTTAATCCGGGGTATATGGCTATATACATGCCCGACAACACGACGACGTTGAGTGCTAACGTTGCTGGCGGCGCTGGAACCGCATTGACATATAACTGGACGAATTATTTTGGTCCGGCTCCGATTACCTTCACTTCTCCTGATGCCTCCACCACTCAGGCGACATTCCCGACGGTCGGTACTTACTATGTTCAGCTTTTCGTCAGCGATGGACAATTGACTGGTTCAGGCTTTCTGACGATAGAAGTTTTCCCCAGTGCTCCGCCTATTCCAAGGGTAATCCTGAACACGCCACAGGCAGATCAAGAAGTCACTCAGCCGCTGAACGTCATTGGTTCAGTTCTATTGAGCCCCAACTCCAATGATGGGCCTCAGGGGAACACTACCGCTTGGACGCTTGAGTACAGTCTGAACAATCTAGACGGCGCACCCACGCAGCAATGGATCAAAGTGGCAAGTGGCGGAGCAAGTTCAATAGGCACTGGGCAGCTTGGAGTTATCGACCCCTCGGTCATGTTGAACGGCTCCTACACGCTACGGCTTTCTGTTCACGACAGCTACGGCCAGTCGGCCACGACATCAACAACATTCGTAGTGGCGAAGAACGCGAAACCGGGCGACTTCACGCTCAGTTTCAATGACTTGACGGTGCCGGTCGCAGGATTGCCCATCACCATTACCCGTACCTACGACACTCGCGATCACGGTGTCCACGATTTCGGATATGGGTGGTCACTGGGAATCGCCAACGTGCGCGTGGAAAAGAACCGTAATCTGGGAAAGAACTGGACTGAAAGCTCCAGTGTCCGAGCCGGCTTTGGCACGTATTGCCTTCAGAACATCGCCGGCGCATTCGTCACGATCACGTTCCCGGATAATACGCAGTACAAATTTCAGCCAGTGTCGACGCCGCAGTGTCAGGCGATTGCGCCTATTACCGCAACAACGGTGGGATTCGTAGAGCTCCCTGGTAGCCCGGGCACCGCGGGAGCAACGCTCGTTCCGGCTGATGGCGGCCAGGTGTTGTTTGACGGGCCCGTTCCAGGCAACGTCAATCTGGTTGATTACAACTCCAACCCGTATAACCCGACCGTCTTTATTCTGACTACGCGTGATGGCCGAAGCTACACGATTGACCAGAAACTCGGAGTCACGAAAATTGCAGACGCAAATGGCAACAGCCTAACCATCGGCTCAAGCGGCATTGTCAGCTCAACAGGCAAGAGTATTACCTTCACGCGCGATAATGAGAATCGAATCACGCAGATCACTGATCCCAACGGCAACGTTTTGAAGTACGTGTACACCGGCCCAGCAGGCCCGATCGATAACTTTACAGATGGGGCCGGCAATACGACGTATTACTTTTACAACGGCTTCGCAGGGCAAGCGTTTCTATCCGCAATCAGAGATCCGCGCGGCAATTTCGTTCTCAGCCAGTACCTTACTGGCTCGGGATATCTAGGAGCCCAGACAGACAACAATGGTAAATCCATCAAGTACAACATTAACGAAGCCGCCCAGACCGAAGCCATTACTGACCGGCTCGGTCACACGACGACGTATGCCTATGATGCTGACGGCAATATCACGAGCGAGACGGATGCGCTTGGGCATACTACTTCGTACACGTATGACGCCAACGACAACAAGCTCAGCGAGACGAATGCTCTCGGAAAGACGACCACTTACACCTATGATGGAAATGACAATCGGACCAGTGAAACCGATCCGCTTGGAAACAAGACAACCTACACCTACAACGCTCGTGGACAAGTGCTCACCGTAACTGATCCCCAGGGCCACACAACCACCAACGTTTATGATTCAAATGGCAATCTGACCTCAACCACGGACGCGAATGGGAAGACCACGACTACCGTCTATGGCGCGAACGGCTTGCCCAGTTCCGTTACCGATGCCAACAACAAAACCACCACGTTCGAGTACGACAGCTTCGGCAACCTCACCAAGCAGACCGATGCGCTGAACAACGTCACGACCTATACCTACGATGGAAACGGCAACAAACTAACCCAGACGGTTACTCGCACCGCAAACGGTCAGCAGCAGTCGATCACCACCGGCTATAAGTACGATGGCGACAATCGGCTGACCGAAACCGATTATGCCGATGGCACCAGCATCCGCATCGAGTACAACAGTATCGGCAAGCAGAGTGCCACCTACGATCAGTTCAACCGCAAAACCAGCTATGACTACGATAACCTGGGCCGGTTGACCACAACCACGTATCCCGACCAGACCACCGAAACAGCGACCTACGATGCCGAGAACCATCGCCTGACCTCGACCGACCGCGCGGGACACACCACCAGCTATACCTACGACGCAGATGGGCGCCTGACCAAGATCACCTACGCCGACAACAGTTTTACCCAAACCAACTACGATGCCGCCGGGCGCGTCAGCTCGACGGTTGACGCGAACAACAACACGACGACGTACGGCTATGACGATGCCGGCCGCCGCACGTCTATTACTGACGCGCTGAACCACACGACCACATTCGCGTACGACGCAGCCGGCAATCAGATCTCAGTCAAGGACGCCAATCAGAACCTGACGCAATACCGCTACGATTCGTTGAACCGTCAGATTGAGGTCATCTATCCTGACCAGACGTTCTCTTCTACCGCTTACGATGCGCTCGGGCGAGTCACCTCGAAGACCGACCAGGCCGGAAAAGTTACTGCTTATGGCTATGATGATCTCGGGCGGCTGACCTCGGTGACGCAGGATGCAGTGCAGGGCGGGCTGAATCTGGTGACCACATACGGCTACGACGAAGTGGGCAACCGCATCTCACAGACGGACGCGAACAACCACACAACGACGTACAGCTACGACCAGCTCGGGCGCAGAATCGGACGCAAGCTTCCCATGGGCCAATCGGAAAGCTACAGCTACGATTCTGCCGGCAATCTGCAATCGAAGATCGACTTCAACGGCAAGAGGACAACGTATGTGTACGACAGCTCGAACCGGCTGCTCTCGAAGACTCCGGATGCGAGCTTCAACGCTGCGCCGGTGACGTTCACATATTTTCCCAACGGATTGCGGAAGACGATGACGGATCCGTCGGGCGTGACGACGTACGCTTACGACAATCGCAACCGCCTGCAGACCAAGCAGACGCCGTTCGGAACTTTGAGCTACACCTACGATCCCGCTGGAGACGTACTCACGATCAAATCGTCGAACCAAAACGGCGCGAGCGACACTTACACCTATGATGCGCTGAACCGGCTGAGCACGGTCGTGGATGCATCTGGGCAGACGACGTACACGTACGACAATGTTGGCAATTTGCAGAGCTATACGTATCCGAACGGAGTGCTTACTTCGTACACCTATGATCAACTCAATCGCCTAACGCAAGTTGGCTCACAAGCTCACAGCTCGCAGCTCGCAAGCTATACCTACACACTCGGGCCAGCAGGGAACCGCACATCCGTCGCGGAGTTGAGCGGGAGAACGGTCTCTTACGGCTATGACTCGCTCTATCGCCTGACTTCGGAAGCGATCACCGCCGATCCGCATGGGAAGAATGGAACGGTTGGATACACCTACGATGCGGTCGGCAATCGCCAGCAGATGACTTCGACGCTGAATGCGATTCCTGCTGGACTGTTCAACTACAACGCGAATGACGAGCTCACGATTGACAACTACGACAGCAACGGGAACACGATCTCCTCGGCAGGAATTCAGAACACGTA
>Ga0070741_10004363_pt1 | contig 33102 bp, 32 predicted proteins | sample Coa_R1_4_FD_66440 | JGI IMG/M metagenome (GOLD analysis project Ga0070741, IMG submission 66440) | Surface soil microbial communities from Centralia Pennsylvania, which are recovering from an underground coalmine fire - Coalmine... | ecosystem: Environmental > Terrestrial > Soil > Unclassified ... | reverse complement strand
CGAGCGCCGCGGTCGTGTCGGCGCCGGTCACGAGGTTCGCGAGCCCGTCCGTATTGAGTCGGAGCCGCCGGGCGCCGCCCGCGCGGAGGCGCGCCGCGACGTCGAGCAGGACGTCGAGGCGCCGCGTCGGCTCGCCGAGCCCGCAGAAGACGATCTCGCGCGGCACGCGCGGATCGCCGGCGGCCGCGGCGAGCGCGCCCGCGGTCGGCTGGCGGACGAGCCGCAGGCGGCGGCCCCAGACCTCGCCATGCGTGCGCTTCGGGCAGAACGTGCACGCGAGCGTGCAGCGGCTCGTGACGTTCAGGTAGAGCCGCGACCCGAGCGCGTAGGCGAGCGTGTCGGCCACGCGATCGCTCGTAGGCCCGACGCCGGGGGGCCGATATGACGGCCGTCATATGCGCCGCGCGCGCCGGCGTCCATGCTCGGGCGAGGCGCCGGAGGAGGGCGCGAACGATGACGGCCTGGAGCGGGATCGTCCCGGACGGCGCGAGCGCGATCGTCCCGTGGTGGACGGCGGCCGCGATCGGCCTCTCCTGGGCGGTGCTCGTCGTCCTCCTGCCCCTCGCGGCCGGCACGTTCGAGCGCTACCGCCGGCGGCGGTGAGGGAGGTCGCCATGCGTGTCCTCTTCGCGAGCCCGTACGGACCCCGCCGACTCGTCGACGGCCGCGATCCGCTCGACCCCTTCACCGGCCAGCTGTCGCCCGCGCAGGGCCCCTACGCGCTGCGGATGCAGGCGCACTACTGGGCCTTCTACCTGATGGCGGAGAACCTGCGGGCGGAGACGTGCGTGCTCGAGCACCCGACGCTCGGCGAGTTCGAGGCCGAGCTGCGCAAGGGGTACGACTGGCTCGGCCTCCAGCTCAACTGGAACACGCTCCGGGAGGCGGCGCGCATGATCGAGCGCGCGCGGGTGGTGGCGCCGCGGACGCGGATCGTCGTCGGTGGCTACGCGCTCCCGCAGGTGATGGACCCGCTCCCCGCGGACCACGCGGTCGCCGAGACGATCCGCGCGGGCGCCGACCAGCTCTGCTGGACCGAGGGCGTCACGTACATGCGGACGCTCCTCGACGACGGCCCGATCGAGCGGCCGATCACGCAGTACACGCTGCCGAAGTCGGTCGGCCACCTGGCGGCGCTCGGCCCCGGGCTCCCCGCGCTCGAGTCGTACCCCGTGCTCGTGGCGCTCGGCTGCCCCGCGGGCTGCGACTTCTGCAACACCTCGGCCTTCTTCCGCCGCCGGAAGCTCACGGTCGCCGAGCCGTACGACGTGTTCCGCTTCATGCGCCACCGCGCGGTCCAGGACGGCGGCGCGCGGCTCCACTTCGAGCTCTTCGACGAGGACTTCTTCTGGGACCCGGCGGTCTCCCGCGAGCTCGGCGTCCACCTCCGGAAGAGCCCCGAGACGCGCGGGCGCGTCGCCTACTTCACCTTCGGAAGCGTGCGAACGCTCTCGCGCTTCGACGCCGAGGAGCTCGCGGCGAACGGGCTCGGCATGGTGTGGATCGGCGTCGAGTCGACGCTCGACGACGTGCTGGCACCCGGCGCGCATCTCGGCAAACGGAAGGGACGCGACGTCGCGACGCTCTTCCGCGAGCTCCGCGACGTCGGCATCCAGGTGATCGGCTCGCTCGTCCTCGGCTTCGACTTCCACACGCCCGAGACGATCCGGAAGGACGTGGACGCGTTCATCGCGCTCGACCCGACCATCTCGCAGGTGACTCCGCTCCTCCCCTGCGCGGGCACCGCGCTGTACGAGCGGCTCAAGCAGGCGGGGCGGCTCGACCCGCGCTTCGGGTGGACCACGTCCGCCGGCTTCGACCGCGAGCCGCCGATGGTCCCGCTTCACGTCCGCTGGGACGAGCTGCGGGCGGCGATCGAGGAGGCGAACCGCCGCCTCTTCGAGGAGACGGGCCCGTCGTCGCTGAAGGCGCTCGACACGGCGCTCCGCGGGCACCTCCGGCTCCGCGGCCGCGCGGACGCGGCGCTCCGCGCGCGCGCCGCGGCGCTCGGCGAGGCGGCGCGGCGGCAGTACCCGCTGGTCGAGGCGGTGCTCGCGAACGCGCCGTCGGCGCGCGTCGCGGAGCGCGCCCGTGAGGTCCGGGAGCGCTGGCGCGAAGCGTTCGGGGACCCGCCCGAGGTCCTCGTCGACCTGGGCCGCGCGTTCGCGGCACGCGTGCGAAGCGTCCTCGACGAGCGGCCACCGGCCCCCGCCGCCGCGAAGGCGCCGACGCAGTGGACGTTCTACCGTCCCGGCGAGACGCCGCGCACGCGCCGGCGCGTCCCGGCCGGGCCCGCGGAGGGTCGCGCCGCGGGGGCGTGACGGGCCGCACGACCGGCGCCACCCGGTTCTCGATTTTCGCAACGAGCGCGGCCGCGCGTTCCCGCTTCTGCACCGCCGTCGCCGCGGCGAGGGGGCGGGGGCTGGCATGCCGGTCGCAATCCCCGCGTGCCGCGAGCCTGCTCGACCTCGGGCCTGCCGCGCGCGGCCGTGGCGCGGCCCGCCCCCGCGACGGCGGCAACCGTCACGCCGCCGGCGCCCCGGCCCGCTCGATCTCGCCGAGGAGGCGCTCCTCGCGCCGCTCGTGGCGGCCGAACTCGCGGACGAGCGCGTCGAAGCGCGTCCGCGCCGCCTCGACCTCACCGCGCGCGAGCCGCGCGGCAACCCGGGCGAGCCGTCGGCGGAAGTCGTCGTGCGCCGTGGCGAGCGCGTGGAGCGCGCCCGCGTACTCGGGTCGCAGGGCCGCGATGGCCGGGTAGTAGAGGCAGTCCTCCTGCGCGAGGTGCCCGAGCAACGCCTCGCGGAGACGGCCGAACGCGCCCCCCGCGGTCGCGCGGACGAACGCCGCGCGCGTGTCGCGGAAGAGCGCGTCGAGCCGCCGGTGATCGGATGCGACGTGCCTCCGCACCCCGGCGGCGCCGCGCTTCGTGCGCTCCTTCATGGCCCCCTCACGCTACCGGCCGATGGCCGCCGCCCGTATGACGCCCGTCATACGCCCGCGGGCGGCCGCGGACGGCGAGGTCGCGCTCGAGCACGCCGAGTTCTTCCGCGCGCTCGGCCCCGAGCGCCTCGCGCGCCTGCGGGGCTTCGTGCACGAGCGGCGGGCGCCGGCCCACACGACCCTCTTCGTCGAGGGACAACCGGCGGATGCGCTCTGGGCGGTGCGGCGTGGGGTCGTGCGCCTCTACAAGACGTCGCCCGACGGTCGCATCACGACGCTCGAGACGCTGGGGGCCGGCGAGGTCTTCGGCGCCCTCTCCGCCGTCGGCGCCGACCGGTATCCGGCGAGCGCGGAGAGCGTCGTCGACACGGCCGCGTGGACCCTCGCCCGCAGCACCTTCGTGCGGCTCCTCGCCGAGGAGCCCCGGCTCGGCGTCGAGGTCCTCGGGATCCTGACGCGCCGCCTGCACGCGGCCCACGAACGGATCCGCGCCTTCGCCCACGATCCCGTGCCCGCGCGCCTCGCGCGCGAGCTGCTGCGGGCGGCGGCCGGCGGCGAGGCGCAGGTCACGCGCCGGGCGCTCGCGGACGCCGCGGGGACGACGGTCGAGACGGCCATCCGCGTGCTGCGGCGGTTCCATCGCGAGGGCATCGTCCGCGGCGCCGTGGGACGGGTGACCGTGATCGACGCCGCGGCGCTCCGCCGCATCGCGGGCGAGCTCGACGGCTGAGCGGCGCGGCACCGCCGCTCCGGCGCCCGGCCGCCCCGCGTGGACCGTCGAGAGGACCACACGTCCTCGCGGCGGGGTGTTCGCACGGCCGCGAATCGGCGTGCACGGCCTCGGCAACGGATGAAGAAGGGCACGGCCCGCGCCGACTCGGTCGGGATGGCACGCGCTTCGCTTCGGGCTTCGGGCGATGGCGCACGGTGGAGAGGACGCGCGCCGGCGCGGGGAGGTTCATTTGATCGAGGAGGGAGCGGCCGCAGAGCCGCTCGGCTGACTTGGCGCGCTCCCTGCGACCTGCGGAGCTGCGCGCCGTCTCCGACCCGGCGGCGTTCCGCTTCCGTTCGACGGCCGAGCTTCCTCCCCTCGTCGGGATGATCGGGCAGGAGCGGGCGGTCGCCGCCACGACCTTCGGCGTCGCGATGCGCCGGAGGGGCTACAACCTCTTCGTCCTCGGCCCGCCCCGGACCGGCAAGCGAACGAGCCTCCGGCGCGTGCTCGACCGGCGCGCGGCCGAGGAGCGGACGCCGTCCGACTGGTGCTACGTGCACGGCTTCGCCGATCCGTACCGGCCCGCGGCGCTCGAGCTGCCGCCCGGACGCGGGCGCGAGCTGCGCGCGGAGATGGCCCGGCTGGTCGAGGAGTGCCGGGCGCGGGTGCCGCGGGCGTTCGAGGGCGAGGAGTTCGAGCGCCAGAAGGCGCGCCTGCTCGAGGAGCTCGGCCGCCACCAGCAGGCGACGATCGCGCGGCTCGAGGCCGAGGCCCGCGCCCAGGAGCTCGCCGTCGTGCGCACGCCGCAGGGGCTCGCCGTCGCGCCCGCGCCGCGCGGCACGCCGATCGGCCCGGAGGAGTTCTCCTCGCTGCCCCGGCACGAGCAGGAGCGGATCGAGGCACGGGCGAAGGCCTTCGAGGAGCGCATGGAAGCCGCTCGCCGCGAGCTCCGGCACGTCGAACGGGAAGCGCACGAGGCCCACGCCCGGCTCGTGGGCGAGGTCGCCGCCTCGGCGACGCGCCAGATCATGCAGGAGCTGCGCGACCGGTTCGCGGGACTCGCGCCCGTGCAGCGGTACCTCGGCCAGGTCGAGCAGGACATGATCGCGCACGCCGAGGAGTTCCGACACCTCGAGGCGCCGCCGCCGCTCCCGTTCCTGCCCCCACCCGGCGGGTTCCTCGATCGCTACCGGGTGAACCTGCTCGTCGACGGGAGCGGCGCGCACGGCGCGCCGGTGGTCGTCGAGGAGAACCCGACGCACGCGAACCTCCTCGGCCGCATCGAGCACCACGCCCATTTCGGGACGCTCGTCACCGACTTCACGCTCGTCAAGCCCGGCGCGCTGCACCGCGCGAACGGCGGCTACCTGATCCTCGAAGCGGCCGAGGTGCTGCGGAGCTTCCAGGGCTGGCAGGCGCTCAAGAAGTGCCTGAAGAGCGAGACGATCCGGATCGAGGAGCCGTTCGAGGAGCTGCGCCTCGCCACGACGGTGAGCCTCGCGCCGGAGCCGATTCCTCTCGCCGTCAAGGTGGTGCTGATCGGTAGCCCGCTCCTCTACTACCTGCTCTACGCGCTCGACGAGGACTTCGGCGAGCTGTTCAAGGTGAAGGTCGACTTCGACGACTCCCTGCCGCGGACGCCCGAGTTCGAGGAGCTCTACGCCCGCTTCGTCGGCACGGCGTGCCGCGAGGAGGGCCTCCGGCCCTTCGCCGCCGACGCCGTCGCCCAGCTCGTCGAGCACGGCTCGCGCCTCGTGCCGCACCAGGCGCGCCTCACCTCGCAGCTCGGCGAGCTCCTCGATCTCGTCCGCGAGGCGGCGTTCTGGGCCGAGCAGCGCGGGAACGAGCTCGTCTCCGGCGCCGACGTGCGCCACGCGATCGCGCAGAAGACGTACCGCGCGAACCTCGTCGACGAGCGGATCGGCCGCCTGATCGCGGAGGGGACGCTCCTCGTCGACACCGACGGCGAGGCCGTCGGCCAGGTGAACGGCATCGCGGTCGTGACGCTCGGCGACCATGCCTGCGGCCGACCCTCGCGCATCACCGCGCGCGCGTTCAGTGGCAAGCCAGGCGTGCTCGACATCGAGCGCGAGGCGAAGCTCGGCGGGCCGGTGCACTCGAAGGGCGTCATGATCCTCGGCGGCTTTCTCGCCGGTCGCTACGCGCGCGAGCGCCCCCTCACCCTCGCCGCGTCCATCGCCTTCGAGCAGCAGTACGAAGAGATCGAAGGCGACAGCGCGTCCTCCGCCGAGCTCTACGCGCTGCTCTCGAGCCTCGCCGGGATCCCGCTGTCGCAGAGCCTCGCCGTCACGGGCTCCGTCAACCAGCGCGGCGAGATTCAGGCGGTCGGCGGCATCAACGAGAAGATCGAGGGCTTCTTCGACGTCTGCCGCGCGCGTGGCTTGACCGGCCGCCAGGGCGTCGTCATTCCCGAGGCGAACGTCCGGCACCTGATGCTCCGGGGCGACGTGGTGGAGGCGGTGCGCGAGGGCCGGTTCCACGTCCACGCGATCGCGACCGTCGACGAGGGCCTGGCGCTCCTCTCCGGCCGTGAGGCGGGGACGCCCGGACCGGACGGCCGCTTCCCGGACGGCTCGTTCAACGCGGCCGTGGAGCGCGCGCTCGAGGCGAATCTCGCGCGCCTGAAGGAGCTGCACGAATGAGGCGCGGCGGAAGTGACGGGGAGAGTCACGCCGCGCTGCGCGGCAGCGAATCGAGCGCCACCGGCGCGCCGCGCCGGAGCTCCGCACGCAGCCAGGCGACGTCGATCCCGAGCGCGTGACAGACGTTCACGAGGGAGAAGGGCCAGCTGGTGTCGTCCGAGAAGAGCCAGCGCTCGGTTTCGGCGACGAGCCGCCGGCGCCGGGCTCCGGGGACGCGCCCGTACTTCCGGTGTATCCGGAGCGCGTCCTCCAGGATCGCGAGCAGGAGCCGCCGCGCCTGGCCGGTCGCCCGCGGCGCATGGAACTGGACCGGGAGAATCGTCTGCGGTGCAAAGGGCGAGCTCGTCTGCATGCCGTCGGCTGGTTGCAATTACCCTGCCAATGCCGTCGCGAGGCCGAACCGTCCCCGCCCCGGGGGCGATTCCCGGGTTCGCGAACCTCACCCCGCCTTCGGCCGCGGCACTCGGGCTCCCCCGTCGTCCAGAGCGACGCGCACCGCGTTCGTGACGTCGCGCTCCTTGCGGAGGCGCTGCTGAAGCTCGCCGACCTGAACGTGCCGTGCATCGTGACGCCGAGGGTCGACGGGCGCGCGATCGCCTTCGCCTGCTACTTCGCCCTCCGCGGCCGGATGATCGGCTACCGCACGGCCTTCGATCCCGCCTTCGCGTCCTTCTCGCCGGGCCTGCTCGTCCACCTGGGCACGATCGAGGCGGCCGCGGCGGATGGATTGACGACGATCGAGTTCCTGGGCGGCGACGATCCCTACAAGGCGCTCTTCGCGGGCGGCACGAACCCGACGCACGAGCCGTGCGGGCTCGCCACGACCGCGCGGGGACGGGCGTGGGTCGCCTGGCGCGCGGCGGCGGTGCGCCTGCGGCGTCGTCTCGAACGATCGCCATACCACGGCGGAGGGGATCGGCTGCGGCGGTGGTCCGAGCGCGTGCGGTGGGCGGGCGCCGGCCCGCGGAACGCCGGGAGTCGCTCGCGCGAAGCGATCGTCCGCGTCGACGCTCCCGAGATGCTCGATGCCCTCGTGGAGACGCTCGTGCGCGACGACGACCGCGGGGCGTGGCGCGGCGAGGTCGGCGAGCGCCGCCGCGAGCGCGCGGAGGCTCGAAGCGGGTGCCGCCACGGGATGATAGAAGAGCGCGTCGCGCCGCGAGCCGGAGGAGGAGGCGCCGCACGCCCTCGCGACGGCGGTCGCGCAGCCAGGATGCCCGGCGGCGGCGAGCGCGAGGGCGGCTCGGCGTCGGCTCGACGTACCCTCGACCACCGCCACGACGTGCTCGCAGCCCCGGGCCGCGCGGCTTCGACGGGCGCGTCGATCGTAGCGGCGCCGTCGCTCGCCTTCGTGTGACAGTGGAGGTCGCCGTTGGGCGGGTCGAGGGCGCGTCCGCGCCCTCATCCATCCCAGGGAGATGCAGGGCCGGTGCCACGCCGTCTGCGGGGACGAGTGGCGACCCCGGCTGGCGGGACTCTCACGGACGAGAACCCCGAGCGCCCCGCCTTCCGGCGATGCGTCGCGCACCCGATCCGTCCCGCACCGGCGTCCGCCGCGCGCGAGGCACGAGTCCTGCAAGGCGAGAGCTCGGCATGTCCGTCGGTCGCATCTGCCTGCGGGAGGTCAGCCTCGCCGAGCGTGGCGAGAGCGTGCTCGAGGCGGCGCGCCGGATGCGCGAGCGGGGCGTCGGCACGCTCGTCGTCCTCGACGACGCCCGGCGCCCGGTCGGCCTCGTGACCGACCGCGATCTCGCGCTGCGCGTCGTCGCCACCGGCGGCGACCCCAGCGCCGTCTCCGTCACGGACGTGATGACGGAGCACCCGAGGACCGTGAGCGAGACGACTCCGATCGAATCCGCGCTCTCGCTCATGCGCTCGGGCACGTTCCGGCGGCTGCCGGTCGTCGACGACGACGGGAAGCTCGTCGGCATCGTCACGCTCGACGACGTCCTCGGCCTCCTCGCGGAGGAGTTCGCGCTGATCGGCGCCCTCCTCGAACGCGAGGCGCCCCGGGGGGCAGCGCAGGTCGGCGCGACACGCGCGTGATCGGCGCCCGCCAGGCCGTCTTCGGTCGATGGTTCGCCCGACATCTGCGGACCCTCATCCGCATCTACTGGACGTCGCCCGACGCCCGGCGAGGCGCGCTCCTCCTCGCAGGCGCGGTCGTCCTCGAGCTCGGCATGGTGTACGGGAACCTCCGCCTCTCCGACGCCGAGCGCCGGATCATGGACGCGCTCCAGGACGAGCAGCCGGCGGCGTTCCTCGCCGCCATGGGGCTCTTCGGCGTGCTCTCGGCCGGCTTCGTCCTCGTGACGGCGTACCGGATCTACCTCCGCCAGCTCCTCGAGATCCGCTGGCGCCGCGGGGTCACGGCGGACTACGTCGATCGCTGGATGAACGACCGCGCCTTCCGTCCGGTCCACCTCCACGGGGTCGAGATCGACAACCCCGACCAGCGCGTCGCCGAGGACGTCCGCGACTTCGTCGCGAGCGCGCTCGGCCTCTCCCTGTCGCTCCTCGCCTCGGTGGCGAGCCTCGTGTCGTTCGGCGGGCTTCTCTGGGTGCTCTCGGCCGACTGGGTGCTCCCCCTCGACGCCCGCCACGTCCGGGTTCCGGGGGTGCTCCTCTGGGTGGCGATCGGGTACGCCGCGCTCTCGACCTGGCTCACGCACGTCGTCGGCCGCCCCCTCGTGTCCCTCAACTTCGACCGCCTGCGCTACGAGGCCGACTTCCGCTACGCGCTCGTGCGCTTCCGCGACAACCTCGCCGTGGTGACGCTCTCGCGCGGCGAGGCCCGCGAGCGGCGCGCGGCCCTCGCGCGCTTCGGGAGCGTGGTCCGGAACTGGTGGCAGCTGATCACGGCGCAGCGCCGCCTCTCCGTCTTCACCGGCCTCGTCGGGCAGGCGAACGGCGCCGTGCCGCTGCTCGTCGCCGCACCGGGCTTCTTCGCTGGGCTCATGACGCTCGGGACGATCGTGCAGATCCGCTTCGCGTACGGGCAGGTGTCGGGCGCGCTCAGCTGGTTCGTGTACGCGTATCAGGAGATCGCGCGCTGGCGGGCGAACGTCGAGCGCCTCTCGACGTTCGCCGAGGCGATGGACGCGACGGCGCGCGACCTCGAGCGCTCCGCGATCCGCATCGTGCCGGTCGAGGCCCCCGAGCTCCGCCTCGTCGAGCTGACGCTCGAGGCGCCGGACGGGCACACGCTGATCGAGGCGGCCAACGCCACCGTCCGGGCCGGCGAGCGCGTCGCGATCGCGGGCCCCTCGGGCTCGGGGAAGACGATCCTCCTCCACGCGATCGCCGGCATCTGGCCGCTCGGGAGGGGAAGGATCGAGGTCCCCGCGCGGGCACGCATGCTCTTCGTCCCGGAGCGTCCGTACCTGCCGCTCGCGTCGCTGCGCGCCGCGGTCTCCTACCCGGCGCCCGAGGGCGCCTTTCCCGACGCGCGGATCCGCGAGGCGCTCGCGCTGCTCGGGCTCGAGCCCCTGGCGGCGCGGCTCGACGAGACGGCGCCGTGGGACCAGCAGCTCTCGCCCCACGAGCAGCAGCGTCTCGGCCTCGCGCGCGTGCTGCTGAACGAGCCGGAATGGCTCTTCCTCGACAAGGCGACGTCCGCGCTCGACGAGGAGACGGAGGGACGGGCGTACCGGCTCCTCGTGGAACGCCTGCCACGCGCGACCGTGATCTCGGTGGCGCACCGCGCCGAGGTCGCCGCGTATCACGAGCGCCGCTGGACGATCGCGCCGAACGCGCGCGGCACGTCCTCCCTCCGCGCGGCATGACGGCGGCGGCGAACGGCGACCTCGTCGTCTGGAGCGGTGACGCCGTCGAGCTCGAGGGCTGGAGCGCGAGCGCCGCGCCGGGAAGCCGCGCCCGGCTCGCCGTCGAGCCCGGACCCGGCGGACGCTCGCTGCGTCTCGACTTCGACCTCGCCGGGCCCGGCGCCTGGGCGGTCGCGCGGCGGGCGATCGCCGCGACGCTGCCGCGCAGCTGGGTCGCCGCGCTCGCCCTCCGCGGCGCGGCGCCGTCCGTCGAGCTGCAGGTGAAGCTCGTCGACGCGACCGGCGCGAACGTCTGGTGGTGGCGGCGCGCGGGCGCGCTGCCGCGGACGGCGTTGCGGCTCGTGCTCCGCCGCGCCGCGCTCGCGTTCGCGTGGGGTCCCGCCGGCGGCGGCGAGCCCGAGCAGCTCGGCGCCGTCGAGGTCGCCGTCGCAGCCGGCGAGGCCGGGGCGGGCACGCTCTGGATCGACGACCTGCGCCTCGAGCCACGGCCGCTCGCCGCGGGCCCGCCGCGGCCGTGCGGAATCCGCGCCTCGAGCAGCGCGCCCGGCCACGGGGCGGCGCGCGTGCTCGACGACGACGTCCGCACGAGCTGGCGCCCCGGGTTCGGCGACGCGCGGCCCTGGCTCGAGATCGACCTCGGCGGCGTGCGCGAGTGGGGCGGGCTCGCGGTCGACTTCGTGCGCACCGCACCCGCGTCCCGGGTGCTCGCGTCGGACGACGGCACGCGGTGGACGCCGCTCGCCGACGACCCGGGCGGCGCCGCCGGACGGCGCTGGCTCCGCACGGGGGAGGCGGAGTCGCGCTTCGCGCGGCTCGCGCTCGCGACGGGCACGGACGTCGAGATCGGCCGCGTCGCGGTCGTGCCGATCGAGCTCGCCGCCGCGCCGGCACGGTGGGCGGCCGCCGTCGCCGCCGCCGCCCCGCGCGGGCGCTTCCCGCGCCATCTCCTCGGCGAGCAGGCGTATTGGGCCGTCGTCGGCGGCGACGGCGACCGGCGCAAGGGGCTCCTCGGCGAGGACGGGGCGCTCGAGGTCGACGTCGAGGCGTTCACGCTCGAGCCCTTCCTCGCAGCGGCGGGCCGCGTCTTCACGTGGGCGGACGCCGAGCCGCGGCGGGCGCTGCGCGACGGCGACCTCCCGATCCCGTCCGTCGAGTGGACGGTCGCGGGCCTCCGCCTGCGCGTCACCGCCTTCGCGCTCGGCGCGCCGGACGCGAGCGCGCTCGTCGCGCAGTACGTCGTCGAGAACGCGACCGGTGCGGTGCCCGAGGCGCGCCTCCTCGTCGCCATCCGCCCCTTCCAGGTGACGCCCGCGTGGCAGAGCCTCGGTCTCGCCGGCGCGATCGCGCCGATCACCTCCCTCGCGCGCGCGGGGCCTCGCGTGCGCGTGAACGGCACGCACGACGTCGTGGCCGTCACCGCCCCCGACGCCTTCGGGGCGGCGCCCTCCGAGGACGGCCTGCGCCCGCTGTTCGAAGGCCGTTTCCTCCCCGACGCGCCGGTCACGGACCCGCTCGGGTTCGCGGAGGGCGCGCTCGCCTTCGACCTCCGCCTGCCCGCAGGCGGCTCGGAGACGGTGGTCGTCGCGGTGCCGGTCGGCGCCCGGGCGCCGGCGCTCCCGGCGGGCCTCACGCGCGCGGCCGCGGCCGCATGGGGCGTCGCGCGGCTCGACGAGGCCGCGCGGCGCTGGCGGACGCGCCTCGCGGGCGTGCCGATCGCGCTCCCCCCGTGCGCGGCCCCGGTGGCGGAGAGCCTCCGCGCGTCGCTCGCTTGGATCCTCGTGAACCGCGACGGACCGCGGCTCCAGCCGGGGCCGCGCGCGTACCGGCGAACGTGGATCCGCGACGGCGCGTTCATGGCCGTGGCGCTCGCGGAGATGGGCTTTGCCGACGAGGCGCGCGCCTTCTTCCGCTGGTACGCGCCGCACCAGCGCGACGACGGCCGCGTCCCGTGCGCGGTCGACGACCGCGGCGTCGATCCCACCGTCGAGCACGACAGCCACGGCGAGCTCGCGTGGGGCGCGGTCGAGGTCTTCCGACTGACGGACGACCGGGCGTTCCTCCGCGCGCTCTGGCCCCACGTGCGACGCGCGGCCCAGGCGATCGCCGCGCTCCGCGCCGAGCGCACGGGTGCCGCGTTCCGCGACACGGCCTGCTTCGGGCTCCTCCCGGAATCGATCAGCCACGAAGGGTACGCGTCGCGCCCCGTGCACGCGTACTGGGACGACTTCTTCGCCGTGTGCGGGCTCGCGGCCGCGGCCGACGCGGCGGCCGCCGTCGGCGAGCCCGACGTCGCCCGACGGATCGCCGCCGTGCGGGACGCGATGCGCCGCGATCTCCTCGCGTCGATCGCGCGCACGCGCGCCGCGCACGACCTGGACTTCGTCCCCGCCTCCGTCGAGCTCGCCGACCTCGACCCGAGCGCGATCGCGGTCGCGCTCGATCCCTGCGGAGTCGGCCTGCCGCGCGTGCCGCTCGCGCGGACGTTCGAGCGCTGTTGGGAGGAGCTCGAGGCGCGCCGGCGGGGCGTCGGCGGCGACCGGTACTCGCCGTACGAGGTACGCAACGCGACGGCCTTCCTCCTCCTCGGCTGGAAGGCGCGCGCCGGGGCGCTCCTCGACTGGCTCGTCGCGGAGCAACGCCCGCGCGCCTGGCGTCAGTGGCCCGAGATCGCCCATCGCGATCCGCGCGCGCCCCGCTTCCTCGGCGACCTGCCCCACGGCTGGGTCGCGGCGAGCTTCGTCCGCGCCGTGCGCCGGCTCGTCGCGTGGGAGCGCCACGAGGACGGCGCGCTCGTCGTCGCGGCGGGAATCCCCGAGCCGTGGGTGCGCGAGGCGCCCGGCGTGCGCGTGCGCGGGCTCCCGACCCGCTTCGGCGCGCTCCACCTCGCCATGTCGGCCGACGGGGGAGACGAGGTGCGCGTCGTCCTCGGCGGCGTACGTCCCCCGGGCGGGATCGTGATCGAGTCGCCGTCCGCGCGGCCGCTCCGCGACGTCGGCGGCGACTCCCGCGCCCGCGTGCTCGAGGGGGCACGGCGCGTCTGGCTCCCGGCCGCGCCCGCCGCGCTCGTGCTGCGCCCGGCTCGCTAGCGCCGCCCCGCGAGCTCCTTCACGAACGCCGCGGCCGCCCGCAGCTCCGCGTCGTCGACCCCGGTGAGCGCTCCGAGCGCCTCGTGCTTCGCGTCCGCCTCGATCGCGCGCACGATCTCCGCGGACGTCATCCCCGCGAGCCGCGCGTCGTTCGCGAGCGGCCTCACCTTGAGCGCGCGTGCGCCGGGGGTGTCGGTCTTCCCCGATTCGCCGTGGCACCTCGCGCACCGGGCCTTGAAGACCGCCGCTCCGCCTCTCGGACCGGAGGGCTCCGCCGCAGCACCCACCCAGAGCGCTCCCACGACGACGGCGGTCACGAGATTCCCCCGGGCTCTCGCTCCTGCCGACGAAGGGATTCTGGACATCATCCCCGCTCGACCGCCGACAGGTCGAGCTCGACCGGCGTCGGCCGCCCGAAGACCGGGATCAGCACCTTGACCCGCTGCTTCTCGAGGTGCGCCTCCACCACTTCTCCGCTGTAGCTCGCGAACGGTCCCTCGAGCACGCGCACCCTGGCGCCCGCCTCGAGCGAAACGGGCGGCTTCGGCTGGGCCACGATCGCCTTGCGGATCTCGTCGATCTCCGCTTCGGGCACCTCGAGCGGGGTGCGATCGCCGACGATACCCGCCACCTTCGGCGTTCCCCTCACCGCCCACCACGACCGCTCGTCCATCTTCGACTCGACGAACAGGTAGCCGGGCATCCTGACCCGCTGGTCCACGCGCCTCTTCCCACGTCGGATCTCGATGATCGACTCGGTCGGCACGAGGACGTGGCCGAACCGGTCGTCCAGACGCTGCTCCCTGATGCGGTGAAGGAGCGCGCCCCGCACCTTCTCCTCGCATCCGGGAGCCGTGCGCACGACGTACCACTTCTTCGCCACGGGAGGCTCCCCATGCCGTCAGGAGACCCCGAAGCAGCGGGCGTGCCAGCGTGCAGCCGCACCCACCTCCCGGTGCCGCGATCGTGCCAGACCCGCCCGGCTGGCACGCGCGCTGCTTGAGCAGCGGGGAGGCGATTCTCATGAAGGTCGAGGAACTGATGACCCGTCGGGTCGCGAGCTGCAGCGCGAGCGACACGCTGAACGCCGCAGCACGGATCATGTGGGAGCACGACTGCGGCTGCGCACCGGTGGTGGCGGACGGCCGCGTCGTCGGGATGATCACGGACCGGGACATCTGCATGGCCGCCTACACCCAGGACCGGCCCCTCAGCGCGCTCCCGGTCTCGCAGGCGATGTCCAGGGAGGTGCATTCCTGCAGACCCGACGATCCGCTCGCGGTGGCCGAGCGCACCATGCGTGAGCGACAGATCCGCCGCCTGCCGGTGATCGACGCGAGCGGCCACCTCGTCGGCATCCTGTCGCTGAACGACGTCGCCCGCGCGTTCGCTCGCGAGGGGGAGAGGGCCGCCGGCGGCGCACGGGCGAACGAGGTGGCCTCGACCCTGGCGGCGGTCTGCCGGCCTCGCCACGCGAAGCACGCCGCAACGGCCGCCTGACGAGCGCTGCATCACGCTCTGCCGGACGGAGCGCGCGGCGGCGTTCGCACGCCCGCGAATCGCGCCCGTCCTCTTTGGCAGCGACGCGAGGAGCGGCGCGGCGCCTGCCGTCGGAGCGGGAGGGCGCCCCGCCGCCCGCTGGCGTAGCCTTTGCTGCACGAGGCCGGCATGGACGCCCGGACACGCGCCGAGCTGACACAGGCACTCCGCCGCCAGCGGGCAGCGCTCGTGAAGCAGTTCTTCGATGCGGAAGCCGACCTCCGCTCGATCGCCGACGAGCGCGAAGCCGAGCTCGAGGAGCGCGCGCAGGAGGAGCGCGCGGCGCGGATCGTCGCCAACATCGACGACCGGAGTCTCCGAGAGATCGCCGACATAGATGCGGCTCTCCAGCGCATGATCGACGGCACGTACGGGCAGTGCGCCGGCTGCGGCGAGGCGATCCCACTCGCCCGCCTCCGCGCGATGCCGACTGCGGCGTTCTGCGTCGAATGCGCGCGCCGGAAGGAGGCGCTGCCCGTCGAACCCGCGCCGAGCGAGCCGCGGCATCCGGGCAGGCTGCCCGCCGATCTCGACCGCCTCCTCGACCGCGAGGTCGAGGAGGCACTGCGGGAGCTCGTGCGCGAGGACCGCCGCGTCGACGCGGAGGAGCTCCGGGTCGTCTGCCGCCACGGCATCGTGCACCTCGAGGGCGCCGTCCCGAGCGAAGCCGAGCACCAGATCGTCGTGAAGCTCGTGACCGACGTCGGAGGCTGCGAGGAGGTCGTCGACCATCTCCGCGTGAGCGAGCTCCTGTGGGAGCGAGCCGACCGAAGCCGCCCCACGCCACGGGAGCGCACGGGGCCGGCGCGCTTCGAGCCGATCGGCACCGAGGACGTGGTCCGGAGCACCGAGGAAGGGATCGACTGGGTGCCTCCCGACCGCCCGCCGCCGGAGGAGGAATGACCGACTCCCCGCAGGACGTCCGCATCCCCGCCGGATCCGTCGTCCTCGAGGGGCTGCTCGGCGTGCCCGCGGGAGCGCGCGGCGTCGTCCTCTTCGCGCACGGCAGCGGCAGCAGCCGCCTGAGCCCGCGGAACGCCTTCGTCGCGCGCGCGCTGCGGGACGCGGGGATCGCGACGCTCCTCTTCGACCTCCTCACCGCGGAGGAGAGCGAAGACCGGGCGCTCGTGTTCGACGTGGAGCTCCTCGGCGGGCGCCTGCGGGCGGCGACCGAATGGGTGCGCGGCGCGCCCGCGACGTCGGCCCTTCCGGTCGGCTACTTCGGGGCGAGCACCGGGGCGGCCGCGGCGCTCATCGCGGCAGCCGACGACCCGGCGATCGCCGCGATCGTGTCGCGCGGCGGCCGTCCGGATCTCGCCCGCCGCGTCCTCGCGCGCGTGCGGGCACCCACCCTCCTCATCGTCGGCGGCGAGGACGCCCCCGTCATCGGGATGAACGAGGACGCGCTCGCGCGCCTGCGGTGCGCGAAGCGGCTCGCGATCGTCTCCGGGGCGACGCACCTGTTCGAGGAGCCGGGGGCGCTCGAGCAGGTCGTGCGCCTCGCGACCGACTGGTTCCGGCAGCATTTCCCCGCGCAGCCGCGGGAGAGGAGATGACGATGCCGATCCTGACGAAGCTGAAGGAATTCCTCGACGCGAGCGGCGTGCGCTACGAGGTGCGGTCGCACCGTCCGGCGTTCACCGCGCAGGAGACTGCGGCGGCCGAGCACATTCCGGGGCGGGCGATGGCGAAGGTCGTGATGCTGCGCGGCGCCGGCGACTACGCGATGGCCGTCCTGCCGGCGCCGTACCACGTCGATCTCGACCGGCTGCGGCGGGCCGCGGGACGCCCCGACCTCTGCCTCGCCACCGAAGCCGACTTCGCCCGCCTCTTCCCCGGATGCGAGCCGGGCGCGATGCCGCCCTTCGGCAACCTCTGGGGCATCCCGGTGTGGGTCGACGAGTCGCTCGCGCGGGACGACGAGATCGCGTTCAACGCCGGCAACCACGAGCAGACGGTGCACATGCGATACGCGGACTTCGCACGCCTCGTCGGGCCGCGGGTCGCGGCGCTGCGCACGGGTTCGTACGCCGCGTGAGCCGGGGGCGGCGGACTCGGGCGGATGCACCTCCACGTCTTCTCCGGCACCGCCGACGTCCCGCTCGCCGAGGCCGTCGCGGCGCGGCTCGACCTCCCGCTCGGCGAGCGCGTGCTCGAGCGCTTTCCCGACGGCGAGCTGCACCTTGAGGTGCGCGAGCGCGTCCGCGGCGACGACGTGTTCGTCGTGCAGCCGACCGGCCCGCCCGTCGGGGAGCACCTCCTCGAGCTGCTGCTCCTCGGCGACGCGTGCCGGCGTGCCGGCGCGGCGCGGCTCACGGCGGTCGTCCCGTACTTCGGCTACGCGCGGCAGGACCGGCGCGCGCACGACGGCGAGCCCCTCGGCGCGCGCCTGGTCGCGGACCTCGTCGCGGCGGGCGGGTTCGCGCGCGCGGTGGCCGTCGATCTCCACACGGCGTCGATCGAGGGATGCTTCGCGATCCCGCTCGAGCATCTGAGCGCCGTCGACCTGCTCGCCGACGCGATTCGCGGCGACGCGGCGGGCGAGGCCGTGATCGTCTCGCCGGACCTCGGCGCGGTGAAGCTCGCCGAGCGCTACGCGGTGCGGCTCGGGCTTCCGGTCGCGATCGTGCACAAGACGCGAACGAGCGGGACGGAGGTGAGCGTCCGCCGTCTCGTCGGCGAGGTGCGCGGCCGGACGCCGATCGTGATCGACGACATGCTGAGCACGGGCGGGACGGTCGCGGCCGCGATCGACGCCGTGCTCGACGCCGGCGCCCTCCCGAACGCGACCGTGGTCGTGAGCCACGCGCTTCTCGTGGGCCCGGCCGCGGAGCGCCTCGCGCGCCTGCCCGTCCGGCGCCTCGTCGCGACCGACAGCGTGCGGCTCGGGGAGCCCGCCGGCGTGCCGCTCGAGCGGGTGAGCCTGGCGCCGCTCCTCGCGGACGCCGTCGGCCGCCTGCACGGGGACCCACGGTGATCCCGGCCGGACGTGGAGAGAGCCCCGCGCTGGGCTAGCTAGCGGGGCGGCCGCGAGCGGTCGCGGAACCAGGGCCGGTAGCGCGCCATGCGCGCCGCCTGCTCCGCGGGCGCGCGGCGCCGGCAGGTCTCCATCTCGGCGCTCCCCGGCGGCGCCCCCCAGCGCACCTCGACGCAGTCGTTCGGATCGTAGGCGGCCTCGAACGCGCCGGCGCGGGCGAGGACGTCGCCGAGCGTGAGCGTCCAGCGCGAGCCGTCGCTGCGGGTGTATTCGAAGCGGCGTGAGTCGGCCGCCTCGCGGAGGATCGCCTCGAGCGCGCCGCGGAGGTCCCCCGGCGACGGATCGGCAGACCGGGCGAACCGCTCCGGGCGTCGCGCGGCCTTCTCCGGAAAGCCGCGCACGACGTCGAGCGCGATGAGCAGACGCAGGTCGCGTGCCGGCGTCGCGTAGTCCTCCCACGCGCCCGTCGTCTCGAAGATCGCGCCGCCCTCCGGCATGGGGATCGTCCCCGGGTGCGTGGCCACGAACGCCTCGCCGTTCGCGACCGAGCGGATGCGGGTCCGGATCTGCTCCTCGAGCGCGTCGATTGCGGCGCGGAAGGCGACCGCCGGATCGAGAGGCTCGGGCGAGAGCACGTCGTCGACGCGATCGTAGAACCCCTCCACGTCCGCCTCGTACTGCTCGAGCGACCAGTCGCCCCAGTCGGGCGCGGCCAGGATCTCGCGGTTCGCGAGCGGCCCGAGCCCTCGCCGCTCGCGCACGACCGGACGAAAGCGCTTGAAGCCGGGGCTCCCGAGCGAGGGATCGAGCGCGAAGAGGAACGTGCCGCGCCAGTAGCGCTTGCGGGCGACGGTCCCGTCCGGCTGCGCGTCGACGGCGAGGAGCAGGCCCGGCGAGGACGCGGTCTGGGGCACGCGCCGAACGAGGACCAGCGTGTGTCCGTAGGGGTCGGCGTAGACCGTACCCGGACGCAGCGACTCGGCCGAGAGCCGCGTCGGGTAGAAGTCGGTCCGGTCGTCCTCGGCAGGCGCACGGCCGGCGCCGGACTGGACGCCCCAGGCGACGTCGCGCGAGAAGAACCCCTGCATGCGCGCGAGCACGTCCCCGGCGTGCCCGACCGCCTCGACGTTCGAGTGCCACCGGGTGCAGCGCGGGGGCCGCCCGCCCTCGCCGCGGCTGCACTCCGACCACCCGAACGGCAGCCCGAGCTTCCAGGCGAAGTAGGCGCGGAGGAAGTACGGCAGGTCGGCGCAGTCCGGCGCGAGCCGGAGGCCGCGCTCGTCGTCCTCCCCGAGCCCGAGGTGATCGTGGAGGAAGTTCCGCTCGCGCGCGCGAGTCACCTCGTCGAGCGAGCGCCAGCTCGGCTCCGCGTCCAGCGGATCGTCGAAGAGCTTCTCGATCCACGCCGAGTAGAGCGCCTCCGCGGGACGGCTCCACGCGCGCGTCACGGGCCAGACGCCGGCGCGGACGGGGCGCGGCGTACGGGCCCCGACGGCGACGTCCGAGCACGTCGCCTCCGCCCCCTCGAGGCAGGCGCGGTGCGTCCCCGGCTGCGTCGCCGTCGCCTCGAGGTACCACCAGTACGGCGGCCCGCCGCGGCGCTCGCGCGTCGTCCCGAGCGGCGCGCCGTCGGGGGCGAGAAGCGCGAGCGCGGCGTCCAGCGGGCGGTCCGACACCGCCACGACGCGCACGGGACCGCCCGCGACCGGCGCCGCGGGACTGACGAAGATCGCTGCGTCCTCGGACCCGTCGCGCGCGGCCGCAGCGGTCGCGGCGAGCAGCGCGACCAGCGGGAGGGCGCGGCGTCGCATGCGCGGCGGACGGATCACGCCCTCGGAGCAACGCGCGTGCCGCGCCGCGCGCCGGGCAGCGGGGGCGGAGGACCGCCCGCGGGCTTCTCGGGCCTGCGACGCGAGATCGCAGGGATTCCCGGCGCCGGTGAACGACGCAGGAGCGCCGCCACGATCTCGTCCTGCGCGATCCACGGGAGCGGCACCGGCCGCCCGCCGCGCCACGCGCGGACGCCGCGCCCGCGCTCGACGCGCCCGATCACGACCGCATCGACGCCGTGGCGGCGCCACGCGCGGAGGAGGCGCGGCGCGCGCGCGGGCGCGACCGTCGCGAGGAGTGCGCCCGAGCCGATGAGCCCGAGCGGGTCGATGCCGAAGTGAGCGCAGAGCCGCGCGGTTTCCGGGCGGACCGGCACGCGGTCGAGGTCGATGGCGAAGCGGCGCCCCGACGCGTACGCCATCTCGTGCAGGGCGGCGCGCACGCCGCCCTCCGTCGGGTCGTGCATCGCCGAGACGCCGAGCCGCGCGCCGGCGAGCGCCTCGCCGACGACCGAGATGCCCGGGCGCCGGAGGAACGCGCGCGCGCGTCGCAGCACGGCGGCCGGCACCCGCCGCGCGAGGTCGTGCCGGCGCTCCGTCGCGAGGATCGCCGTGCCCTCGACGCCCGCGGCCTTCGTCATGAGGACGAGGTCGCCCGGGCGCGCGCCGGAGGAGCCGACGATCCGGGAGCCGACGAGGAGGCCCTGCATGTCGCCCGCGACGATCGGCCGGGTGACGGCGTCGGTCACCTCCGTGTGCCCGCCCGTCACCGCGATGCCGAGCGCGCGGCAGGCGCGGTCGATGTCGCGTCCGATCGCCGTGACGCGCGCGGCCGGCGTCCCGGGCGGGACGAGAATCGTCGGCTGGAACCAGCACGGCCGCGCCCCGGTGACCGCGAGGTCGTTCGCGTTCACCTGCACGGCGTACCACCCGATCCCCGTCCCCGTGAACGTGACCGGGTCGCTCTTCAGCACGAGCCGGAGCCGCCCGAGCGCGACCACGGCCGCGTCCTCGCCGCAGCGCGGTCCGACGAGCACGCGGCGGTCCGGCGCACCGCGGAGGACGAGCAGCCGCTCGAGGAGCCGCGGCGGCAGCTTGCCGGGTCGCAGGACGCGCCGGCGCGGCGGGGAGGGTCGCACGACGCCTTCTACCATCGGGGACCGCTCGCTCGACACCGGCGTCCGCGCCCGCACCCGTTGCGACGGCGGCCGCGGTCCCCTACTCCGTCGACCGTGGACGCCGAGCCCCGACGCGCCGAGCCCCGTCACCCGCACGCCGTGCCGCCGAGCGCCGTCGCGGCGCTCCTGCCGCCCGCCTTCTTCGCCGTCGCGGTCGCGTTCTTCGCGACCGGGACGGTCGCGACGCCGTTCCTCGTCGGCGACCTCGCCGCGTACTTCTACCAGGCACGGGTCCTCGCGCTGACGCACGTCCTCACCCTCGGCTGGATCAGCATGGTGATCCTCGGCGTCCTCTATCGGTACGTCCCGGGGCTCACGAAGCAGCGCGTGCCTGCGCCGCGGGTCGCGCTCGCGCAGTGGGCCACCTTCGTCGCCGGCGTCGCGGCGCTCGTCACGCAGCTCTGGCTGGGGAGCTGGACGAGGACGGCGGCGGCCGCCGCCCTGCTCCTCGTGTCGGCCGGCCTCGCGTGCGCGAACTTCTGGCCGATGCTCTGGCGGGCACCGAGCCGCGGCGTGGCGGAGGTGGGCATCGCGATCGGCACGGGGTTCCTCACGCTCGCGGCCGCGCTCGGAACGCTCCTCGCGCTCGACAAGCAGCATCCCCTGCTCGGCGGCAGCACGCTCACGAACCTCGCGGCGCACGCGCACCTGGCCGCGCTCGGCTGGGTCGGCGTCATGATCTGCGCGCTCTCCTTCCGGTTCCTCCCCGCCTTCCTCCTTCCGACCGTCGAGGTGCCCAGTGCCGCGCGCGCGCAGGTGATCGCGCTCGCGGCCGCCGTCGTCCTGCTGGCGGCCGCGCTCCTCGTGCGGAGCGCGCTCGTCCCGCTCGCCGCGCTCGCGATCGCCGCCGCCCTCGTCGCGTACCTCGTGCTCCTCGTCCGCGTCGTCCGGAGCCACCGCCTGCCGATCGACTGGACGGCGCGCCACGCGCTCGCCTCGGCCGTGTGGCTCCTCGGCGCGACGGCCGGCGGCGTGTGCCTCGGCTGGACGGGCGCCCAGAGCGCGCTCGGCGCCCGGCTCGCCGCCGCGTACGGCGTCGCCGGGCTGCTCGGCTGGATGTCGAACCTCGTGATCGGGATGTCGTACAAGCTCTTCCCCGGCTTCGTCCTCGCCGCGCGGACCCACCGGCGGCGCCCGCCGGCGCCGCTCGCCGCGCTCGAGGTCCCGGGGCCCGTGAAGCCGATCGTGTTCGGGGCCTTCAACCTCGGCGTCGCCGGCACGGTCGCGACGCTTCTCGCCGGCACCCCGCTCCTCGCCGTCGCCGCGACGGCGACGACCGCGTTCGGCGCCGTCCTCTACGCCGCGGCGACGGCCCGCACGCTCGCCTTCACCGTCGTCGACCCCCGCGTACGGACCGCGCTTGCCGTGCTCGCCTGACTTCGGGCCTCCTCGCACCGCGCCCGCGGTGGGCGAGCACGCCGCCCCCTGCACCGCGGCCCGGCCCTGCGCTCCGATCCGCGAGACGCCGAACGGCCCGATTCCCAGGTTTCACATCGCCGGCGGCTCGCTCGCGCTCCAACCCGCGCCGCGGCTCGCCCGGGCCGTGGCAGGAGATTTGCGACCGCCGCTCACCATGACCACGAGCAGCCGCTCGATACTCCCCTTCCCGGACCGGCGCGAAGCGGGGCGCCTCCTCGCGGCGCGCCTCGGCCGGTACGAGGGCCGCGACCGGACGGTCGTCCTCGGCCTGCCCCGGGGCGGAATCGTCCCGGCCGCGGAGATCGCGGCCGCGCTCCGGCTCCCCCTGGACGTCGTCATCTCCCGCAAGCTCGGCGCGCCCGGCAACCCGGAGCTCGCGATCGGGGCCGTCGCCGAAGGCGGCGCCCCCTATCTCAACGAGGAGGCGCTCGCCTCGACCGAGGCGTCCGAGGCGCACCTCGCCCGGGAGGTCGAGCACCAGCGTCACGAGATCGCGCGGCGCCAGGCCCGCTTCAGGGACGGCCGCCCCCTCTCGCTCCCGGAGCGGGCCACGGCCATCCTGGTCGACGACGGCGTCGCGACGGGCTCGACGGCCATCGCGGCGATCCGCGCGCTCCGGGAGCAGGGCGTCGGCCGGCTCGTCTTCGCGATCCCGGTCGCGCCTCCCGACAGGGCAGACGTCCTCCGCGGCATGGTGGACGAGCTCGTCGTGCTCGCGACGCCGGCGGCGTTCTGGGCGGTCGGCGAGTTCTACGAGGACTTCCGGCAGGTGTCCGACGACGAGGTCGTCGCGCTGCTCGCGCGCGCGCGGGCCGAGCGGCCCGGGGCGCCGGCGCAGCCGGGGCACGTGTAGCGGCTGTCGACGCCGCCGGATCACACCGCAGGCGGTCGAGACCCATGTCGCCCGACGTCGAATCGCGGGGCTCGCTCCTCACGCTCTTCCTCTGCGGCGACGTGATGACGGGGCGGGGCGTCGACCAGGTGCTGCCGCATCCCTCCGACCCCCGCATCCACGAGGACTACACGAAGGACGCGCGGGAGTACGTCCGGCTCGCCGCGCGCGCGAACGGCCCGATCCCGGCTCCGGTCGATTTCGCCTGGATCTGGGGCGACGCGCTCGCCGAGCTCGAGCGCGCGCGACCCGACGCGCGGATCGTCAACCTCGAGACGAGCGTCACCCGGAGCGACGGCTACTGGCGAGGCAAAGGCATCCACTACCGGATGCACCCCGACAACGTGCCCTGCATCCTCGCCGCGCGCATCGACTGCTGCGTGCTCGCGAACAACCACGTCCTCGACTACGGCCATCGCGGCCTCGTCGAGACGCTCGAGACCCTCGCGCGCGCCGGCGTGCGGACCGCGGGCGCCGGACGGAGCCTCGAGGAGGCGGCCCGGCCCGCCGTCATCGACGTCCCCGGCAAGGGACGCGTCGTCGTGTTCGGATTCGGCACGGAGACGAGCGGCATACCTCCCGCCTGGGCGGCGACCGGCGAGCGGCCGGGCGTCAACTTCATCGACCTGTCCGACGCGACCGTCGGTCGGATCCGCCGGGCGATCCGGCGGATCAAGCGGCCACGCGACGTCGTCGTCGCGTCGATCCACTGGGGCGGGAACTGGGGATTCGAGGTTCCGGACGCGCACGTGCGCTTCGCTCACGACCTCGTTCACGCGGGCGTGGACCTCGTGCACGGGCACTCCTCGCACCACGTCCGCCCGATCGAGCTGTACGGCGAGAGGCTCGTCCTCTACGGCTGCGGCGATTTCATCGACGACTACGAGGGCATCGGCGGGTACGAGGCGTTCCGATCGGATCTGAGCCTCGCCTACTTCCCCGCGGTCGACCCCGCGGCCGGCCGGCTCGCGGATCTCCGGATGGTCCCGATGCAGGCGAGGAACTTCCGCCTGCGGCGCGCGCCGGTCGAGGACGCCAAGTGGCTCGCGGCGACGGTCGACCGCGAGAGCCGGAGGCTCGGGTTCCGCGTGAAGCTCGAAAGGGACGCACCGCTCGCGCTCCGGCCCGACGCCCCCCTCTGCCCGCGCGGATGACCGGGGCACGGGCGCGCCATCCGCGCGCCGTTTGCACGGCCGCGAACGCGCCGGCGCGGAATTCTCGCCGGTGCCGCCGCGCCAGGGGCGCTCGGGGACGCCGGCGCGCCCTCGGGTGGCACGGGGATTGAACGTTCGTCGGGAATGGCGGTGAAGCTCTTCTCGGTGAGCATCCAGAAGCCGACGTCGGCCTCGCGGAGACCCCCGGCGGGACGCGGCATCCTGGGCGTCGTCGACGGCGCCCGTCCGAAGGGAATCGAAACGGAGCCCGACGTCGCCGCCCGCGAGTCGCTCCTGCGGCAGCTCGGCTAGGGGGCGTGAGGAGGACCATGTCGTTGCCGACCCAGCTCGAGGAGGCCGCCAGACGGCTCGAGGACGCGTCGCTCAGGATGGAGACCGCGCGCGCGAGGCGGCCCACCGTCGCGAGCCTGCACGAGTGGCTCGCCGCCCTCACCGACTACGGCCGCGCGCTTTCCGACATCCAGCGGTTCAACAACGAGTCGATCCACGAGAAGCTGCACGCGATCGCGGGCCGACTGGGGCTCGAGGGCGTGCTGTAGCGCGGCGCGCACCGCGTCTGCGACGAGGAGGACGTCATGCACTGGCCGGACCCGACGACGGAGGAGCCGACCCCGGACACCCTCATGGCCTGGGCCGACGAAGGCGGCTGCCGCGCGACGGACGGATGCTGGCTCCACGGCGACGCCGAGGCGTGCGAGCACGGCTACCCGAGCTGGGTGCTCGTGCTCGGGCTCGCGCCGCCGCTCGGTGGCCAGTGAGAGGGGTGGCTCTCCGCCCTGCTGGTTTCGTGGCCGAGAAGCGCGCTCGCGCAGCGCGTAGAGGAGGCACCATGGCGAAGGCACGTGCGGCGGCGTCGCGGGAGGTCCGGGACGCCCGCGTCGAGATCGAGAAGGGCGTCGCCCGCGTCGCGCGCTCGGTCGCGGAGATCCAGGCCGCGCTCGGGCGCGCGGAGCGGATGATCGAGGCGAACGCGCGCGAGCGCATCCGCGAGCTCCGCAAGGAGGCGAAGGGGCAGCTCGCGCTCCTGCGCAAGCGGCGGCGCGAAGCCTCGAAGACGCTCGCGCGGCTCTCGACGGCGGCCGGCGATTCGTGGCGCGATGTCAAGAAGGCGGCCGACCGGACGCTGGCGGACGCGCGGACGGTCGCGGACTCGGCGATCGAGCGCTTCCGGCGCGCCGTGCGCGAGTGACCGGAGACCGCGGACCGGCGACGCTCACGCTCGACGGCGCTCACGGGGAAGGCGGCGGGCAGATCCTGCGCACCGCGCTCGCGCTCGCGGTCGCGGTGAGCCGCCCGGTGACGATCACGAACGTGCGGGCCCGGCGCGCGCGGCCCGGACTCGCGCCCCAGCACCTGACCGCCGTCCGCGCGCTGGCGGCGGTGGGCAACGCGGCGGTCGAGGGCGCGGACCTCGGCTCGACGGCGCTCCGTTTCGTACCCCGCGGCGTCCGGGCGGGGACGTACCGGTTCGACGTCGGGACGGCGGGCGCCGTCTCCCTCGTCCTCCAGGCCCTGCTGCTGCCACTGGCGCTCGGCGGAGGGCCGTCCCGGCTGACGCTGACGGGCGGCACGCACGTCCCGTGGAGCCCCCCTTTCCATTACCTGAGCGAGACCTTCCTGCCGGCGCTCGCCACGATCGGCGTGCGAGCCGAGGCGACGCTCCGGCGGTGGGGCTGGTACCCGCGCGGCGGAGGCGAGGTGGAAGCGGCGATCGACTCGACGCCACGCAGGGCGATCGGCGGCTTCGTCGCGGAGACCCGGGAGACGCCGGCCGTGGTCCGCGGCCTGTCGGCCGTCTCGCGCCTGCCGCGCTCGATCGCCGAACGCCAACGCGCCCGGGCCGCGGAACGCCTGGCGGCCGCGGGCGTCGCCGCCGAGATCGCGATCGTCGACGGCGCGCCGTCCTTCGGCCCCGGGACGCTCGTCTTCCTCGCCATCCGCGGTCGCGCCGGGTTCTCCGCCCTCGGGCGGCCGGGCCTTCCCGCCGAGCAGGTCGCCGACGCCGCGGTCGAGCCGCTGCTCGCCCATCTCGCGAGCCACGCCGCCGTGGACGAGCACCTCGCCGATCAGCTCGTGCCCTTCTGCGCCGTCGCCGACGCCGATTCGACGTTCACGTGTCCCGCGATCACGCTCCACCTGGAGACCGTCGCGTGGGTCGTCGAGCAGTTCCTCCCGGTTCGCGTCCACCTCGAGGCCGGCCGGCCTGCGCGCGTGCGGATCACCAGGACTCGAACGTGACGCCGCCCCTCACGGCACCTCGACCGCCGCTCCGGCGGCACGCGCCACGAGGACGTCGCACCTCGCCGCGCGGATCGCGGCCTCGGCGACGCTGCCGAGAAGCACGTGGGCGAGGCCGGAGCGGCCGTGCGTCCCGAGCGCCAGGAGATCCGCGTCGCGCTCGGCCGCGACGTCGAGGATTCGGCGACGACGAGGATCGACGTCTCAGCCCTGCGAATCACACGCTCGGCCGTCGACCCGAGCAGGACGTCGCGGAGGTCGCTCTCGCGGCAGCAAGCCGTTCCATGTCGCCTTGCGGCTCGCAATTCGCGTGCCGCAAGACCGCGGCCCGGTCGCCACGCTTCGCATGTCCGCGAATGCGCTTCGACGGGTTTGGCAGCGCTGCGAGCTTCGCGCCACACTTCGCGGACCGACGGCCGGCGGGGCATGGCATACCGTTGGCTTTTCCGAAGCCGCATGGACCGGAGCAGCCTCGGCCGTCCCAACGCGATCCGGCTCCACGACCTCGTCCGGCTCGCCGCGCTCGGAGCCAAATTCGCGGCGCTCGCAGGCTCGCCGTGACCGCGCGCCGAAAGGTGCGCCGCGGCGACCGTCCGCTCCGCTGCGCGGCCGACGCCGGCGACGCGACCTCCCGCGACGCGCGGGCCGGCCTCACGGCACGCGCCGTCATGCGGGTCCACCCGCGAGGCGTGACGCCCGACGAGAGCCTCGCCCACGCCGCCCGGCTGATGGACGCGCTCGGGACCCGGGAGGTCCCCGTGATCGCGGGGCCGGCACTGGTCGGCATCCTCACGCGCACCGACATGGAGCCCTTTCGCGGGCACTTCGAGTGGACGCTGGTTCAGACGGCGATGACCGCCGATCCGGTCACCGTTTCCCCCGACACGCCGATCGCCCGGGTCATGCGGCTGCTTCTCGACCGCGGATTCAACAGCGTGCCCGTCACGGCGGCCGGGAAGCTGCTCGGGATGGTCGCACGCACCGACGTGCTGCGCGCGCTCGCCGAGCCCCCGTGAACCGCGCGCGCGCCGTCGCCTCACGCAGCCGCGGCGTCGTGGACCGGCAGCGCGACCCTGAACACCGTGACCGTGCCGGGCGTGCTCGTGAGCGCGATCCGGCCGCCCATGCGCTCGACCGCGAGCTTGCAGAACGGCAGTCCGAGCCCCGTGTCCGTGCTCTGGCCGCTCCGCGGCGCCGGCCGGAGGCTCGCGAACTTCTCGAACACGCGGCTCTGGTCCTCCTCGGAGATCCCGCGGCCATGGTCGATGACGAGGATCGCGAGCTCGCCGTTGCGCGGCGCCTCGCACTCGATGCGGACCTCGGGGCTCCCGCTGTGGCGAAGCGCGTTGACGACGAGGTTCACGAGGACGCGCTTCAGGAGCGCGTGATCGGCCGTGACCGGCGGCAGCTCGAGGCCCACCGCGACGCTCAGGCGCCGCCCCGTTTGCTCGGCGACGGGTGCATACTCCCGCACGACCTCGTCGACCAGCTCGGCGAGCACGACCGGCTCCCGCCCGACGGGCATCTCCCCCTCTTCCATCTTGCTGATCTCGAGGACGTTCTGGATGAGCCGCATCATCTCCTTGCAGGTCCGGTCGATCTGCAGCAGCGTGTCGCGATGCCGCGGCGGCAGCTCCTCGCGGCGCCGGAGCGCGGCCTGGATCATCATCATGATCCCGCTCACCGGGTTCTTCAGGTCGTGGACGACCATGTTCGTCAGGTCGTCCTTCATGCGCTCGGCCTCCGCGCGGATGCGAAGGCTCTCCTCCGCCTTCGCGCGCGCCTCCTGCGCGACGGCGAGGAGCTCCTCGCGCTCGAGCTCCGATCGCTTGCGGTCCGTGATGTCGCGTCCCTCCGGCACGAGCAGGATCACCTGCCCGCTCTCGTCGCGGACCGGCTTCAGCGAAAAGTCGATCGCGGCGAGCGAGCCGTCCGCGCGGACGTGCGTCGCCTCGAAGCGGACGAACTCGCCGCGCGCGGCCGCCGCCACGGCGTCCTTCAGGCGGGCGCGGAGCTCCGCCGAGTGCGTCCACCACGGCGTGTCCCAGAACCGCCGCCCGATCACCTCCCCCGCCGTCACGCCCGCCAGGTCGAGCGCGGACTGGTTCGCCTCGAGAACGACGCCATCCGGGCGCAGGAGCCCGATGAACTGGAACGTCGCGTTGAAGATCGCGCGGAACTTCCGCTCGCGCTCGCGGAGGGCCTCGTCCGCGCGCTTGCGCTCGGTGATGTCCCGGACGATGGCGACGGTGAGCGGCCCGTCGTCGTCGGGCATCGGGCTCAGGCTGATCTCCACGGGCAGCTCGATCCCGTCCCGCCGCCGCGCCCACAGGTCGAGACCGACGCCCATCGGGCGGGTCGTCGGCGCGCGAGCGTAGTCGGCCCGCAGCCGCTCGTGCCGGGCGTGGAAGCGGTCGGGCACGAGAAGCTCGATCGACTGCCCGAGAAGCTCCGCGCGGGTCCAGCCGAACACCTTCTCCGCCTGCGCATTCGCGAACACGATCCGCCCCTCGCGGTTCACGCCGAGGATCGGGTCGGGCGCCGACTCGAGCAGCCCGCTGAACCGCTCCTCCGCCCGCTTGCGCTCGTTCAGGTCGCAGAGGGTCGCCGAGACGGCGGTGACGGCGCCGCTGGCGTCCCGGATCGGCGCCAGGTTCACCCGGACGAGCACCCTGACGCCGTCCTTCCGCATGCGGACGGTCTCGAGGTCGCGGATCGCCTCTCCGGCGCGGAGCCGGGCGAACATCTCGGCGGGCTCGTGCCCGCGGTCGGCGGGAACGATGAGGGACATCGGCCGCCCGATCGCCTCCTCGGCGGGCCATCCGAGCATCTCCTCGGCCGCGCGGTTCCACGTGAGGATCGTGGCGTCCGCGTCGTAGGAGATGATCGCGTCGCTCGAGGCGGCGACGACCGCCGCCAACCGCGCGTTCATCTCCTCGAGGTCTGGACGCGGCCTGGACATTGGACGTCGAACGGCGAAGGGATAGCTCGCCGCCGTCGGCGCACGCAAGCGAGCGGCGGTCCGCGCGATCCTCCCCGGCACACCCGCCGTCGCGCCGTCAGGCCGCGCCCGCGACCTCCCGAGCGGGAGCGCGTCGAGGTCGACTCAACGGCTCACTCGACCGCCACCTCGATCTCGCGCGCCTTCGGCTGCCTGCTCTTCGGGAGCGAGACCCGGAGCACCCCGTTCTGCAGCTCCGCGTGCGCCTTCGCGGCGTCGACCTCGACCGGCAGGGGGACGGAGCGCTGGAACGCACCGTAGTGGATCTCCCGGCGGTAGTAGCGCTTCCGCTTCTCCTCGCTCTCCTTGCGCGTCTCGCCGCGGACCGTGAGCTCGTCGTCCGAGACCGTGAGGTGAAGCTGGTCCTTCTCGACCCCGGGCACCTCCATCTTGACGATCACCTCCCCGTCCGACTCCGCCACGTCGACGGCGGGCTCGAGCGGCGCGCCCTCCTCGACCATCGGCCGGCGGAAGAACTCCCGGAAGAGCTCGTCGAACACGTCGTCCCGGCGCCCGATCGTCCGGAACGGCTCCCATCGAATGAGCGACATGGGCGTGGTCCTCCTTTCGAAGACGATGCGAAGCAAGGAGCCTGCCACGGACTCCCGACGGCGGGCGTCGGGCTCGGACGCGCACGATTCCCGGGACTGCGAATCGGGACGCGGCGGGTTTCACGCGCCTGGTGCCGCGGCGTGCGTCAGTACGACGCCGAGTCGAGGCGGACCTTCCCGCGGAAGACCCAGTACACCGTCGCCGTGTACGCGAGGACGAGGGGCACGCCGATGAGCGCGATGACGAGCATCGTGCCGAGCGTCCCCTCCGACGACGCGGCGTTGTAGATCGTGAGGCTCCGCGCGGGGTCGGTCGCAGTCACGAGGTTCGGGAACATCCCGATCCCGACGAGCCCCATGAGCCCGAAGACGGCCCCCGACGACGACAGGAACGCGCGGAAGACCCGGCCGTGGTGGATCTCGCGCGGCACGTTCGCGATTGCGAGCATGGTGGCGAGCGCGGGCACGAAGAGGATCGGGTGCCCGCGGATCGCGTGCGTCATGTGCGGCACGTACACGAGGGTCGCCATCGTGGTCGTCGCGTAGCAGATGACGAAGAAGATGATCGCGTCGTTCACCCACGCCCGGACACGGGCCTGGAGCGCGCCCTCCGTCTTCAGCACGAGGTAGATCGCGCCCTGCATCGTGAAGAGCGCGACCGTCGTGACGCCGGTGAGGAGCGCGTACGGATGGAGGAGGTTCAGCAGCCCCCCGGCGTACTCGCCGGCGGCGTCGATCGGGATCCCCCAGATGACGTTCCCGAACGCGACCCCGAAGAGGAGCGACGCGAGGACGCTCGCGACGCTGAAGCTCGCGTCCCACGTCGACCGCCACGCGACGCCGGGCTGCGTGCTCCGGAACTCGATCGCGACGGCGCGGAAGATGAGCGCGAAGAGGAGCACCATCATCGGCAGGTAGAAGCCGGCGAAGACGGTCGCGTAGACGCCGGGAAAGGCGGCGAAGAGGGCGCCGCCCCCCGTCACGAGCCACACCTCGTTGCCGTCCCAGACGGGCCCGATCGCGTTCAGGAACATGCGCCGCTCGTCGTCGCGCCGGACGAAGAGGTGCAGCGCGCCGACGCCGAGGTCGAGGCCGTCCAGGACGGCGTAGCCCGCGAGCAGGATGCCGACGAGCAGGAACCAGACGAGGTGGGGGTCGAGCGTCATGCCCGGCGGTGCGGCTCCTCCACCGCGAGCGGCGGCGGCCCCTGGCGGATCTTCTGGTCGAGCAGGAAGAGGAAGAGCGCGAAGAGGAGGAGGTAGACGAGGCCGAAGAGGACGAGCGAGGCGACGATCGCCGCCGGGGCCACGCGCGGCGACACGCCGTCGGCCGTCCGCATGAGGCCGTAGACGATCCACGGCTGCCGCCCGAGCTCGGCGACGAGCCACCCGAGCTGGTTCGCGGCCTGCGGCGCGAGGACGGAGAGGACGAAGAGCCAGAGCAGCCCGCGGCGCTCGAAGAGCGTCCCGCGCCACCAGAACCACGCGCCGACGGACTCGAGCGCGATGAGGCCGAGCCCAATCAGCACCATCAGGTGGAACGACTGGAAGACGGCGCCCACGGGCGGACGGTCGGCGGGCGGGACGCTCGCGAGCCCCGGCACCGGCGCCGTCGAGTCGCCGTGCACGAGCCAGCTGAGGCCGCCCGGGATGCGGAGGCCCACGACGCGCTCGTGCGCCTCGTCGATCCAGCCGACGACGTGGAGCGGCGCCGGCGCGGAGGCCGGGTAGTGGCCCTCCATCGCGGCGAGCTTCGCCGGCTGGTGCGCGGCGACGACGCGCGCGCTCCAGTCGCCCGTCACCAGCGAGCCGACGGCGGCGAGGAGCCCGAGGACGAGGCCGAACCCGACCGCCGCGCGGCCGAACTCCTCGTGTCGACGGCGAAGCACGTACCAGGCGCCGACGCTCAGCACGAAGCACGCCCCCGCCTGCCAGGCGCCCATGAGCGTGTGGAGGAGGCGCGTCGCGGTCGACGGGTTCAGCACGGCGGCGAAGAAGTCCGTCGTCTCCGCCCGCCGCGCGGCGCCCTCGCCGACGAGTTGGAAGCCCGCCGGCGTCTGCATCCACGAATTCGCAACGATGATCCAGACGGCGGAGAAGTGCGCGCCGAGGCACACGAGCACGGTCGCGAGGAAGTGCACGGCGGGCGGCACGAGCGTCCACCCGAAGAGGAGGAGCCCGAGGAAGCCCGACTCCATGAAGAACGCGAAGAGCCCCTCGGCGGCGAGCGCGCTTCCGAAGACGTCGCCGACGAAGCGCGAGTACGCCGACCAGTTCGTCCCGAACTCGAACTCCATCACGATCCCCGTCGCGACGCCGATCGCGAACGTGAGCCCGAAGATGCGCACCCAGAAGCGCGTCATCTGCTGGTAGAGCGGCCGCCGCGTCCAGAGGTACGCGCCCTCCATGAGGACGAGCCCGACGCCGAGGCCGATGTTGATCGGCGGGAAGACGTAGTGGAAGGCGATCGTCGCGCCGAACTGGAGCCGGGAGAGCGTGGCCGCGTCCATGACGAAGGCGAGCGCCGCGTGGACCTACCGCGGGGCGCGTCCCCGGGACAAGCGGGGTGGGACCGGCCCCCGCGGCGTCGCGCCGCGACGCGGGACCGCCGGCGCCGCGTTCAAGATCGGCCGACGGGGACGACCTCCGCGGCACGCAGCACGGCGCCCGCCACCGCCGCCCGACGCGGACACCGCCGGCCCCTCGGAGCGGCCGGCGACCGCCGCGCGCGCAGGCACGGCGAGTGCCGCCGCAGCGGGACCGAGGTACGCGCCTTGCTCCACCTCCGTCCCGCCATGCGAACGGGACGACTCCTCCTGCTCGCGACGTGCACCGCGGCCTGCCTTCCGATGCGGAAGGAGGCCGCGCCTCCACCACCGATCCCGGCGCCGATCGCGGCACCGAAGCCGCCGCCCCCTCCGCGCGCGCTCGCGTGCATCGAGCATCCGTCGATCGACCGCTGGGAGCGTCGGCTGCGATCGAGCGGCCACGTGCCGGCGCTGCTCGCGGAGCCCGCGGCCGCGGTCTACCTGCCGCGCGTCCGGCGGACGTTCCGCAAGGCGGGGCTCCCGACGAGCCTCGCGCTCCTCCCCGTCGTCGAGAGCGCGTACCGGCG
>Ga0070741_10004362_pt1 | contig 33105 bp, 33 predicted proteins | sample Coa_R1_4_FD_66440 | JGI IMG/M metagenome (GOLD analysis project Ga0070741, IMG submission 66440) | Surface soil microbial communities from Centralia Pennsylvania, which are recovering from an underground coalmine fire - Coalmine... | ecosystem: Environmental > Terrestrial > Soil > Unclassified ... | reverse complement strand
TACTTTTTTGTGTATTCCTGAACGGTCTTTTTCTCCCGCGCGGCGTTGCGGATGATCTTGTCATCCACGTCAGTAATATTCATTACGTGCTGCAGCTTGAAGCCGCTCTGGCGCAGATAGCGCCGCAGAATATCGACCGCTACAAACGTGCGGAAATTGCCGATATGGCCGTAGTCATACACCGTGGGGCCGCAGGCATACATGCGAACGGTGTTGTCCCGTTCAGGGGCGAATTCTTCCATCTTGCCGGAAAGCGTGTTGTAAAGGCGTAAAGGCAAATGGAGATTGTAACAAAATGAGGCGGCCCGATTCGCTCGAAAGCAGCCGCCTCATGCCACAATAATTGTTTTACTTACCGCCCCCTCACTGCAACAGCGCTCGAGTCTGTTGCCACTTGTCAATCAGGTTCTGCTTCTGAGCGAGCACACGCTTTGGGTTCGGAATAATGTCAGCAACCTGCTTCGGAGCATCGCTAATCATCTGCTGCAACTCCGGCAGCGTTCCCGGATTACTGAGCAGCTTCAGGTAAGCTACCTCAATCTTGTCGCGTGCTGCATTGGCTTGAGGATCGTGCGTGGGAAGAATCTCCAGCTCTCGTTTCATTGCTGAGTGCCAGTCCAGACCGTCTGGTCCAAGCTGCTCGATGGACTTCAGCAGCACCGCCCGCTGTGCCGCAGACAGTCCCGCCACATGCTGAAAACCTGCCACAGCTTGCAGGTGTGCGACGATCAGCGACTGAGCAACGACGGTTGCAAACAGCGTTCCGCCATTGGCAACATCGTGAGAGAAGCGCAAACCCGCCTGCAGCGCGCGCACCGCTGCATCTTTGTCACCCGTAGTAAGTAAGTGAAGCGCATAGAATACATTCAACCGGCCAAGAAAGGCTGCTTTGCGCGCGTAATCCACCGGTGCTTCAGACCCCATTTGCAACTCCAGACCCCAGTCGCAATATGGGAGCGCGGTTCCGCGCGCCATCGTCTCCAGCGCAGGTTTGTTCTTCTCCACAATGTCCTTGTATTTCAAATCATCGTACGGAACGGTGCCGTCCAGGATGGCATGGGCCTCCTTCGCCTGTTGCTCGGTGATTCCAGTGTCCTGCATCTGAGCGAAGGCTGACCAGTATCGCAAGGCTGCATTGTCACTGGCTTTCTGGCTCTGCTGTGCTGTCGCGCTGCTGCTTGCTATTGCGACGCCCAGAATGATCGTTGCTGTCATTCGTAGTGCGTTCATTGGTTTACTTCCTCCTTGCTGAGCAGAGCCAGCGCGCTGTACCTGCCCGCTGAAATTGGTTTGGATTCAGGCCGGAAGGCCATGTCGTCCACCGCAGCCTTGAATGACGGAGCGTTAGCTAGGAGGGCGTCGGCGCGCCCGATCGTGAGCGGCTGCGGATTGTTAAACTCCTCCACGGGTGGCATGCTCGGTCCGGTTTCTTTTACCGGAAGAGCATGCCTGTGGAGGAGCGCTGACATCATGAGAGCAATCACAATCGCTGCTGCTACCGCTGCCCACGCCGCAAAACCCACTGGCCTCCGTCGAGCCTTGACCTGTTCCTTGGCCAGCAGTGGCTCCGGCGACACTGGCTGAAACTGTTTCAGATATTTTTCAAATTGCTCGTCATCGCGGATCGGCACAGGGATTCTCCTTGGCGCACATTGATTCACGCAGCTTAGAGAGCGCGTAGCGGTAGCGTGAGGCTGCTGTATTGGCACTGATATCTAAGAGGTCTGCGATTTGGGCAAATGTAAGCTCACCCCAAATATGTAGTACCGTGACCTGTCGCTGATCGTCAGGTAGCTCTGCCAGTGCGTGACGAAGGCTTGCTTCTTCAGCGTAGTCGCGTAACGGCGGCTCAAACCACGCGAGTTCCTCATTTGCCAGCTCAATATTCCGTCCGCGGACCCGAACGTCATTCAAGGCGGCGTTGCGCACGCACGCAAATAGGTACGCTTTCACATCCGTTGCTTGCCGCAGCTTCTCATCTTCCAGCAGCTTTAGGAACACCTGGTGGATCGCGTCTTGCGCCCGGCTTTGCTCGCCCGTAATCGCCTTGGCAAATAGCAACAGCGCCGGGCCATGCTGGCGGTATAGCCGCTCAATTTCCATGATGCTGGTGTTCCTGGATTGCAAGATCTCCGCCTTCACCAGTAAGACAAACCAGCCGAGCAGGTTCGTCTGTTTTTTCTCAAATTATTTTCGCAGGTAAGTCTGGCAGATTGAGTATTTGGGCAGGACGAGAGGATTAAAAAAGCCGTCGAGATAGAAGGCAGTGTCAGGCCGACTTTTTCGTCGGGCCATTGATAGCATTTTGACTGAGAGCTTTACAGCCCGAAAACTTTTACGCTTTCAACTCCAGCGGCTTGGCCATCAGCGGCAGCCCGCGCAGTCTGATGGCGGTTGCACTGAAGATTGCATTCGCCGTAGCCGGAGCGATCCCCATGATCGGCGTCTCTCCTGCACCAGCAGGCGGAATATCTTTGCGGTCAACCAACTCTACCTCGATCTTCGGCAAGTCGCGGAAGCGGGGCACATGATAATCCCGGAAGCGCCCATTCAACACCTTGCCGTCGGCAAAATGTATGGCTTCAACCAAAGCTCCGCCAATCCCCTGAGTAATTGCGCCTTCAATCTGGTTCCGCAGGCCGTTGGGATTTACCACCGCGCCGCAATCAAACGCTTGCGCAACACGCACAATGCGCACCTGTCCGTGCGCCCGATCAATGGCAACCTCGGCGCATGTGGCAAAGTATCCGTTCTTTTCAAAGCCGCCGCCGATGCCAAAGCCGAGTTCCGGCGTGGCTTTCTGCTTGCTCCAGCCAAAGCGCTGTGCTGCAGCTTCAAATACGGCGCGCAGCCGCGGATCGGTGATGTTTTTCAAACGAAATTGCAGTGGATCAATACCGGCCAGGTGTGCCAGCTCATCCATGTGGCTCTCACGCGCAAAGTGATTGGCTGTGGCTGCCAGACCGCGGTACGATCCCTGTCGCAGCGGCGGGTTCTTTACCGGATGAAATTCAATTTTCTTGTTGGGCACGTTGTAAGGCGTATCAATGGCCGAAGGGCCGGAGTTGTAGTTATGAAATTCCCAGGCCACCAGTTTTCCGTCCGCGGCAATTCCGCTCTTTACGTCAATCACGCCCGCCGGACGAAAATATGCCCACGTGAACTCCTCTTCGCGAGTCCACACCAGTTTTACCGGCTTACCGGCGCCTTTGGCCAGCCGCGCCGCTTCCACCGCGCACTCACCAGTATGCTTGCCGCCGTATGCTGCACCTGTGTCCGGCACAATCACGCGCACGTGGTCCTGGGAAATGTGAAAAGCTGAAGCCAAATCTTCTTTCACAGCAAAGGGCCGTTGGGTTCCTGTCCACACCGTTAGCTTGCCGTCCTGCCACTCCGCCACGGCTGCTCTAGGCTCCAAAGGTGCGTGTTGGATATAAGACGCCGTATAGGTCTGCGATAGGGTTTTGGCGGCGGAAGCCATGCCCGTTTCCACTGAACCGGCTGTGTTGTTGCCTCGTCCACCAGGCCTGCCGTGTTCTTCAGTGTCAGGGTTTTTGCGCAAATAGTCGAACAAAGCCGCATCATCAATTTGCGGAGGCGCCTGCGTCTGGACATCCACCAGCGCCAGCGTTTTCTGCGCCAGCTCTGGCTCAGGCGCTGCCACGCCGATGAAATCTCCATCGTGCACCACCGCTACATTGGGAACCTGCTCCGCCTTCTTGGTGTCAACCGAGATCAGCTTGGAATTGAAGGCTGGTGGCCGGAAGACTTTTCCATGCAGCATCCCAGGGCGGATTATGTCAGACGTGTACTGATGCACACCGGTCACGAAAGCTTTGCCATCCACCTTGCTCGCAGAAGAACCTGCAATGTGCCACTGCGTGGGACTCTCCGGCTCAGGATCGCTTTCACTAATCTCTACCAGCTTTTTTCCCTGCGTCAGCTCGCCATAGGAAATCCTCTTGCCCGCCTTGGAACTCACTACCATGCCGTCTTTAGCAAGCAGCGTTGCAGGATCCACGCTCCAATGTTTTGCCGCCATCTCCACCAGCAATCCTCGCGCATTAGCTGCGACACTGCGCAAACGTGTTCCCATCTGCGGCGTGGTCCGGCTGCCAAAAGTTCCCATGTCAAACGGCGTGAGATCGGTATCGCCCATGACCAGCGTGATGGAGGCCATCGGCACGCGCAGTTCCTCCGATACCTGCTGCGTCAGTGAAGTGCGTATGTTCTGCCCCATCTCCGCTTTGCCGGTAAAGACCGTAACTTTTCCATCTTCGCCAATGTGCAGCCATGAAGCCAGATCCGTGGCGGCATCTTCACTGTTGGTCGCTCTGCCTGATTCCTGCGTCAGACCCTTCTTCACGCAGATACCTACTATCAATCCTGAGCCCAGCAATTTGAATAGGTCACGCCGGCTGACCTCAAAGAAATGCCGCAAGGGCTCCACAGTGTGCTGTTCAAGTTCAAGCAACTGGGCTTCAGCGGATGGCTCAATGATGGCTGCGTTCTTTGTTTGTTCGGTCTTCATGCTTTGCCGCCTTTCTCCGCGGCCCGATGGACAGCAGCCATGATCCGCTGATAAGTTCCGCACCGGCAGATGTTGCCGTTCATGTACTCCAGAATGTCATCGTCAGAAGGTTTGGGCACTGCGGAAAGCAGCGCCTGCGCGGACATAATCATGCCTGAAGTGCAGTACCCGCACTGGAAGGCTTCTTCTTCCAGAAAAGCCTGCTGTATCGGCTGCAGGCTGCCATTCGCTGACAGCCCTTCAATGGTAACGATCTTGCCTTTCACTTTGGTTGCCGGCAAGCGGCAGGAGCGTACTGCCTTGCCATCTAGCATCACGGTGCAAGCGCCGCATTGGCCGACGCCGCAGCCAAATTTTGTGCCAGTCAATCCCAGCCGGTTACGCAGGACTGAGAGCAACGGTTCATCTTCCGTGGCTTCAACCTTGCGTTCACTTCCATTGATAAGCAGAGTAATCGTCGCCATGGTGGTCCTTTTAGGCGGGCATGAATGGGGTAAAAATTAGTGCGGAAAAGTTCAGGCCCGGCAACTCTTATCCTAACTCTGCGCTGCGTTCCTTGCACTTTTTAGGTAAGTACGAATGTGCCTTTGCAGCGGGAAAAAGGATTCCTAAGATCAGAGGCGGGTCTGATTGCAGCCGGTTGTCTGCCCTTTGTTACGCATGGGCTTCGGCCACAGGCAGCCACACTTGGAAACATGTATCCCCCGGCTTTGAGGTCACCTGGACGCTGCCCTTGTGCTTCCTTACGATGCGTTGCACCGTATCCAGGCCAAGGCCTGTGCCTTGACCCACTCCTTTCGTGGTAAAGAATGGCTCAAAGATATGCGGCTGCACGCTCTCTGGAATTCCCGGGCCGTTGTCGCGAATCTCAATCACCACGCAGCCATCATCACGATACGTACGGACTCGCAGTTCTCCCTTGCCGTCCATCGCATCAATTGCATTGTCAATAATATTGGTCCATACCTGGTTCAGCTCGCTGCCGAATGAATCCACCAGCAGCGGTACAGGCTGGTAATCGCGCTCCACCTCCACGCCTTTTTTGAGCTTATGGTTCAGGATGGTCAGCGTGGTCTCCAGGCTCTTTACAATATCCACGTTCTGCACCGGCGACTGGTCCATGAACGTATATTCCTTGATTGCGCGAACCAGATCGGAGATGCGCGAGGTGCTGCTCTCAATCTCAGTCAGCAGGCCCCAAACCTCCAGCGACGCGGAAATCCGCACCAGCGCGGCCCGCGCTGTTTGAGCATCAAGAGAGTCAAAAAGCGATTCCAGCAGCTCCGGCTTCGCGTTTTTACGGGCCAGGTTGGCTGAGAGTTGCCACAGATCGCTCTGTCCGTGGCTGCGCAACAAAGCGTCTAGCTGATCTTCCAACGCGCTTACGGTAAGCGTGTCCGGCGGCGGCCCGTCCTGCTGGATGAGTGAGGCTTCCAATCTATCGATCTCAGCTTTCTGCGCGGGCATAAGCTCGCACGCACCCAGCGTGTGCGCTGCTTCTTTGATTTGCTTTAGCAAACCGCGCAGCTGGCTGGCGGCGCGCTTGGCTGCAGACGCCGGATTATTCAGCTCATGCGCCAGCCCCGCGGAAAGCTTGCCCAACCCAGCCAACCGGTCTTTTTGCTGTTCCAGACGGGTGGTTTCGCGGATCCTGTCAGACATCAGCGCCACCAGCCGGCTGGCCAGCTCAGGCATTTTCTGCACAAGATCGTGGAATGATGACGCAGGAAAGCGCAGCAGGCGGCTGTCTGTGACAGCTCTGGCAGTGAGCGGAAACTCCTTCATACGCGAATATGGCAGCACCCCGGTCACGTCTCCCGGCTTGCCGATGAGGGTTACCACTTCGCCGGCAATCTCCCCGCGTGCCTGTGACTGCCCTTCCAGCACGACCAACATTGAGTCCGCTGGCTCACCCTGGTGCATGAACGATTCGCCCGACTTCAGCACAAGCTCTTGCGAATGTTGAATGAACCAGTCAATCTGGTCTTCCGGCAGGCCGGTAAAGATCGGCAAGCGCAGCAGCTCTGATTTTTCCGCCATTGCTATACCTTGCTTAAGTATTGATGAATAAACTGAACGGCTACGGAGCCTTCACCCACGCCTGAAGCCACTCGCTTCACTGATCCGTGGCGCACGTCCCCCACGGCAAAAATACCGGGGACATTGGTTTCCAGCAGGAACGGATCGCGCTCCAAGGTCCATCCTTTGGGGTGCGCGTCATCCCACAAAAGATCTGGCCCGGTCAGGATGAAGCCGCGATCATCACGTTCAACCAGCTCTCCCAGCCAATCTGTGCGTGGCAACGCGCCAATAAAGATGAACATGGAGCTGGCCGGCACGCGCTCAACCTTGCTGGTGTCTGAACACAAAACAGAAACTTCCTCCAGATGCGTACCGCCGTGGACTTCTGCCACGCTGGCGTGAGTCCATATCTGGATGTTGGGCGTTTCCTTGATTTGGTCGATCAGGTACTGTGACATCGTGCTGGAAAGCGATTCACCGCGCACAAGAATGACAACGCGCTCTGCATAGCGGGAAAAGTTCATGGCTGCCTGGCCTGCGGAGTTCGCTCCACCCACCACATAAACGATTTCGCCTTTGCAGGCCAGCGCTTCTGTTGCTCCGCCGCCGTAATAAACACCCGCTCCCTGCAGCCGGTCTACTCCTGGGGCTTCCAGCCTCCGCCATTGCACGCCGGATGCAATCATCAACGCATGGCAGGAGACTTCACTTCCATCCGCCAGCTTGATGATGCGATAAGAGCCTTCAGTGCGGACGCTCACTACTTCCTGCGGCGCCAGAATTTCCACGCCAAATCGCAGTGCCTGCGCTACCGCACGCCGCGCCAGATCGCCGCCACTAAGCCCGCTGGGAAATCCCAGGTAATTCTCAATGCGTGAGCTCATTCCCGCCTGGCCTCCGGGGGCTTCACGCTCAATGATCACCGTATGCAGGCCTTCTGACGCGCCATAGACCGCTGCTGCCAACCCAGCCGGCCCGCCGCCCACGATTGCCAAATCATAAAAGTTTGTTTGCGCCCTGGTGCGCAAGCCAACTTTCTGCGCCACGTCCGCCGGCGCTCCCTCCAGCAGCTTGGTGCCGTCAGGAAAGAGCACCACCGGAAGGTTTGCCGCTTCCGGTCCCAGTGCTTCCAGCAGCCGCTTGGTCTCCGGATCATTAGCGGAGAGTTCGGCATCAATCCACTGGTAAGGCACGTGGTTTCTCGCCAGAAAGTCGCGCAGCTCATAGCATCGCGGCGACCAGCGCGTACCCAGCACGCGAATTCCCTCAAACGCGGGCTTGTAAGCTGCCAGCCAGTCATCGAGCAGATCATCCAGTTGCGGATAAAGATGCTCTTCCGGCGGGTCCCATGGCTTCAGGAAAAAATAATTAATGCTGGCTTCATTGATGGCGCTGATGGCAGCGTTGGTGTCCGCATAGGCGGTCAGCAGGGCGCGCTTCGCATTGGGATAAATTTGCTGCGCTTCCTGCAAAAATCCCACGCCATCCATTTTGGGCATGCGCTGATCTGCCAGCAGCAACGCCACGCTGTCATTGCGTATCTTGAGCTGCTTCAGCAGGTCGAGCGCTGCATGCGGAGAATCGCTGGCCAGCACGCGATATTCGGCGCCGTAATGCGAACGCAGATCGCGTTCAATGGCCCGCAAAACGTCCGAATCGTCATCGACGCTGAGTAAAATCGGCTTTGCCATGCTCTGCTCAGTTTACAGACATTGTGAGTACAAGGAATGAAGCAGGCCAGTTAGATGCCCAAAAGCGTATTTGGTCGCAAGGTCATATACCATTACTCATACTGCTATTAGAGAAGCCTGTGAATATACATTTGATCGACGGCACCTACGAACTCTTCCGACACTTTTTTGCTGTGCCCAGCGCTCGCGATGCCGATGGCCGCGAAATAGGTGCGGTACGTGGCGTGCTTTCGTCAGTGCTTTCTCTGCTGGAGAACGGCGCAACCCACATTGGCGTTGCCACAGACCACGTAGTGGAATCATTCCGCAACGAACTTTATGCCGGATACAAAACCAGCGAAGGCGTGCCTGAAGAATTGCTCTCGCAGTTTCCCATTCTGGAAGAAGCGCTCATGGCAATGGGTGTAGTGGTTTGGCCGATGATTGAATTTGAGGCCGATGATGCGCTTGCTTCCGCGGCAGCCAAAGCCGCTCAGGATAATCGCGTGCACCAAGTGCTGATTTGCACGCCAGACAAAGACCTTGCCCAGAGTGTTGTGGGCACAAAGGTGGTGCAGTGGGACCGCATGCGCAATATTGTGCGCGATGAAGCAGGAGTGATCGCCAAATTCTGCATAGGACCAAAATCAATCCCGGATTATCTGGCCGTAGTCGGTGACAGCGCGGATGGCTATCCTGGGATTGCGGGCTGGGGCGCTAAAACCGCTGCCGCAGTCTTGTCTCAATATGCCCATCTTGAATCAATTCCTAAAGATTGGAAGGAGTGGGGTTCCATCCGCCGCGCACAGTCGCTTGCTGAAGCGTTGTTCGGCGAGTGGGAGAACGCTCTGCTATTCCGCACCCTTGCTACGCTGCGGCTTGATGTTCCAGTTTTTAATAACGTTGACGATCTTCGCTGGCAAGGGCCGCGCCCAGACTTTAGCGAACATGCCCGCCGCATGAATGCAAACGGATTGCTTGATCGCACGGCTCGTTTGCAATCGCGCTAAAGTCATTAAGACAAGATTAAGAACTCTCTCCGCCTATCCCTCGCTTATGTTCCGCTTTTCACTGTACCAATGCTGATCGGATGTACCAGATCAGTGATGGTGAATGTGGCCAGGACCGCAACGGGCAAAAACAGAGCATTCAAATTCCAGCGATAAAGCAGCCACACTCCACAAAGCCCGCCGGCCAAAAATCCGAACCAGAGTGCAGCAGTGATTGCAGCATCTTTAAAATCTTCATGGTGAGCTGACAAGCGGAAAGCTTCACGAAAACGATAGGTTCCCGGGCCGCGTGTCTTGTCATAAAACCAGAACATATATCGCGACCATGATTCGGCAAATTGGGCCAGCGTTCCGGTTACGTGTGTTGTGCGGACAGTGAGCGATCCAACACGCGTCAGGGTAGCATTCTGTATGCCCATTGCGCCGCACGCCAGCGCCAGGAGCAGATAAAACTTATGCGGTGAGAGACTTGACTGCACGCCTGCTCTGCTCATGTATCTTCCGCCTGCGATTACGAAGGCGATCAGCAATAGCGCCTCCAGGCCAAGCGTAACAGCGGCACTGGAAGAGACACCGTGCCGGGTGCATGCTTCATGAATGCAAGCGCAGGCGACCAGGCCAACCACAAACATCAACACCGCCCAGCCTCGGGCCAGCGCTTCCATGTCGCCATGCCGGAGCAGATGATAGGCAATCTCCACCGTATTGCCGCTCATATTCGCATTCAGTATCCGGTCAAGAACGACGAAGCCAACAATATCGACAAAGCCTGCAATCCACGTGAGCCCAATCGCCAGCCACGCTTTATGCGCGGAATCGAGAGGTTCATAGCCGCCATTCTGCATGATCTCTCCTCTAAAGGCAGTAGATGCAGCGGGGCTGGATGAGGGAACAATTCAAATCCCGAAGCAAATTAGGAGTTGACCTATGTTTGCAGTCGATGTTTGCGTTCGGGATTGCAAATACTGGGCGTGTGATCTTTATTGGGTTGCCAAAGTATAGCGGCGAGGGGCTAGAACGACTATCAGGACAAAGCACTAGGACGATTGGCTTGAACCATCGACCTCCTCCGTGTCAAATTTTTCAACAATAACTTAAACACTTGTTTGCTTTTACACGTCAGGCAGCAACCTGCTCCATCGAGTTCTCAACCCTCCGACGCGATGGCAGCAGACTGCGCAGTTTCATGCGTGCTTTGTGCAACTGAGACTTGCTGTTCCCAATCGAACAGCCAAGCATTTCTGCGATCTCATTGTGCTCGTAGCCTTCTATATCGTGAAGCACAAAGATAATCCGATACCCAGGCGGCAGTTCTCCGATGGCCCATTCCAAAGTCATCCGATCTACTGAACCCTGCAGGGCCTCGTCTCTCATTCCAAACTCTTTTGTGGGACCATCCTCGCTTTGTGATTGCAGAGTTTCCTGTAATGAAACCTCGGGAATACCCTTTTTGCGGAAGTGCATCAGAACGATATTGACCGAGAGGCGATGCAGCCACGTTGAAAATGCAGATTCACCGCGAAATGAGCCAATCTTCCGGTACAGCTGTAAAAAAGCTTCCTGTGTGAAGTCTTCCGCTTCCGCATAGTTGCGGGTCATGCGGAAGCAAAGAGAGAATACCCGGCGTTTGTGACGGGCATAGAGTATTTCAAAGCAGCTCATATCGCCTGCCTGTGCCTTGCTAATCAACTCAGGCTCTGTCATCTCGATGGACTGAATTGCCTTCTTGAGCGCAAAGCTTTTTTCGGGTGGGACAGCTGGCGGAACGGAATCCAAAGTTTTGGATTTTTTCAGGTACAGATGTGCTTTGGGCAAAAGGTCTCTTTTCTTGGAGATTAGATGAAAGACAGGAACAGGCTGAAGATAGGATGCTTTTACGATGGCCAGGCGTTGTCTTTGCTGCAACCTAACGCCAGGATTGTCAAGTTTTGGTGTGGTACAAGCTTGAATCCTGGGCCCGCTCGCTTTTGGCAGCCAGAGTGTGTCATGCTGTCTTTATGAATAACGAACAAACCAACAAAGCCAAGAAGCTCGCCGAGCAAGCGAAAGACCGTGAAAGAATGGCCCGCATCGTGAAAGAAGAAAAACAAAAGACGACCCGCCACGAAGACGTAAACCAGGCTGCTACGCGCATTGTTAGAAGAAGCTACTGAAAATCAATAGCCTGACCTCCCTGCATTCTGGAATCACACGGCGTTGGATGGAGATTTACGCCTTTGCGATTGCAGAGAGTAGAAATCCAAATGGTATTTCGCACCAGACGAGGAGACACACGACACCAAAATTCACCGCGATTGAGGGTGCCGGGGCTTGGCGCAAAAATGGTTTTTGTCCAAATGCTTTGGTTTGCCCAAGAATTTGGACGGATTGGTGAAGCCAGAGCTTAAAAAGAAATCAAATGAGAAATGTAATCTTCGCAATCAACATTACTCTGGATGGCTGCTGCGATCACACCAAACAATTTGTCGATGAAGAAAAGCTTGAATATTTTACTCATCTCACGCAAGAGGCTGACCTGCAGATCTTTGGGCGTAAAACCTATCAATTGATGGTTCCTTATTGGCCCGATGTCGCAAAAGACCAGTCTGCGGCCAAAGCAGAGAAAGAATTTGCCCGTGCATTTGACTCCACCAACAAAATTGTTTTTTCACGAACACTGGAGAGTGTTGAAGATAAAAACACCAGGATTGTTCGTACGGACCTTCATGGCGAAATACTTAAATTGAAGCAAGAACAGGGCAAAAATATATTAGTCGGCGGTGTAGATATTCCTTCACAACTCATAGAGCTTGGCCTGATTGATGAATATCGTTTTGTCATTGGCCCAATCATTGCAGGAGAAGGCAGACGGTTGCTGGAGAGCGCTAGCCTGCCGGAGAGATTGCAATTAAAACTTGTTGAGTCAAAGATTTTTAAATCAGGATCTGTCGCGCTTCGCTACTTGAAACAGTAAATCTGCGACTCACCTGTGGAAGAAACTTGAATCATGCGAAAAATTAATGTGCTTGAATTTGTTTCCCTTGATGGTGTCATACAAGCGCCAGGCGGGCCGGAGGAAGATACCAGTGGCGGTTTTGCGTATGGCGGATGGACAAGCCCACATTCTGACCCCGTTCTTACAACAGCTATAAAAAAGCAGATGAACCTGCCGTTTGACTTGTTGATCGGTCGGAAGACCTTTGATATTTGGTCACGATTCTGGCCGCAACATGGCGACGTTTGGCCGGCCGTCAACACAGCCACCAAGTACGTGGCCTCAAATACCATGACTTCCCACCCATGGCAGCCAACGGTGTTTTTAAACGGAGATATTGCAGGGAAAATCGCCAAAATCAAGCAACAAAAAGGGCCGGATTTGCAGGTTTATGGAAGCGCAAATCTCGTTCAGACGCTCCTGAAGCATGATTTGGTGGACGCGTTCTGGCTGAAGATATTTCCAGTTACATTGGGCAGCGGAAAACGATTGTTTGCCGAGGGCACAATCCCGGCAGCTTTCAAGGTGACCGAAAGCACAGTCACCTCGAAAGGCGTCATTATCGTGAATTACGAGCATGCAGGCGCAGTCCCAACCGGAAGTGTATAACTCGCAAAGTTGCAGATCGATCAGTAGTTTCTTCCACTGATAGCTCGCTAGTGACTCAGCGAGCAGAAGCTGCCCACGCGGTCCCAGATGGTTTGCACCAGGTAATTGCGCGTCCCAAAGACGTGATTGGCATGTGATCCGTTGGGCGCGAGGAACGTTGTGCCGTAAACAAAGTTGCAGATGTCGGCGTTCTCCGCTCCGTTTTTGGTGAACCACGCGTTCAAATCGGGATCGGTAGAGGTTTCTGAGAGCTCGTGAATCAGATCGTCGGCAACGGCATCCATTCCAATATCGCCGTTTGGACTGGTGGTGTCTTTGAAGTTGGCTACGTTGCCCGAGCAGTTTGCCTGCTCTGACAGCGGAGGATCTGGCGCCACGGCGTACTTGATGTCCTGGCCAACCACAATGCTGCTGGAATGCGTGTGATATGCACACCACACAGATTTTGGCAGGGTCACGTCCGGCGAAATAGTGAGAATGTAAATGCCGTTGGCATCGCTTGGGAGGTGTCCATTGGCAATGGCATTGTGAATGATGGTGATGTCAAAACTTCTTGACAAGCTTTTGCCCAGCGAATAAGCATCATTGAACGAATCTGTTGTGGGCGAGTAGTTCAGAATGTTCGAAACAGCGCCGGAAGCGTCAGAATATTCAGTGTTGACATTGAATGCCCCCGAGCCGCCCACGTTCTGGAGGAAATTGTCGAGAATGGCGTGTTGCGTAGTGGTGAAGCTCCCGTAATAAACTACATAAAGGTCCTTGGGAGCAACCATGACCGGGCCGCCGTGGTAGAGAATAACCGGTGTCTTGTTTGCAGCCGCCTTGGTCTTTTTTTCTTTCTCAAAGTTCTGGCGATGACCATCAGTCTGGTTCTGCCTAGCCTGGTTCTGCCCGGCGACGACTGCAACACAGCTCAAACTCAATAGGAAGCATAGCCAATACTTCATTTTTCTCCTCCGTCGGAACTTCTGCGGAACGCGCAGGTGTTGTAAAAGTGGTAACGAGTATATCTCAAGATTGGGCAGGGGTGGATCTTAGCTGAACGGACTAAGGTGAGAGCGAAACCCAAGACATCGAATGCTGTGAATTGGAATTGCGTACTCGTCGCGGCTCTAAGAAAGATATGGTAGGCCCGAATGGACTCGAACCATCGACCTCTTCCGTGTCAATTTTCAAAACAATAACTTAAACCCCTTTGTTTGCTTTGCTGTTCCGCATCGCATACCCCTAAAAATACCCCGAAAATTGACGGTTTTGGTGACGAATTGGTGACGAGTTTTTGTGTAGAGTGCGGTAGAGGTCTTTTAATCCGGGGATTCAGGCGAAGGAATTTCTAGCACGAATCCCCGGAAGAACTGAATAACGGGCAGCGCCCGATGGTTGGACATCGAACGCGCCCTAACCACAAATCACCTTCCGAAGAAAGGCGACCTATGGCTGATCGTAAGCGTACCCGTTCTCGCAAGAAACGCACAAGTCAGTACAACCGTTACACAGAAGTCAAAGGTAAAACCGTTGACAGCGTTGAAGTCGATGCCGATGTAATCAGCATTTTCTTCCAAGACAAAACAGCACTCACCTTTGATGTCGATTCAGTCCACATTCTTTACCCGGAGCTGTCAGACTGGCGAACGGGAAACTCGCGGAGTATCAAGAAATGGCCAGCAATCCGAAGTAAGCCAAGCATGGTGGAATGGCCATAAAAACAGAACCCGCCGAAAGGCGGGTTGTTTATCATAGACAAACTCATCATCTCAAGCTTGAAACTTTTGAGGGAAAGCTTGTTGCTGTTGAGCTTGCGCCAGTTTCCAGCAGTGAACGAAGAATTTGGTCAAATTTTCGCCATGTACCTTTCGTAGATATTCCAAAGCTGCCTGTACACTGGGCCCAACCTGCTCGGAGATAGTGAATGTTGGCTCATATCGATGAAATATGTCTTCAGTAATTGTTCTTTGAACGATTACTTTTCCTTCAAGGGCAGCATCTTCCAAATGGGCAGCCTGGGCAGATGCAAACTGCAAAGTAAGATTCTGGTCCGCTATTTCAGGATAAACGACCAAGACTGGATTTTTATCGTTTTGCGGATATGTAACATACACTAGAAATGTATACCGTTCTGGGCCAATAGCTGACATTCCTTTTTCCTCCAAATTCTCGTTTCCCTCTTTTATCTTCGACAAGGTAGGTTTTCAATTCGAATAAAATCCACAAAATCACTCGTGTGGCTCGGGAATTAAACAGGACTGCAATGCTGCGTGGTATTTAAAATTTGCGAAGCCCATGATTCGCCGCACAGCATGATTGTGATAAATAGCCAGCCAGAGCGCTTTTTGCCGTATTCGTTCGTGGCTTTTCAATTCACTCAATTTTTCTTCTACTCGCTCTTTGTGCTTGAGCGCCACCGCTATAGGGCTTTCATATTTAGGAAAAAAATTGACTTGGAACATAAATCCGATGGATAAATAATCCAAGAAGTACGCTCCATCATCTCCTTGTCTGAGGTATAAGCTGCGTAAAGGCAATTCTGCACTCACATCATGCATAGCAGCGACTTTTGGATCGACAATTACACGAGGATAAACAGATACGTGTTCTGCTAAATGATGGGACTTAACGAGCGCTGGGCCAAATGCTAACCCTTGCTCCATATAGATTTTGTCATAGCAGATGCCGCCACGAATAAGCACTGAATTATCGAGCAACAATTTACATTGAATGCTTGCCAGAATTAAACACTCGATATTAATCTTGGTGATAAATTCCGAGGGCTCCTCCAAAGGCACTGCTCTGATAATGAGATCAGAAAAATTTTGAGTAAGGGCATTTGAGGAACCGTCTCGTGCACCTAATGACGTTTGCCGCTCCATTTCTATAAGAATTTCAATAATGCGTTCTATTTTGGCAGGATTACTGACAGATTCCTCGATCATTTTGGAGAAACCAAGAATGTCCAGATATGTAAGCAAGCAATCATCGTACTTTGGCATGGGATGGAATTTCGCTCCCCAAGGCAATTGTTGTTTCCATTCATTCTCGTTCAAGATGCAATAATAGGAGGCATCAACCTGCAGCGCCCTTTCCGCGAGGAGTTTCGAATTGCGCCATAAAAGTATTAACCGTACTTACGATCATTTTTCTACGATATTCCAGGAATCTCTGATAATTCTTAATTTCCCAAAGAGAAGGATCGACTGGAACTAATTGTGCTGTTAGAACATCCCGTCCTCTTTTTGCAATAACTTCCTGTGGAATATATTTCGCTGGAGGAGAGTTAAGGATATGCCGATTGGTCTTTCCTCCAATAAAAGCGATATTTGCGATTTCATTGATTTCATTTTTTTCATAACTAGTTTCCTTAAGTAGAGATTTTGGAAAAATATGATGAAACTGTAGTTTGTGCGCCTTGCCTACATGTTTGCTGGATAAACTAATTCCTGAAAACCAGTCTTTCGCGCCGTTCTGACGCAAGACAAGATACAACATCGAAAACAGAGGATTCCGTATGCCGCGCTTTTCAACATCGCTGTAAAACAGTTCGAACTGTTTTACGTGTTGTTGCAGTTGCTTTAAGAGATTATCCAGACTTCCCGTTTTGAAGAGTATTGCCAAATCGCCATCAAGCACGGTTTCAGCTGATCCCGAATAGTGGCCTCTCATGTGTGCCCAATAGAACCATTTGAGTAAATTTCTCTCTGCGTCTGGAGACACTCGGCCTTTATTTAGGTGTGCATAAACTGCAATTGGAATTAACAGAAATGGCGATGAGAGCAAATTCAAATCTTCGACATGAGCATTGCTCCTTACAAAATTTATTGCAAACTCAATTCCCGTCTGAGCATTTTGCCAAGCTTGCTTTAGGGTTTCACGGCTAAGCCTCCCGACAGTTTTAAAACGGCTCTGGTGCGTTGCGAAAACCACAAGCATACGAATGAGCAGCCCTGAATCCAGTAAATATGCTTCATCATGGTCAAAATTGCGGGCAAACTGCTCGCAAATTGCCATAAATCCTTTCCATCGCGAAGTGATTTGCGCCAAAGCCAAGTCTGAGCCGCGCAGTTTGATTCCTAAAGAATTTACACGCACAAATATTTCTGTGACTTCTTCATACGACAATTTCTTTTCCAGCACTTGCATGACATACTGATATTCTTGAATTTTGCGTACACGCTGGAGGCGCTCAGAGTATTTATCCCACCGGGCATCCTCGGATGTAATGCCGATTGGCTTTAGAAGTTCGCTGTCCTTCTTTTTGAAAATAGAGGAAACTGGCACCCACAAAGGATTGCTTTGAAGTGCTCGACTAGCGACAACGAAGGTTCGATTTTTCAATTCCTCCTGAATATCGAACGGCGTTTCCTCTTCATCTTCAACATCATCAAAAGTGCCGCTTTCATACACTTCAAGCACTTGAACTGGCGGTCCGTCTGGATGCTCTAGGTTAAACAGGATTTCTATTGGCTTCTTTCTGTGCCGTACCTCAATTTGTTTTGCGCGTAAAATTGCTGCAAGCGATGTAATCCGTTGTTGACCGTCCAACAGCAGTAACCGTTGTGAACCTGTGGGGGCTTTTGAAGCTTTAACAGCCAATTCTTTGATTTCAATATCATCGTCCGTTTCCCAAACGAGAATTGTTCCCGAAGGGTATTCACGATAAAGCGAATCAAGCAGATCACGAACGCGGGTAGCAGGCCATACATATCGGCGCTGCATTTCTGGCAAAAGCAATTCTTCGTGTTCGACTTTATCTATGAGTTGTCGCACGGAAATATCTGTTTTGGACACTTTAAGTCACCTCAGGAAAGGACAGGCCAAGTGGCCTGAGAAATTTGGAGGGGGGGCGATGTATTAAACATCGAATTTGTTTGTTATGCAAGATTAAATTGTGAGGAATTACGCGCTTTGATTCAAATCTTAAAGCCCCATGCTTTTCCTGGGGACCGTCTGCTGCTTTGGAGTTATGAGACAAGTTCGGCAGCAAACCGGCATTAAAATAAACGTCTAATGACTGGCACACACACTCCGGGAGAGATTCTTTTCGAGCAGTATCTTCAATCTCAAGCTATTACATTCGAATTCGAAAAACAACATCTCGATAAAACGAAACGACCCGATTACACAAAACAATGGGAAAATCAAACGGTAATTCTTGATGTGAAAGACTTCGATCCTCCGGAAAGAGGGCTAACCGGTTTCGGGTATTTTGATCCTTATACTCGCATCAGAGAAAAAATTGAGCAGGGGAGAGATAAATTCAAACAATATAAAGAATTTTGCTGTGGCCTTATCTTACATAATTTGGGTAATCCGTTTGTTTCGCTTCATGAACCAGACATTATGCTTGGCGCAATGTATGGAGATTCGGGGTTCACATTTCCAATAGATTTACGAAGAGGTGTCGGGGATACTAAGCAGCTAAAAAGGGCATTCCTGAACAGAATTAGACCGAATAGGTCAGAACCACAGAACACGACAATCTCAGCCCTCATCACACTCGTTAAAATCTGCCCTCATTATCTTCAATTGCTCGATTTAGTTCGAGAGAATCCGGGAAAAGAAATTGCAGAGCATGAAGCCAACATTCGCAACAAAATTCCGAACTATGATCCTCAATTTGAGGTTCCGCGTGTTATTGTTTGGCACAATGCCGTAGCGAGAATAGCTTTTCCAAAGAGTTTATTTCGTGGCCCCTATGACACACACTTCGATATTGTACGCGTAGGAGATGGAGAACTTGAGCAGGATGTTACCTGGGAAGGAGCAGCCGTACCTGACCGTTTAAGGCTTTTACAAGCCTTACAGTGGCAAGGATGCATAAGATTTGATATGCGGCTTAAAATTCGCTCAACATGAAAGCTTTAGGAAGATTTCTTAAAAATGGATGGCTCCTGATTCTCCTGGTGCTGTCATTCATCGCGGCTATCATCTCATTTTATCTCCAGCGGCATAACCCACAACAATTACAGAATGTTGGGGTAATCGCCAGCTTTGTGATTGCGGGTTTGCTGGCTGGCGTAACTTGGCAATATGCTCGCGCTACGGAAAAAACGCTCGATCTTTATCGCGAACAATGGGCCCTACAGCGAGCAATTCATATTCGATTCGGACTGAAGAAAAAAGATGGTAGAGCCAGGGTTTGGGTCCGCAACCTAGGAACTGTTCATTTCATGATAACGAAAGTTGTTATTCAAGCACCGCAATCGAAACCACGATCAAAAAATATGCATATGTTGGTTTATCCAGTCAGGATGGCCGAATTTTTTATACCCGATGACGTTTGGCGGCCCTTTGGAAATTTTTGCGATATTGATGTCACTTTGTTTTATGAATCTGCCTCTCAACCCGAACAGTCTTGCTCAAAAGCTTTTGGCTTAGAACTTATACCGGGTAACCCCAAGCAGGTTCAACTAATTAAACGGGGAATTCGCGATTGGACAGTGTTTTGTCCCAAATGCAAACGTGATTATGCGGAAAATTTTAGCTACATGACTTTCCACGGTCAGATGAATACTCGCGGCCTTGACAGTTTTGCCCAGGCTTTTCAGCGAGCAGCCCAGATGGAGGCAGATTATGAGCGTACTTGTCCCAATCATTCTTCACTGTGGAATGCTACTCAAGACGATGAAGCAGCCCAAATCGTCAGCAGCAAGAGCAAAGAAACTGGTTTTTCAGGTGCTGGCGATGCAATTCGGCATCACTGCATCTTACGCTGAAAGATGGCTTGGCCCTTCGCTCAAGAATTCACAACGCGCATCTTAAACCCTCGATATTAAGATGGTCCGTTTAAGCCTTCGAACATTCGAACCAATGGCTCGACTGTCGTAAACATTTTTTTGAAATCTGCCTTGGTATATTTCTTTCGGTCCTCGATTAGTACATTCTTGAACTGCCCCAAAACATTCACCACTCGTTCCGCAAGATGAGCATTTTGCAACTGTTCCTGTATCTGGAAGCACTCCTGAAACCGTTTTGCACCTTTCGCATTGGAATCAATCCATACCCAAATATTTGAAGGTTCGAAATTATTAGGCTGACGTAGTTGTAAAAACTGCTCTTTCAATTTCAAGAAAAATGCACGAAATTTGGGATTCGTAACACCGTAACAATTGCAATTCACAAACAGAGTCTAGGAAACAATCCGCATTTGTTTGCATGAGGTAAGAACTAAGTGGAATCCAGGTTAAACTCGCGTCCTGGCGCACGCGGGAGGCAATGTTCTGGAACGTTTTTCTCATGAGATTGTCACGTAGAACCAGGGTTAATCCAGGTTAAACCCGCATCCTGGTGTGCGGACGAGATGGGCATTGTCCGGAACGGTCTCTCACGAGGTCAGCACGAGGTGAGCCACGAGGTCGAATCCAGGTTAATCACGTCCTGGTAGGACGAGGTGGGCCTTGTCCGGGACGGTCTCTCACGAGGTCAGCACGAGGTGGAATCCAGGTTAATTGCGTCCTGGGTGCGGACGAGGTGGACGCACGATGTTTCGGAAACATTTCCGCACTGTGTCCGGAGGCTTTTCCGACAAATTCCCTTCATAATTTACCGAAAACTGATTCGGAACTGCTCCGCTGCATTGCTCTCCGGAATTCTGCGGAAAAATCTACGGTCAATTCGGATTCTTACACTGTAATTCCTCAATACATATTGCGCCCGGTTATCGTGCGTTTCGGAACACGGTTCGAAACGCATTCGGAAAGTTTTCGTTCGGAACGCACGAAATAGCTTTTTCCGGAAGCCTTCGGAAAGTTTTTGGAACACATTCCGAAAAACCATTCGAAACGATTTGAAAGGGTTTCCAAAAACGAGCGCAGATGGCTATACTTCCAAACGCGGAAAAGCAATGGCAGCCAAAGGAGTCAGGAGACTGGCAAAAGTTGGCCCGCCGACGCTATCAGAAAGGAAGTATTCGCAAACGCGGTACGCGGAATCCAGTTTGGGAGTTGCAATTTTGGGCAGACGAAATTCAGCCAAATGGGAGTTTGGGACGAAAGCGCGAATCCGTAATTCTCGGATTTGTTGCCGACATGAACAAACGGCAGGCAATGAAAATTGCCGACGAACATTTGCGCCCTCTGAATCTCGGAAAGCTCACTCCATTTGCAACAATTCTTTTTCGAGAGTTTATAGAAAAGCATTTTATTCCGAATGCTTTTCCAACTCTGAAAACGTCAACCCGGAAACGCTACCAATACACGATCAAAAATCACCTGCTCCCCGCGTTTGGAGATTTACGCCTTTGCGATTTGCAGAGAGTGGAAATCCAAGCCTTCGTGCTTCGCAAAATGGAAAAGGGGCTGAGTTGGGAAACCGCAGACCTTTTGCGGAACCTTCTCTCCAAAATCTTCCGATGCGCGAAAAAGTGGGGATTTTTTGCAGGCGACAATCCGGCATCGGAAATCGATTTGCCGCACAAAAAACCTGTTCGCGAAAAGTGCGTTCTCATGCCGCAGCAGATACCAAAGCTACTTGCGGAATTGAGAGAGCCTTATCGCACAATGGCCCTTGTGGGGATTCTCACTGGCTTAAGAGTGGGAGAAATTCTCGGATTACGCTGGTCGGATGTGGACTTCGATACAGCGCAACTCCGGGTAAGCCAGAGATATTATCGCGGCGAAATGGACTCGCCCAAGACAAGAGCGAGCCAGCGGACATTGCCGCTTCCGCCCGAGTGCATACAGGCACTCAGGCGATTGCAGGCAGTTTCGCGGCCAGAGCAGAAAGACGCTTTGGTATTTCGCACCAAGAAGGGCACACCTTACAGCGACACGAATATTTTGCATCGGCAATTGAAGCCTGCCGGACAGAAGATCGGCGCACCCTGGTTGAGCTGGCACACCTTCAGGCGCACACACGCAACGCTTTTGCAGCTTGCGGGTGGAAGCCTGAAAGATGCGCAAGCGCAGTTAGGCCATACAAGACTTTCGACAACCCTCGAAATCTACACCATTCCAATTCCCGCACATCAGCGCGAAGCTGTAGCGAAACTTTCTCAATTGGTGACTAGTAGTGACGAGTTTCGAGAAAATGCGAAGGAACTGCCAATGCCTACCCAGCAGATTCAATAAATTAAGTGGTAGGCCCGAATGGACTCGAACCATCGACCTCTTCCGTGTCAAGGAAGCGCTCTAACCAACTGAGCTACGGGCCTACAAGAACGTCGTGGTGCAGTTATTTTATCATCGCTCTTTGTAGAGCAGGCATCTGCACCCAAGTAAAGCCGCTTATTCCGCAAAAAAGCCGTGAAAAAGCTTTTGATAAACTTGTTCCCGCCTGCATGAGTACGCTTTTGGTGATTGGTGACTCGGTTGTGTGGGGCCAGGGACTGGCGGAAGAGCACAAAACTGCCTCTATCGTAGCTCGTCACCTGGGCGCGGCGGTGCACATGCTGGCGCACTCTGGAGCCAAGATCGGCATACGCGATTCTTATAGCGTGGCCATGCCTTCCGGGGAAATTCCGTGCTTTTTCCCGACCATCCTGCAGCAGGTCCGGAGCTTTACCGGCGATGCGGCAGCGGTGAAGTGGGTGTTGATGAATGGCGGCATTAATGACGTGGAGATTCAGCGCGTCTTTAATCCCATGACCCCTCTCTATGAGCTGGAGTTGCATACGCGCAATTACTGTGGCCGCGATCTGCTTACGCTGCTGCGCCTGGTAACAAAGCGCTTTAAGCGCGCACAGGTGATTGTGCTGGGATATTTCCCCGGCTTGAGCCATGAAAGCTGCCCTGAAGGCGTCGAGGCGCTTTATTCTCTGGTGCACGGCGTGCAGTTTGCGCCGGTCACAGAGCCGGCACTTTTCCGGAGTGAGATTGTGGAGCACTGTCTGCGCTTCTGGAAGCTCTCCAACGGACTGCTTCGCGGCGCGGTGGATCACGTGAATCGCGAGGCTGGACGGAAGCGCGCACTCTTTGTTGACTCCGGCATAACGGAAGCGAACGCCGCGTATGCTCCCCAATCGTTGTTGTGGGAAGTGGGCCTTCAACATCCGGAAAAAGCGCCGGATGAGGTAGCGCAGGAGAGACGTGCTGCGTGTGAAGTGATAGGCGCTGGCCCGCTGCAAAGACGGCAATGCCTGCTCTCTTCCGCTGGACATCCGAATGTTGCCGGAGCAGCGCGCATGGCAGAACAATGCATTCAGGCCTTGGTGGCGAGGCCGGCGCATTCCCGCACAATCTGAGCTTTGTCCCCTTCTGCGTGATACCCTAAAAGGCAAATTCTTACCCGCTTTTAGCTGCTGGAAATAGGGGAGAAGGCCCGCAAAACACCATGAACTCCGGACAGTTGGTCCTGGTCACCTTGCAAAATCCGCGAGAGAAATTCTGGGGCGTGATTTTTTCGCTCACTCCGGCCGGCCTCAGTTTGCGCGGCGTGGACCTGCAATCTCTGGAAGACTTTACGCAAATGGTGAAATCAGGCGAACCCATCAGCGCCAGCGTGGTTTTTTTTCCGATGCACCGCGTGCAGCGCGTAGAGGTTGACGCGCGTGCCGGTGAACTGCCTTCGCTGGCCGATCAGTTTGCCGCCAAGACCGGCGTCAACGTACACAAATATTTTCAGGAGCCGCAGTAATGCTGCGCCAACTCCGCTCCGCTCCCAACCTGCTCACGCTCACGCGGCTGATCTTTGTGCCCTTCGTTGTGGTGGCTATCCAGCAGCAAAAATACACTGTGGCGCTGGTAATTTTTGTTGCCGCCGGAGTCACTGACGGGCTGGACGGCCTGCTGGCTCGCGTCCTGAAGCAGAAGACCACTCTGGGCCAGTATCTTGATCCTATTGCCGATAAATTGCTGCTCAGCACCATGTTCCTCATGCTTGCCATCGCGCATATTATTCGATGGCCGGTTACGATTATGGTTTTCAGCCGAGACATCATCATCCTGATTGTCTGCACTTTGCTCTATGTCATCGGGATCATGAAGACCTTTCGGCCCAGTTGGTTTGGCAAAGCCAATACAGTTGCGCAAATCGCTACCGTGCCCCTGGCGCTGCTTTACAAGATACTGGGCACGCATGAATCGCGGATTTTGATGCTCTGCGGCATTGGCGCAACCTTGGGACTTACGGTGATTTCTGGCGTGCATTACGTTCTGCGCCTGGCGTTTGATCTGCGCGGTTCCCACAAAGATGCTGAAAGCCACGGCGCCTGACGCCTATCATTAAGGAACTTCCTTGTGAATACTCACCTCATTTGCACCGGCCTTTGGCGATGGCTTCAAGGCACTGGCATGGAGCGTTTTGAGTTCCTCCGCGCCGGTGAAGAATGGCTCTTTCGCGGCACGATTCTTACTCAATCCGGTGAAGCAGCCGCAGAAGCCAGATACGAGCTTGCCTGCGATCATTTATTTCGCACCCGCCGCGCTACTGTTTCACTTCGCGCAACCGCAGCAGAGCAAATGCTTGAAATTTCCGTCGAGAACGGCCGCTGGTACGCAAATGGCCGGGAAGTTCCCTCTGTAAGCGGCGCCATCGATATCGACTTAAACTGGAGCCCTTCCACCAACACTCTTCCTATCCGCCGTTTGAACCTCGCGCCCGGCCAATCGAGCGGTGAGATCATCGCGGCCTGGGTTCGCTTCCCTGAACTCACTCTGCAGCCGCTGCCTCAGGAATATCTTCGTATCTCCCAAGATCGATATCGTTACTCCAGCCGTGGCGGAAGTTTCACGGCTGAATTGCTGGTTGATAGTGACGGGTTAGTGGTGGATTACGGCAACTTCTGGCAGCGTGTGCAAAATATCTGAACAAATTCTTGTGCAAGCTGCGGCTATAAATGCGTTTGATGGCCCCTATCATTCGTTTTGATTGGCAGTGAACGTTCTGGCGCGATATGCTAGCCGCTTGATTGCCGATTCGGTGATCACCTCTAAACCCAAAATTCAATCATCCTGCTTTTGAAGGAGCTTCATGGCAAACGAACTGCGCAGTTTCCTGGCCTTGTCGTATGACGAACTGGAACAACTGAACCTGCAGGCAAAAGAGCAGCGCAAGAACCGCGTGGCTGCGCACAAGATTCAGGAAGAGCGGATCAAGTACCTGACTGACGAAAAGCGCATCAAGGCCGTCACCGTCCTGTTCAGCGACTTGGAAGGCCGTCTGCACATGCTTGACTATGACAAAAAGTTCCTCATCAAGAGCTGGGACAATCTTACTTTTGATGGCTCGTCCATCCGTGGCTTTACCGCGCAGCGTGAAAGCGATCTGCGCCTGGGCATGGATTGGAGCGCCTTTTACTGGGCTCCCGCAGATATCTTCGGCCCCGGCAAAGTTCTGGTCTTTGGCGACGTAATCGACAAAGGCGGTGAGCCATACGCTGCGGATATCCGTGGGCTGCTCAAAAAGTTTGCCGCCGATCTGCACAAAAAAGAAGGCTACACGCTTAACGCCGCCAATGAAATTGAGGGCTTCCTGTTTCAGGGCGCGGATGCGGAGCGCCGTTACCATGAGACCAACAAGTTCGACTACGTGAACACTGGCGGCTATTATCATTCGCTGCCCGGCGATCCGCTACGCTCGTTCATTGACACCACGGCAGAAGTGCAGCGCTCCATGGGCTTCCAGAATGAGAAAGACCATCCAGAGGTCGCGCCTTCACAATTTGAAATCAATTACGGATACGGTGAAGTAGTGGCCGCAGCCGACCAGATCCAGCTTTATAAGCTCATCTGCCGCCAGGTGGCAAACAAAATGGGCTTCACGGCCAGCTTTCTGCCCAAGCCTGTGGTGGGTGTGAACGGCAGCGGCATGCATACCAACGTCTCCATCAGCAAAGGAGGCAAAAATCTTTTCTGGGACCCCAAGGGCGAGGAAAAGCTCAGCCAGACCGGTTGGGAGTTTGTTGACCGCATTCTCACGCACGGCAATGATATTTGTCTGCTGCTCAACCCCAGCGTGAATGCGTATCGCCGGCTCGATCCGCATTTTGAAGCGCCTAACCAGATCAAGGCATCTGCAACAGACCGCGGTTCTATGATCCGTATTCCCATTGGCAATGAGAAGAGCATGCGCGTTGAGGTGCGCTCCGTAGCCCCGGACGCCAACGCTTACCTGGTGATGTATTCCGTTTTCAAGACCGGCATTGAAGGTGATACCGCCAAGATCAAGAACCTGCGCCAGGCAGAACGCTACCTGCCGGACAACATCCACACCGCCATTGAGAACTTCCGCAAAGCTGAGTGGACATCCAGGCTCTTTGGTGAAGACGTAAAAGGCCGTTACGCCGATCTGAAGCAGGCCTCAGCCGATCGTTGCCCGCGCCTGCTCGGTACGTTCGTGAAGTCGCCTGAAGTCCAATACCATCACGATGTTTACAACCAGTTCTTGTGGAACCTGTTCTAGACGTTTCAGGAGCGGCCTTCACGGCCGCTCGCTTCCAGGTTTCGACGAATTACTCTCCTCCCGAGGCAAGCTGCGGTCCAGGTCCGCGTCGACTTTGAATCGACGACTGTCAGCGCTTCGTCTCCTTCAATGTCTCGCAGCGGTCGAGGATAGCAACGGGTAGCATAAGATCGCCATTCTTCAAGGCCCCAACGGGAGCAAGCGTGCTCAAGCGTTCATCAGCAATCCACATATCACGGGGAGGCGCCAGAGCCATGGTAGAGACCGGAAGTGGAGCTTTGCTCCCACATGGCAGGTATTCTCCAGCGTAAACCTCCTTGCCGTTCGCCATCACCAATCGGCAATAGTTGGTTGCACCTGAAGAAGCAAGATCACAGCCGAACCACCATCCGTGATGCCACGATATTGGCAGTGCTGGCGCATCAATCCACACTGCATTCTCCGGCATATTTTTCGGTCGTTGAGGCGGAAATACTTTCGTATCAAGCCAGTGGATGCCGCCTGCTAACCAGAATAGCGGCAGGGCAACAACAAGAGCAGCGAATCCAAAAAGCAACCTCACGACAAGAGACTGGCGATTCATTTGCCTTCACTTGCGATTCGTTGGCATTCTACGAGTATCTGGGTGTCAGTTGGTGAAAATCTACGTGGCATCATCCCACAGACAAGGCCACGCAGGCCCCTACGCCACCACTTCCGCCTGCTGCTTGAGTTTTTCTGCCTGGAAATGCGTAACCAGCCCGTCGATGATCGGCTGGAGTTTGCCGTCCATAACATCAGAGAGCTGGTGTAGTGTCAGTCCGATGCGATGATCGGTGACACGGTTCTGCGGGAAGTTGTAAGTGCGGATCTTCTCGCTGCGGTCGCCGCTGCCCACTTGGGCTTTGCGTTCTTTGGCCAGCGCCTGCTGCTGTTTTTCCAACTCCATCTCATAGAGACGAGCGCGTAGCACGCGCATGCCTTTTTCGCGGTTCTTGATCTGCGATTTCTCGTCCTGGCAGCTCACCACCGTGTTGGTTGGCAGGTGCGTGATGCGAACGGCGGAATACGTGGTGTTCACAGACTGCCCGCCGGGGCCGGAAGAGCAGAAGGTATCAATGCGCAGGTCTTTAGCTTCAATCTTCACGTCAACATCTTCAGCTTCCGGCAGCACAGCCACCGTCACGGCAGAAGTATGGACGCGGCCCTGCTGCTCCGTGGCCGGCACGCGCTGCACGCGATGCACGCCGCTCTCATACTTCATGCGCGAATAGACGCCCTTGCCTTCAATAATGGCAATCACTTCCTTCAGCCCGCCAACACCGGATTCAGAAGTTGAAAGCACCTCCACCTTCCAACGATGCGCCTCAGCATAGCGGCTGTACATGCGGAAGATCTCGGCGGCAAAGAGCGTGGCTTCGTCGCCGCCGGTGCCGGCGCGGATCTCAACCACCACGTTCTTTTCATCGTTGGGATCTTTGGGCACCAGCAAAATCTTCAGGTCATTTTCCACCTGGACCAGGCGCTCATCCAGACGGGTCAACTCTTCCTGGGCGTAGGCGCGCAACTCGGCATCAGACTCATCGGCCACCATGGCCTTGCTTTCTTCAATGCCGCGCTGCAGGTCTTTGTATTCGCGGTACTTTTCCACGATCTCAGAGAGGTCGCTGTGCGCCTTAGCGGTCTTCTGGTACTTTTGCGAATCCCCGATCACCTCTGGCGAAGAGAGCGCCTGGGTCAGCTCGTCATATTTGGTTTCGATTTGATTTAACCGTTCAAACATTTGAATACCTTCATTCTAAAGCTGCTGCAATTTGAAATTCGCCGGTGCTGCGATTACGGGCATATTCGAAAATCCGTAGAGACGTAGCATGCTGCGTCTCTACATCTGAGGTTCACGTTCACGCTGCGGCTCTGATTGTGCCACGCGTCTTTTCTACAAATTTGATCCACGCCGTTGCGCACTGGCGCGCATTTTCAATCAGCGGCATGTGGCCGGAGCCGGGCAGCAGCAGAACTTCAGAGTTCTGGATGCCCTGGCGGAAAACTTCGGCACAGGAAACGTGAAGCACCCGGTCCTGGTCGCCCCAGATGATCAGCGCCGGAGCCTTGATTTGCGCAAGCCTTGCTTCCAGCGGCGGATCATTCTTCTGCGTCTCCCAAAAAATTTTGGCCGACTTGTCTGAGCCGGCAATGGCCCGGTTCGCCGCCTGGCGAAGAACTGATTTTGGGATATATGGACGCTTGCAAAATACTTTGTCCAGGAGCCGATCAAATTCCCAGAGCGAGGAAGCCACCAGCCAGTTGTCGCCGGCGGCAACGGAGCGTGCCAGCTCGCTTGCTTGCGGCTCAGCCACGCCATGCGGCGCTATCAGGCCCAGGGTGATTACCTCGTCAGGATATTGGGCTGCATAGGCCGAGCAGATAAAGCCGCCCATGGAGTGTCCAACCAGGTGCACGCGTCCCAGGCCGAGTGTGGTGATGAATTCACGCAGGCGTTGCACCTGCCTGGGATAGCCATACGACTCAGACTCAATTCGCGTGGACTCTCCCCAGCCGGGCATATCCGGTGCGATCACGCGATACTGTTTCGTGAGGCGTCCGGCAAAACGGTTCCAGCTATCGCGCGAGGAGCCAAAGCCGTGGACCAATACTACCGGCTCACCCTTGCCGCCTTCTGAGTAGACCACGCGATGATCGCCAATCTGCAGCAAGCGCCGGTGCAAACCTGCGTTCAGGCGCTCAAGCGTGATCAACATTGTGGCAAGATTGGGCACGGCGATTCCTCCTTTCCTGAATAATGAACAGATGGATGGAAAGAAAGTTTGCGGTGGGACCGCCTAGGCAATCACTAGTTCGCCGCCGTTCTTCTTCTCAAGTTCCATGGCGAGGTCGAGCGCTTTGATCGCGCATTCCACCTGCTCGTCCGTTGGAGGCTGGGTAGTAATGCGCTGGAGCCACAATCCGGGCTTGGTGAGCAGAGCAAAGAATGACTTGCCATGCTTGGCGGAGAAGCGGATCATCTCATAAGAAACTGAGGCGATAAGCGGCAGAAAAGCCACGCGCAGGGCAAACTTAGCCCAAAATCCCTGGACCGGGAACGCGGCATAAACGAAGATCGAGATCAGCATGATCGTCATCAGGAAGCTGGTGCCGCAGCGCGGATGGAAAGTGGAGTACTTCTGCGCTTCTGTAATTGAGGGCATGCCGTTATTTTCAAAAGCGAAAACAGTCTTGTGCTCAGCGCCGTGGTAGCGATAGACGCGCTTGATATCGCCCCAAAGCGAAATCCCCCAGATAAAGAGCAGGAAGAGCAAAATACGGATCACGCCATCGACCAGAGTAAAAAGAGAGTTGTTGTGCAGCGCGGCCCAGCGAGTCTTCAATCCGGTGGCGGCAGCCAGCGGAACAAACTTATACATGAAGATAAAGAAGCCAATGGAGACCACCATGCTGCCGACGATGGCCCAGGTGCCGAGCTCCGGCTTTTTCCCGCCTTCTTCCTTGGCAACTTCGTCCAGTCCCACGTTCAGGGAGAACTTTGAGGCCACAAAGCCCAGGCGCATGGCCTGGCCAAGCGTTGCCAGCCCGCGAACAAACGGCCAGCCCAGCCATTTGCGCTTTTCAGAAGGGCGGAGCAGCGTCTCGCTATGCGTGGTGATCTCGCCGCTGGATTTGCGTATGGCGATGCCCCAGGCGTGCGGCGAGCGCATCATTACGCCCTCCATCACCGCCTGCCCGCCGACAAGGGTTTCTTCACCGCTCTCCAGAGCGGGCAGCAGCTGCAGAGCAGCCATAAAACGCAGAAATTGACGCCAATATCTCATGGGATTATTAGATGATCGAGAGCCGAAAAAAGCTTTAGCGTGATCGCCACGGCTGCAAACGGCTGCCAAACCAGTATTTTACGGGATTCCATGGGAAAAAGGAACGGATTTCAGGTATCGAAAGGGAACTTGTTGACCTGCAATACAATCGAGATATGAATTCGGCGATCCAGACCGCTGGGGTGCTGAGCTTTGAAGAGGCGTACGAGGTAGTGCGAGCTTATTGCCAGCGAATTCTCCAGCGGCAGATGACTCAGGCAGAAGAAGTGCCTTTGCTTGGATCCCTAGGCCGAGTCTTGGCCGAACCAGTTGTTGCCGACCGCGACTTTCCCCCTTTTCCTCGCTCCACGCGCGATGGTTATGCCGTGAGGTCAGCAGACTTGGCCCAAAATGGGTCAGCCTTGCTGCGGGTCGTGGGGCAGATAAAAGCCGGGGACAGCTATGATCTACCGGTAGCTTCAGGCGAAGCCGTAGAGATCATGACCGGCGCAGCCGTCCCACAAGGCGCGGATGCGGTAGTGATGGTGGAATACGCCACGCGTAAAAGCCCTTCAGAAGCCGGCGTCGACGGACGCGATGGGGCGCAGCACCAAGAAGCTCCAGCAAAAACTTCCAGTGACGGCGACGATGATGTTTTAGAGGCCTTGCGCGATCCCCTGCGCGATCCTTTTTGCGATCCAAAGAGCGCCAAGGAAAGCCCAGCAGGAACCACCCCAGAAGATTTAGTAGAGATCCGGCGCGCAACCGCGGCGGGCGAAAACATTGTTCCTGCCGGAGCCGAAGCCAAAGCCGGACAGGAACTGCTGCCAAAAGGAACCAGGCTGGGGCCGGCCCAGATTGCGCTGGCTGCTGCGGCAGGAAAGGTGCGAGTCAAGGTATTTGCCAAACCGCGCGTAGCCATTCTCTCTACGGGTGACGAGTTGGTGGATGTGGCGGAAAAGCCAGGTCCAAGCCAGATTCGCAACAGCAACAGCTACTCTCTGGCTGCTCTGGTTGCGGCCAACGGAGGAGAACCCGTTCAGCTTCCGATCGCTCCCGACGAAGAAGGCAGGCTGATTGAACTGGTCCAGGAAGGATTGAAAGCCGATTTGCTGCTGCTCTCCGGCGGCGTCTCAATGGGGAAATTTGATCTGGTGGAGAAGGTACTAAAAGAGCTGGGCGCAGAGTTTTTCTTTACCGGAGCCATGATCCAGCCCGGCAAACCAGTGGTATTTGGCGCGCGCGGTGAAACGCCTTTTTTCGGATTGCCTGGCAATCCAGTCTCAGTGATGGTGACTTTTGAGCTCTTTGCCCGGCAGGTTGTGGAAGCTCTGAGCGGGGTTGAGCCGCAGCGTCTGAGATCGGCCCAAGCCCGCCTAAACAAGGAATTTAAAACCAAAACAGGGCTAACCAGATTCCTGCCTGGCACGCTTGAAGGGGGGTTAGAAAATCCTGAAGTTGATGTCGTCCCATGGCAGGGTTCAGGCGATATGCTGGCTGCGGCGCGGGCAAACTGCTATCTTGTGGTGCCTCCCGACCGGGAGAAATTGGCCAGGGGTGAAATGGTAACGGTGGTGCTTCGCTGATGAAGAAAAGCTCAAATCGGCAAAAGACTCAGGCAACGGGCAAGCTTTCTCATTACGACTCCGCCGGCCAGGCCAAGATGGTGGACGTCTCAGGCAAGGCCGCGACACGCCGTGAAGCTGAGGCCTCAGCGTTTGTGGAGATGTCGGCAAAAGTCTTGCGCGCTTTGCCGCAGAATCCAAAGGGAAATCCGCTGGAAGTGGCCAGATTTGCCGGAATTTCCGCCGCTAAACGGACAAGCGAGCTAATACCAATGTGCCATCCGCTCCCCCTGAGTTTCATTGATGTGACCACTGAGGTATGCGAAAATGGCGTGCAGGTCTATTCCAGAGCTGCCACAACCGCCCAGACCGGGGTGGAAATGGAGGCGCTCATGGCAGCAACCGTCGCCGCCTTGACGGTTTATGACATGTGTAAGGCGCTCGATAAGAGCATCACCATTCGCGAAATCGTTTTGCTGCGAAAATCAGGCGGAAAGAGCGGAGAATTCCGGCGCACCAACACCAGGTGATCGCTTCAGGAAACAAGTTTCATGCCAAGCAACATCAAGGTCCTGCTGGTTGATGACAATCCCATGATCCTGGAGATGCTGCGGCAGGCCCTTGCCCACTTTTCCACTGTCCAGACCATGCAAGATGCGGCCGACGCGCTGCTCAAAGCAATTGAAGACAAGCCAGATCTGATTATTGCCGACTATGCCATGAACGGCATGGATGGCCGCCAGCTTCTGCAAAAGATCAAGAGCCGCAACGCCAGCGCGGGAATTCCAGTAATGCTCATGGCCAGCAAAACCGATATCAATGAAAAGCTTAAAGCCATACAGGATACAGTTGAAGACTTCATAGAGAAGCCGTTTTTCCTGAAGGAAGCAGCGGCCAGGATCAAGAAGGTTGTGGACAAAATCTCGCTGGAAAAAATGGCCAAAGAAGCGCCCGGAGAATCTGTGCTGCGCGGCAGCCTGGCGCAGATGAACGTGCTCGACCTGCTGCAATCTCTGGATATGGGGCGCAAGACCTGCGCGCTTACCCTGGCCAACAACGGCGATAGATGCAAGATGTTTTTTACCGATGGCCAGATTAATCATGCGCTTTACGGCGACCTGAAGGGCGATTCCGCCGTTTATAAGGTGCTCACCTGGACTGCCGGCAGCTTTGAGATTGATTTTGCCGGCGCCAGCAATGAACAATCCACCACGCAATCCACGCAAGGTCTGCTGCTGGAAGGCCTGCGCTTGCTGGATGAATCCAATCGCGATACCGAAGAGAACGTCCTGGAAGCCTAGGACCTATCTAAAAGAACGAACCTGAAGTTAAGAGAGCCTGAATTAGAGAGACTCCAGCCTGTGAATCCGCCAACAATAAAAACCGCTTCCGTGCTGACCATCAGCGATTCTTCCTCTGTCGGCCAGCGCAAAGACCTCTCTGGGCCGGCGGTTGTGCGCGAGTTGGAAGCTTCCGGCTTTAAGGTGCTGCACAGCTCCGTTCTGCCGGATGAAAAGGATTCCATCTCTGCCCGGCTGCTTGAGTGCAGTGAGATTACCCGTTTGGTCATCACCACTGGCGGAACCGGGATTGCACCCAGAGACGTT
>Ga0070741_10004361_pt1 | contig 33107 bp, 22 predicted proteins | sample Coa_R1_4_FD_66440 | JGI IMG/M metagenome (GOLD analysis project Ga0070741, IMG submission 66440) | Surface soil microbial communities from Centralia Pennsylvania, which are recovering from an underground coalmine fire - Coalmine... | ecosystem: Environmental > Terrestrial > Soil > Unclassified ... | reverse complement strand
CTTTGGTTACGATCAAGCCGTTTTTAGTGTCGGCGGTGAGATGGTACGCAACGGCGCCCTTCCGATTCGCGATTTTCTGGATACGAAACCCCCGCTCATTTTTTATCTTTATGCGGCTGCAAGCGCAATGTTCGGACACCATATGTGGGCGCCTCATGCTTTCGATGTCATTTATCAACTCCTTGCCTGCTATTATTTCTTTCGAGTACTGCGGCGTTATTGCAGTGTTCAAATCGCAATCGTTGCTGTCTCCCTGACAGAGATCATGTATGCCGGCTCCGGATTCTGGATGACCGCTCAAGCCGAAAGTTTTGCACTGATCCCTTCGGTCCTTTTACTCGATGTGACGCTTCGTGCGATTGAAAATTCGTCGAAAGCGTTCATCCTGGGGATAACAGCGGCCGTCGCAACGGCTACTCTTTTTTTGCTCAAGATCACCTTCGTGTTCGGTGGAGTTGCAAGTATCCTCGTTATTATCGCTACGAGGAAAATGGATAAGAAGGCAACACTTTATTTTTTGACTGGCTTTTTTTTATCAGCGTTTATTATAGGATTCGTCGGGCTGTATATTCTTTGGCAGGCAGATGCAATTACTCCATATCGTGAATGGCTTGAATGGCTTTTACATTATAGTTCACTTCCATCGCTGAATCGTTCTGCGCTCGAAGACTACTTCGTGATATTCCCCGAGCGATTGATCTATTCGATGTCCCTTTCTCTTTTCCTTCTTGCGGTGCTTGGCTATTATTTTTACCGAAGAATGGACAATCTTGATAAAGGAAAGACCGAAGTATTTTATTCATTACTCGCTCTTACTTTCATTTTACAATTAGCGGGAATATTGTTCGAACGCAAATTTGAATTTCCATATCAGTATACGCGCGCTTTGTGGGCGATCTCTCCCTTTATGGCAATTGGAATATTTAAGTTCTGCGAGGCGATGACGAGACAAAAGGGAAATCGCAGAACAGTAATGGCGCTCGCTTTTATATTGTTGCTCACGATTTTTTCGCCTATGCCCCGACTGTTCACACAAACGTTTTACTGGCCGTTCCATGCCTTGAGGAAGGATCGTGTGGAACGCGCGCAATTGCGGGTTTCGGATTATTTTGCAACGGAACAGATTGAAGTTGCTCGTTATCTTTCCAAAAGGATAATTTCGGACGAGAATGTCTTCCTCTGGGGGAACGACGTTGGGATCTATTATTATTTGAGAAAGGATCCAGGCACGCTATGTCTGACTGCGACTCCGCTTCGAACGTCGTTTACTCCGGTACGTTGGAAAGCAAGCCTTCTTTCTCAGCTTCAGGTTTCGAGTCCGTCTTATTTCGTAGTGGAATTTGGTGACGCAAAGCCGTATATTACCGGCAGTTCACTCGATTCGTATCATTCCCTCGTTCAGTGGACGGAATTATTCCAGTTCCTCACAAGCCGTTATTCGCTCGAGACGACGATCGGACATTTTTATCTTTTTAAACGGCGTTAAATTAAATGTGAGGTTTTCCTGCTAACGGGTTGCTCCAAAGATTACTTGCAGGCGTCGATTCGAGCGCAGAAGTTGCTTCCATTTCGCGCCAGATAAGTTGGCATGGAAACCGATTTTCGTTCAAGGCCCGACAGAGTATGAGAGAGTCGAGTGCGACATGTAAGTCCTGTAACTCCCGAAGTTCCGGATATCCGCGAACGCCATGTAAGGCAGTAATCCGGATTCCCAGTTCGCCAGCAATTTTTGCAGCTCTTTGAAGTCGTGCCCACTCGATCGTTCCACTTTCGAGCCGGTCACTTTTGGAAATATCGATACCGATCCGTTCGACACCCATGCTCCGATACAGCGGCAGCTTCGTTTCAAATTCGTACGTCAGATCGACCTTAGGAATGATTTTCCTTGAAGTGAATTGTTTGCAATACTGCAAAAACATTGCTTCCGGAGTTCCAAGCGGAAGAAAAATGCGATAAATACCAGCATCGAACAATTGTCTGCATTGGTTTTCGCTCGCCGGTACCTCCGCCACGGAAACTCCGATCGGTATATCGACCGCTTCGCGGATGTTATGGATAAGCCGCAGGCAGGAGTCATCCCACGCATCGCGATCCAGAAACTCGAGATGGAGCATCTTTGCATTTTCTTTCCGGAGTAATCGCGCGCGATCGATCGGATCGTGAGAATAAATCTCACCATCGGCATGATGGACTTCATGGGCAAGCGAAGCGATCTGGCCGCCACAAACGCCATGGACGATCGGAATCGATGGGATTATGAGTATCATGAAAACGCGAAACGATTACGGCCACTCAAAAAAATCCTCTTTCTGTAAGTATTGTATCAATCATCTCGACGTTTCATGACTTCAATAGAGCCGATCATCATGCAGGAATCGAAGTAAACATGATCTTTTTGGGCCAGCCTGTTAATGTCGGAAATAAACGATTTCGAATCGGCAATATAGGAGAACTTCTCTTGTTGAAGATATTCGCCAAGGTGCCCATCGAGATGTGCTTTGAGGGCATCCGAATTAACCTTCCCGTCAAGATTGCTAATGTTCGGCGCAATAAAGCTCGCAATTCCGGATTGCAGCATCGCTATTTTCTCCCTTGGATGGTCTTTTGCCCAGAGGCCAGCATGATACAGCTCACAGGTCCCGATCGACGGAAAATACAGAAAGGCATATTGATAAATAGTAAATGTGATTCCCAAAACTACCCCCAGAGTCAATAGCACTCGAGCGAATTTCCCCCGCTGATCCCAAAGCCAGGATGCCGCGAACGATACTATGATCGCCCATAATATCCGCATCGGCTGCATATACCGTGAAATAAAATGCGGCGCCCCAAAAAAGAACGTATAGTAGACCAGAAGAATAAGAGAAAAAAGGATGAAGGGCAGGAGAACATTGAACCGCATCGTACGCAGCACATTCTTTAACCGTGTTCGAGTGAAGGCATAAACGATTGCCGAAAGCAAGGCAAGAATCCAGAGAGTTCGAATAACAGGTCCAAAAGAGCCCGGAAGATAAAATATCAATGTGATTATTTCAGAGAGCGACTTCACGGCACTTTGTAAAGAAATTCCTGGCGGTACGGGCCAGCTATTTTCTGCCTGTCCGCTGGAGGGCATTACATTCCCGAAGTAAATGACATTATAGAGCCACCACGGCAGGGTAATGAGGAAGGTCACGCTTCCGGTAATGATCGCTGGAACGATCTTGCGCCTGAGGAAAAGCGACAAGACGATGATCGCAACAAGAATCGCTGCATCGATCCGTGCGAGCACCGTGAGTCCCAGAACTACGCCAAGGGCGATATATTCTGATCGAGGAGCATTCTCGTTTTTTTCTTCAAAAGCAATCTTGTTGTAATAATAAATTGATATCAGTAGCAGGAGTGTAAGAAGTCCCGTTTCAAGACCATTCGTCATCTGGGCGAAGAATTCATAACCGAGACCGCTCAAAGCAGCGAAGATCACCGGTGCCGACACGGTGCTTCGTTGCGTTTGGCGTTCCAATGCTCGAACCGTAAAAGCTCCTGTCCAAATCGTCAATGCAGATATAGCCGCATTCATGACAAATGTCCACCGCACGGCAAGCCATGCATTGGAACCAAACAGCCAAAAAATCGGAGTATAAAATAGAAGGATGAGAGGTTGAAAGCCGTTTGTCAGATGAATGCCATCGACCGAAATGCCATGGCCTGATGATAAATGTCTCGCAATGGAAAATAGATAATATGCGTCGTCACCATAGGGAAGGGCGGTCAGCATTGCCGTTGGCCGTAACGCCAAAGGAACGCGAAGCAAAAACGTGAGTATGGATAGCGCGGTCAGGCAATATTTTTCGCCGCGATTAAACGATGAGAACCTCACACCGCGGTAACGAAAATTTTGACCAAACATTCTTGTAATTTCCTGTCAGAAGAGCAAATCCATGAATCCGGTGCTCCTGGAAAGAAATTTAACTTAATAAGTGGAACTCCTTTTAAGTATTCGGGATTTTCAAATCTACTCACGCCGGACTGCCGTGAGTTCAAAACGGTCGGGCTTCAGGTTCGCTTTCATTCTTACTTAAACCTCGCAGCGAAAGCCGGATCGTCAAAAATGTCAAGAGCGGGCTACGATGGCCTCTTGCGCGCGGCGGCGGGCAACTCTCACGACTACGTTTCACGAAAAAACTGACCTTTTGAAGATTCTCCGAACTTTAGAAGGGTAAGCTCCATACAATAGAATACGTTCGAATTTCTCCGCAGCACCGGAAATGCGGCGCATTTTTAGTCCACTTTGCCGCAATGCCGGAAGTTTGCAATTCATACTTAAATAACGGATTTCACCGGGCGCTAAACCTATTCTCTTGCGAAACCGGTGATAAAAAAGCTCACATAAAGCAAATCACACCATGATTACGATCATCGGCGGAGGCTTCTCCGGCCTGTCCGCAGCCTATTTTCTCCATCGTGCTGGAAAAGACGTTACACTCTTAGAATGGTCGCGAGGCCTCGGGGGCCGAGCTTCTACACGAAATGTCGGGTATCGGACGATGGATTCCGGCGCTCAGCGCATCGATCTTACCCCGCTTTCTGCCAATAATCTTGAAACAGAAGCTCGTACGCTCCTCAAGGCCGTTGCAGAAGAGCGTGGAGTGCTCGCCCATGCGGTAGCGTTTCCGGCGCCTGTTTTCCGCTTCGATGGCCGGTCTATCCGCAACGCTCACCAGGTCGAAGTACCCAACTGGTCCTATATCGATGGCGGCATGAAGGCGTTTGCCGACGCTCTCGCCAGGGATATTCCAGTTCGCACCCATACACGCATCAGCGATATCGTCATTGAAAGCAATGGTTATCAACTTCGCAATCAGCGAGGGGAGACAACGCCTTCGGAAGGGGTCGTTATCGCGTTGCCGGCACCATATGCGCTGGCGCTGCTCTTACCGCACGCCGCTTCGAACAAAAAAATTAAGCGGATTTGCGACCTCTTTAATGATGTCAACTACGAGCCGATGATCGGTGCGATGTTCGGCACGTCGAAGATAGATTTTCCAGAACCCTTTTCTGCACTCTTTACGGACGATGTCACGGCGCCGATCTTCTGGCTGTCACAGGAAAGCCTTCGCAGGCCGCTGGGCATTCGGAAGAATGAGATGGCATTTGTGCTTCAATTGGGAGCCGAAATCAGCCGCGACTATGTGCTCAAATCGGATAAAGAGACCTTCATCGCCGTCGAGCGAGTCTTCGAAGAGGTACTCGATGTAGCTCTGCCGGATATCACTTATGGAGAGATCCAGAGGTGGCCGGCCGCATTTCTCTCTTCGTCGCCGTTCTCGGTCGATACGATTAAAGAAGGCGAATTTAAGGCGCCGTTATATCTGGCCGGCGATTATGTAGCGGGTCAGAGTTCGATCGCTTCGGCGTTCTGGAGCGGAAAAGAGATCGCCGACCGGATCATGGGCCTGGATACCTTCAAGTTTATTGCAGAACCGGTCCGAGCGCAATCCCAGCTTGCAGAGGAAGAATGGAAAGCAGTCGTTCCGCCTGCTCGCGCCCCAAGGAAAACACAAAAGCCGCAGCGCAAACACGCCCAGAAAAAGTATGACGCTGAAAAAGGCAAACGAGTCTTCGTTGCCGCAGACAAAAGACCGAAGAAACAGTTCGGAAAAGGTCCTCGCACGGGTGCAAAGCGTCCCGAACGTGGTCCTCAACGCGGTGGCTGGCAGCAGCAACCCAAAGGTCGCCCACGGCAGCAAGGTCCGGGAAGACCCTATGGCCAGCCTTCCGGCAGACAATTCGGCGGCGGACCGGGACAAGGCCGCCCATTTGGTGGAGGTCAGGGACAAGGCCGACAATATGGTGGCGGTCAGGGACAGGGCCGACCGTATGGCGGAGGCCAGGGACAGGGCCGGCCGTATGGCGGTCAACGCCCGGCGAGACCATACGGGCAACCTCAGCAAGGCAGACCTTATGGCCAACAACAGCAGGGCCGATCCTATGGACAGCAGCAAGGCCAGGGACGCCCGCAACGCCCGAACCAGGGACGCCAGTGGGGTGGCGGACAGGGACAAGGCCGTGGATATGGTCAGCAGGGCGGTGGTTACGGTCAACAACCACAGAACCGACCTTATGGACAGGGACGGCCGCAGCAACGGCCTCGCCCTCAGCAGGGCGGGTATCGTCCTCAGCCCCCGGGACCGGGAGGACCTCAGCAGGGCGGCGGTATACGGCAACAGCGAGGACAAGTTGTTTATTCGACCAACGTTCGTCCGTCGCGGCCAGGAGGTTATAATCCGCAGCCACGTACGAGCGGATACGAGGGCAACGAAATGCCTCGGCGTCCTCGTCGTCCGTTAGATGACGATACGATCGGGAATCGTTAAATCTTTACTTTAAGAGCAAGCCTGGCATTGATCATTTAGGATCGATGCCGGGCTTTTATATTAGACTTTTCTTTATCTATTCTTTTACTATTTTCAATGTTTGAAGAGATCCATCGGCCGTTCCCAAACGTACATAGTACGTCCCTGCGCCGACCATTCCGATCGGAAGAGAAACCATATGATGCCCAGCGGCCATCTCGGACTTTAGATTCGCCTGGCTGACGGAATGACCGAGAACATCGAAGATTTCAATGGTCGTGAATGCAGCTTGTGAGAGATCGAAAGAAATATTTGCTTCCTGCCGGACAGGATTCGGATTGACCGAGACCATACTGATTTGCGACGACTCGTTCGGGGCTCGAGTTACACTGTTTTTTATCTCTTTTTGGTACCATGGCATATCGAGTCTCCAGAGAAGGCCTCCAAATGCAGTCAAAGAATCGATCGCTGTAAAGTGGACCGTCGGTTCTGCATTCCAACCGGCGATAGGAGTCCAGGTGGTACCCGCATCGGTCGTATAGTTTCCCTTGTCGATCCATCGCTCAGAATCGATCGCAAGGAAATTCCCGGTCCCTTTCGACGGGGCTGGCAGAGCGATCCATGTGTCTCCGGCATTCATCGTTATTTTTGTACCGGAGATCCAGTGCCTTGAATCGATCACCGTGGTCGGAAAGATCGAGTCACGCAGCCACGTCAATCCGGTATCCATGGTGCGAAAAATATTGCCGTTCGAGACCTTTACAAAGCCGGATCGACCATCGACTGGAAGGAATGTATAATAGAGTTGCGGCGAATCGATGCGGTACGGAAGCGCCGAGGAGCGGTCCGTCCAGGTGTTGCCATTATCGTTCGATGTAAACAGTTTGAGTTCATTACCGGCCCAAATTTCTCCGTCCGGGGCATTGAGAAGCTGGAGGCTATTCCCGTAATACCCGTAATCGAATTCTGAGAACGTTTGTCCAACGTCATCGGTCCACGTGACCTTATCGGGGAAACCGAAGAAGAGGCGATGGCCCGACGGGATAAACGTGGAGGAGGCCATTGGGAACAGTTCCGACCAATGGTCGCCGCGATCGGTTGTAACGCAAAGCCAGGTCGCTCCCGATCGAGTCGCTTCTCCATAATAGGTCGAGGCATCGTACCCGCTCGGATAGAACGGTTGGTTGACGTAGATCGTGGTATCGAGGCAGTCCCACGACAGTCCTCCATCCGTTGTTTCGGCCGTTTGAAGTGTCGTGCCATGCGTCGAGTCCCAAAAAGCCAAGGGACCCGGGCCGTTGGGACAAGTATAATGGATATCATTCCACGTGTGACCGCCATCGGTTGAGCGCACGATGCCTCCGCCCGATGTAGCAGTCGCATACCACATGCTGTCGCGCAGAGGGATAATATTCCAATAGGGTGTCCCAACTTCGCTTTTCCAGGTGTGACCGGTATCCGTACTTAAATTGATGCGGCCGGTGGTACTCTCTGTTGCTAACGTTCCAATTTTCACATACGCGATCGCCGCGGCCTCATGTAGGATTCCTTTCTGAGAACTGGCTGCATTGACCAACGTGTCCCAGGACAATCCACCGTCCGTTGTTAACAGTAACGCCTGATCGCCAATAAGGACCGCTCCATGCAAAACGTCCAGCCAGGACATCAACACAGATGCGGAAAAAGGAAGCGTATCCCATGTCAAACCAAAATCTCCGGTAGTAACTATTTTTTTTCCATCGGAACTGCCGCACCAAAACCGACGCCCATCGCTCGTCGCTCCTAAAATTCCGCTCTGTTGTTCGTTCACGGAGGTCCATGAAACGCCCAGGTCACGGCTCCATTGAACGGTTCTTTGAGCCGAACTCCGCCAGAGGGGTCCGGACTTCGTTAAAATCACGTGACCGCCGGACGGTGACGCCGTATCGCGGAAATCGAAGCTTCGACCCATGTCGGAAGAGACGGCCAGCCAGCCAGAATTCTGCTGGCATGCGAGGACCGTATCCGGACTTCGAAAAACAGCACTCAGATTTTGAGTCATCCAGAATGGCGTTACTTCAAGCTCTCGTGGGATCGTGTCCGGCTGAGCCAGGCATGTCACCGCAGGGACCAGGAATAACAGGGAAGTCACGAGGAAAGGACGAAGGTTCATATTCATGCTTGCAATATAATACAAAAATGCCAAAATTAGACTTGAAATGCCAAAATCAGATTGATTAGGGGAAAGAGGCGTTCATTTTTCATTTTTGAGGGATGTTCGCGAATCGTTCGTATATTTGCTATGCTTAAAGTCAACCCATTCGAACCGCCTATCTGATTTTTGCTACTAAGTGACAGGGCCGCCAACGTGCCCAAACCAGCAGGTCACGAAAAAATGACCTTCTGGCCATTGTAACCTTTTCGCAATTCGTTGGTCTTTATGTTGGAAACGTCATCGAGATTACATTTCGATGAATCTTACAATCAGTAGCAAAACATAACTTTCAGTAGAACATTGATACGGTACTCTGTCTGAGGCTCCGGCTTCAGAAGGGCTAAACGTTCCGACCACGTGCTATCATGCGTTGTGGAAGGGGCGGGTGATATGCCGCTTTGAGCGGCCCGGAAGAGAGAGGAAGCGATTGCTCCCGCTCTGACGGGATTAGTAACTGGCTCCAGACTCGGATCGGCCAGCCACAAACTCAGCTGCGAGTTAGAAATAACTTAAGGCGAAAGAAGCTCAAAGCGGCACGTCACCAATTTTTCGGATCGCGAGGAATTCCAAAGCGAGTTCGAAAGCTCTTTCTTTGCAGAGTCGCGTAACATTAACTTCTGAAAGACTATGTCAGCGACAACGATTCACACTTCCACGAGCGTCAGTCCGATCCCTCCGACCAATGGAGGAGCTAATCGAAGCTTTGGCGGACGGCACCTCTCTTCGCTTCCTTCTACTCGTTCCAGTCACTCGGAAACCACCGCTTCGGATTTTTCGACCTTTATCGATCTGCGGGTAAGCCCATACCCGGCGAGCGATGCCGTGTCGGATCAGAATCCGGTTCCGGAGTTGATCCCGGATGAATTGTATTTCGTGCTCCGCTCGAATGACCTCATTAATGAGAAGGGAATTCGAGACTATATTATTCGTAAAGCGTTCAAGGCGATGCGGGAGCAGCACGAATTAAAAAGCTCGGAAGCGCTCGAACGCCTGCAGGAAGTCTATCCTTATTTGCAGATCGACACGATCCGAAAAATCATCTATCGGATCGGACCGACGTCAAACCGAAAGGGAATGATGTAAGAAACCGCGTGGTGAGTCTATTCGCGGCGCGCCATTCGGCGAACGCTCACCACGCATTCTGAAAATTCAGGACTCGCGTTGTTCTCCGGAACGCGTTCGCCCTTTGTGCGTGCCTCTGAGAGCCCAATGGCAATCGCTTGCGTGCGGCTCTCACTTTTTTCTTGGATCCATTACGAGGGGTTCCTTTCTTGCTTCGGCGCGCCTTATTTCACGCTCCCTTCCCGTCGAACTTTTCGTATTAGAGGATGTTTATCACCCTGCCCGTTCAAGGGTAAAGAAAAGATAGTTCGCCCGCGCGAGCTTTTTTTTTTACCCATGCCAAAGCCTTTCTCCAGAATTTCTCCAGCATGTACGATCGTTCTCGGCGCCCAGTGGGGTGACGAAGGGAAAGGAAAGATCGTCGATCTTCTCGCCAGGGATGTCGATATTGTCGCTCGATATCAGGGTGGTGCCAATGCCGGCCATACGATCCATTTGCCCGACGGTCGTCAGTTCGTCCTCCATTTAATTCCAAGCGGTATTTTCCATGAAGACGTTACGTGCGTTATCGGCAACGGCGTTGTGATCGATCCTGTGGCGCTCCGGGAAGAGATCGCGATGATCGAAGCGCAGGGCATTCGGGTCAAAGGTCGGCTCTTTATTTCGCACAATGCCCACCTTATCATGCCGTATCACAAAATGCTCGATCAGGCCGCGGAGCAACGCCTTATCGCAAAAGATGGCAGCGCCGTGGGGACGACAGGACGCGGGATTGGGCCGGCCTACGAAGATAAATTCGCGCGCAAAGGCATTCGTATTGTCGATCTGCTCGACCGGGATTCCCTCCGCGAAAAGCTTCGAAAAAATATTGCGGAAAAAAACGAGCTGCTCGAAAAAGTGTATGGCGCGAGCGAGCTGTGCAATGTCGATAAAATAATTTCAGAATACGAAGTCTTCGATCGCGAGATCGATCCGTACATTACCGACACGTCACTATTTTTAAATCGTGCTATTGCGGAAGGAAAGTCGCTCCTGCTCGAAGGCGCGCAGGCGGCATTGCTGGATATCGATTTTGGGACCTATCCCTACGTAACATCGAGCAATCCAACGGCAGGCGGAGCGTGCACGGGTCTTGGCATTCCGCCGATGGCCATCCGCCGTGTTATGGGAGTTGCGAAAGCCTATGCGACGCGCGTGGGCAACGGTCCGTTCCCAACCGAGTTGTTGGACGCGACCGGCGAGCGGCTGCGCGAAGCCGGCCACGAATACGGTGCTACGACCGGCCGCCCTCGCCGCTGCGGATGGTTCGATGCCGTCGCAGTACGATATACCAATATGATCAATGGCGTTTCCAGCATGGCGATCACCAAGCTCGATGTGCTCTCCGGACTTGACGAAATAAAGCTTTGTACCCGCTACGAACGCACGAGCGATGGCCGGGCGCTGGAGCATTTCACGAACGATCTCCGACAACTCGCCGATATTCGCCCGATCTATGAATCGTTCGAAGGTTGGCAGGCCGAGGACCTGAGTGGCGCGGAAACACGCGAAGATTTGGATCCCCGGATCCAGCGTTATCTGGATGCGCTCGAACGCGAAGTCGAATGCCCGCTGGAAATTATTTCGATCGGCGCCGGCAGGGAAGAGACGTTGTCATCGAGCGTCGAGTTTGCGTAGGGATCGGCATGCAACGCGTTGGTCGATAGACGGAAATGTAAATTCAAGCGGGGATTATAATATCCGCTCGTTCCCATGGCTTTGTAAGTCCATAGTCGCGGTCTTCCTTTTCCCAGACATTGAAATAATTCGAAAGCGAAAATTCGCGGCCGGCCTTGCGTTCGCGTTCCTTCATCCGCTCCTGGGCACGTTCGAACGGGCAATCCATCCAGATCCGAAGATCGTAATAATGCTGGAAATCCTCGCCGAGCACCGACACGCCTTCGATAAGAACGAGGCCATCCGCTTTTACTTCGACCCAACAATCGTCCAGGCTTCGTTTTTTCCAGTTAAAGGGCTGGTATCGTGCGGTCCGGCGTGAGGCCAGCGGTTCCAGGACGTGAGTACGAAAGCGTATGCGATCTGCACCGGTCGTCGTGTCGGTTGCAAACGCGTCGAGCGTGATAATGGGAGAAGTCGGGAATTCGGCTTGGATCTGCGTTGCAAGCGTCGTTTTCCCAGCCCCTCCATATCCATCGATCGCAGCGAGGACGGGATTCTTTTGCGCGAGCAGTTCCCGGAGCCTCGATACGATCGAATTGTAGGAATTCATTTTTTGGATTGAAGATACTGCTCCAGCCGGTCGTACGTCCAGTTCGCGCCTTTTTCCATTCCGTTCTTGACGACCCAGTCGCGGTCTTCGACGGATGGATAGACGGTCGATAGGCGCATGGCGGTGCGGCCGCCGAGGTCTTCGTACGTTGTAGTTTCGAGCGCCACTTTGCCGGGCATGTATTCGAAGGTACGAATAACTTTTTCCGGCGACTGCACATCGTGAAATACGCCGTGCATTCGGTACTCATAGCCATTGCCCTGAGCTTTCACGGACCAGGATCCGCCGGGCTTCGCATCGAATTTTTCGACAACGGTTCCCATGCCCCACCATTCGGGAATGGCTTCGCCACTGAACATGGTCTTGAAAACGAGGTCGCGCGGCGCATCGAACTCTCGCGTCATGAGTGCTTCGTGCTTGCCTGCTTCGGCAGTAACGGTTAGTTTGTTTTTTTCTGACATGAGGGTATAGAATTAAGAAAATGAAACTTAGCTGTTAAGGAACGAATCGATCACGGCAATTAAGGTGCTGATGGATGTTTGCTGATGACGACATGCGTAGCCTGACTGGTGGGGACATGCTCTATGCGCTCATACCCGAGCGCGACCAGGTCGATCCCAGACAAGAGATGTTCGCCCGAGCCGAGAAGCACCGGCGAAATGGCAAGATGCATCTCGTCGATGAGACCTTCCTGCAAATATTGCCGGATGGTCTCCACGCCGCCACCGATCCGGATATCTTTATCGTTGGCTGCCGCTTTTGCTTGCTCGAGCGCGGAATGGATCCCGTCGGTAACGAAATGGAACGTGGTGCCGCCTTCCATCTTTATGGACGGGCGAGCGTGGTGCGTCAGCACGAACACGTCGCAATGGAACGGTGGGTTGTGGCCCCACCAGCCTTTCCATTCATCGTCAGGCCACGGACCTCGGATCGGTCCGAACATATTGCGCCCCAGGATCTCGGCTCCGATATTCTCGAAGCCGCGCCGGGCAAAGTCGTCGTCGATTCCTGTTGCACCGCCCTCTTTCCCAAGCATCTTATGAAATGTTTGGGTCTCGACCAACCATGTGTGCAGACCGAAGCCGCCGACCCCAAGGGGATTCTTCAGGTCCTGATTCGGTCCTGCTCCGTAACCATCGATCGATAACGAAAATCCTTGAACTCGTACTTTTGACATCTTGTCTTTTTAGGATTCTAAATGTTATTGTTGTTGGAAATGTACGTTTTTAGTCTATCGACGTTTTGATGCAGGCCTTCGATCGCATGGAATACTTCCACCGCGCGCTTATAATCTTCTGCTGATTCAAAGACATTGCGCCAGTGAAGTTCCGTTTTGTCTTGAAGATCGAAAAGCGATATGAACATCTGGAATTTTGGAGCCGAGCCATGGGTAAGGACGATCCGGTCCATTGGAACGAGTTCTTCGATGACCATCTTGTTCAGAAAATCGGTGCCGTCCGGACCGTGCATCGTAAAGTTCCACTGGCCGCCCTTGCGCAACTCGTGTTCGTGCGTCGTCAGCGAAAAGCCGTTCGGTCCCCACCAGTGCTTAATATGTTCGGGATCGGTCAGGACGCTCCAAACGAGATCGCGGGGAGCATCGAGGATGCGGGTTGCATCCATGCTGCGATCAATGGATGAACTTCGCGTCTCGACAAATTCTTTCAGCGACCGTCCGATGATATCCGTCCATCCGGCTTCGAAATTCTTTGCATCGAGATCGGGATTGTTATTCTGCACGAAGCTTTCGAGCCCCGAATGTGTAAGTCGAAGCCGTGTGTTCGCTCCATCCTCGAACAATTCCCACGTCACGACCGTATGGCCTTTCCATCCTTCATAACGCCAGGTGTGCGCTAATTTTTTCATCGGGATCACCTCGATGATTTTACATTTATGGAGATAGGGTTCCTTGTCCGGCGGCCCGCCCTCGAATTCAAACTCGAACCCCACCTCGGGCCGGAATTCGGGTAGTTTGAAGTACCATTGTTTCATTGCATCGTTGTTGGTGATCGCATCCCACACCGCTGCGATCGGTGCATGGAATGTGCGTTCCACAACGACAGGTGTACTCGGGCCTGTCATGCCGGGACCCTTTCCAAATATCGCTCAAGACGATCGAAACTTTCGCTCCATCCCTGGTTCATGCCCGTTTCGACATATCCATCGCGAATAGGATTCGAAACGAATGTGGAACGAAGCGTAACGAATGTTTTTCCATTCACATCATCGAGCGTGAGAGTGGCGATCGCTCGAAACACCTCGCTGTCCATCGAGCTTTTGCATCGCTCCCGCATCCGGGATTTCCAGGATTCGGAATGCTCCGAAAGATCGCTCGTCCAGACAAGTTTTTCCGGCCGCTTGAACTCGAGATACGTTCCGAACATCGGATAATCGCCCTGGAACTCGAGTGGAAGGGCATCGGTCGCATGCATGACGATGCGAAATGACCCACCTTCGCGTGGATCGGTTTCGGCCGTGGTTTCCATCCCGTGCGGTCCAAACCATTCCGATATGTGTTCCGCCTGCGTGAATGCATCGAACACGAGTTCCCTCGGCGCATTGATCATGCGTCGCAAAATGACTTCATTGTCGACGACCTCAACGGTCATCTGATTTTTTGTTGCCATGTTTTTTATCTTTCGATTGAATTTCCTCCAGATATTTTTCGAGCCGGTCGAAGCGCTCTTCCCACAACTGGCGGTATTGCTCGACCCAGTCGGAGACTTCGGAAAGTTTATCTGGTTGGATGGTGCAATAGCGCTCGCGTCCCTGCTTTTCGATCTTCACAAGTCCACACTCGGTCAGTACTTTTACATGCTTCGATATGGCCGGACGACTGACGGTAAAGTGGTTCGCGACGTCGTTCATGGTCAGCTTTTTCTGCGCTAACAAACTGATGATCGCCCGCCGATTCGGATCGGCGATAGCCTGAAAAACGTCCCTCCGTGCTGAATGCGTAACCACTTGGTTACAAATATACGAAAGTTTTTGGAGAAGAGTTTCAAAAACGATATCAGACGGTTTATGCCCCGATTGGATTTTTCTTAAAGGGGGTCCGGTTCGCAGCTTAATGAAGTCACTTTTCTTACTTTCGCTTCTTGTACTTACCGGACAGGACACGAAGTCGAATCATCCATTACTTCGTGCCCAGATTGCAAACATTGCATTGGAATCTAAAGGAGTTGTTGGGCTTGGCGTAAAGGAACTCGAAACAGGCGATACCATCTTTTTTAATGGTTCGCGACCCTTCGTGTTGCATAGTGTCTTTAAGCTGCCGATCGCTATGACCTATTTACATCTTGTCGATGAAGGGAAGTTCTCGCTTAGCGATTCTATTCATTTTACTCGGGACGATATGTTTAAGACGTTTAATAGCCCACTTCGTGATAAATATCCGAAAGGCAACGTCAGTATTCCTGCCCGAGAAGTAATCCAATCGATGGTATCGTTTAGCGATAATTGTGCATGCGATCGACTTTTGAAACTCATCGGAGGTCCAAAGGCAGTCGATCAATACATGCATACCCTGGGACTAAAAGCGATCTCGATCCAGGTTTCGGAGCGTCAAATGGCGGCTCAGTGGCCGGCACAATATCGGAATTGGTGTACTCCTCAAACCATGATCGATCTTCTCGCAATAGTGAGTGCGGGAAGCGCACTTTCCAAATCGAGTAACGATTACTTACTTCAAACAATGAGGGAGACAACAACCGGCCAAGCTCGCATAAAAGCACTGCTTCCGCCCGGAACCATCTTCGCACACAAGACTGGTACCTCGAACACGAACGCCGAACATCTTTCTCCGGCGACAAACGATGTTGGTATCATCACACTTCCGAATCACCATCATCTTGCCATCGCGGTGTTCGTCGGAGATTCATATGCCGAGATGGAGGTAAGGGAATCGGTCATTGCCAGAATAGCGAAAGCACTGTGGGATGAGTATTCAGCGCCGTAGCACAGCAGCTGCTTTTATATCCGTCACCTCCAGAATAGTTTTCGGATATCCATTCTCCGCAACGCGGAGCATCGCGCGGCCAAGTTCGGCAAGGGTGGAAACACGAGAGGAGACGAAAATGCGAAGAAAGGGATACATCCACAGAATATACTTGTAATATTTCTGAGTATGCTTCATGCCCGGAGTCGGATAGAGAAATCCCGGACGAAATGAGTAGACCGCTTTGAACGGCAGTTTCATCAGATCGTTTTCGGTTTCACCTTTCACCTGCGCCCACATGGTACGAGCAGGCCTGTTCGAGGGAAGGCACAGGCCTTTTGCTTCATCTCCTTTCCATCTGCTTTTGGAACCGCCTCCGCGCAGTGAATTATCTGCTCCCATTGCAGAAATGTAGCAAAAGGTCATTGAGGGATTCTTCTTCACGAGCGTTTCGGCAAGGGACATGGTGAGATCGTGCGTGGTGCGGCGGTACTCGGATTCGTCCTTGCCGATGGAGGTCGTTCCCAGGCAAAAGAGGCAGGCATCGAAGCCCGAAAGCCGGTCTTCGATCGAAGATAGATCGAAAAGATCTTCGTGGACTATTTCACGGATTTTCGGATGTACCACGCCGCTTGCACGGCGCCCCAGCAGTGTAACGCGTTCGACAGTCGGGAACTGCAATGCTTCGTGCAGCACGCCTTCACCGACCATGCCGGTCGCGCCGGTGAGAAGAAGCTTCAGGGACATGGAGAACGTAGGAAAGCTTAGAGATTCAGAAGAAATTATGCCATCGCCAGTTCCCGCATATCGATCGCTTTCGGAATGATCGCATCGAACTTCTGCATATCCCATGCAAAGGTCGGGCAGCGTTCGGCGCAGAGGCCGCAGTGTACGCAAATATCTTCGTCCTTCGCCATAATGCGGCCGGTCTGCTTTAATGGTTCCGAGACAAAAAGCGCCTGACTAAGATTTATCGCTGGAGCCGAAAGCCGGCTGCGAAGTTCCATTTCGTCGGGCGCATCCTTGGTGATCGTGAGGCACTGCACCGGGCAAATATCGATGCAGGCGTCGCACTCGATACACTTCGGCGCGAAGAAGACCGTTTCCATGTCGCAGTTGAGGCAGCGCTGGACTTCGTGCGCGGTCTGCTCGGGCGTGAAGCCGAGTTCCACTTCGGTCGACAGGTTCTTGAAGCGCTCGACGAGATCGACGTGCTTCATTTTCTGCCGCATGATGGGATCGTAATTATTGTGGTACGACCACTCGCTCAGTCCCATTTTCTGGCTCACCAAATTCATTCCACGCGGCGGACGCTCGGTGACCGGGACCCCGCTCGCATAATTGTGGATCGAAATGGCCGCCTGATGTCCGTGCTCGACCGCCCAGATGATATTCTTCGGTCCCCATGCGGCATCGCCCCCGAAAAAGACGCCGGGCAGCGTGGACATGTGCGTGGTTTCGTCGACCTTCGGCATGTCCCATTTACCGAATTCCATTCCGAGATCTTTTTCGATCCATGGGAAGGCGTTGTCCTGGCCGATCGCAAGGATCACATCGTCGCACGGAATAACGACGGTATCGACGGTGCGGGATTCGGTGGCGCCTTCGTTCCATTCGAGCCGCTCGAATTCCATTCCGACGAGCTTGCCGTTTTCGATCACGAACCGTTTCGGCGCGTGGTTGATCACGATCTCGATCCCTTCTTCCTCCGCATCTTCCAATTCCCATGGTGATGCTTTGAAATATTTGCGGGGGCGGCGCGCCATGACTTTAATATCCTTCCCACCCAATCGACGGGACGAGCGGCAGCAGTCCATCGCCGTATTTCCCACACCGATGATCAGCACACGCTCGCCGATCTTATCGATATGCCCGAAGGCGAGCGAGAAAAGCCAGTCGATCCCGATATGAATATTGGCGGCCGCTTCTTTACGGCCCGGAATATTCAGATCTTTTCCGCGGGGCGCGCCGGAGCCGACGAAAACCGCATCGTAATTCTCGTCCAGCAGCGATTTCATGCTCGCGATCGGGGAGTTGTAGCGGACATCGACTCCCATATCGACGATCATCGCGATCTCTTCATCGAGCACATGGGCCGGAAGGCGAAAGGAGGGAATGTTCGAGCGCATGAGCCCGCCCGGCTGGTCCATCGCTTCAAAAATAGTTACATTGTAACCGAGCGGCATCAGGTCGTTCGCGACCGTCAGCGAGGCAGGGCCGGCACCAATACAGGCGATGCGCTTGCCATTCTTCTCAATGGGGATGCTTGGCAGGCGATCCGAAATATCGTCGCGCATATCGGCAGCGACGCGCTTTAAACGGCAGATGGCGACCGGCTTTCCGTCGACCCGGTCGCGCCGGCAGGCGGGCTCGCAGGGTCGGTCGCACGTCCGCCCGAGAATCCCCGGAAACACGTTCGACTCGCGGTTGACCATGTAGGCATCGTCATATCGCCCCTGCGCGATGAGCCGGATGTATTCCGGCACGTTCGTATGCGCCGGGCATGCCCATTGGCAATCGACGACTTTATGAAAATAATCGGGGTTTTGAGTATCGGTCGGCTTCATAAATAATTCAATGCGGAGAACCGGGCCAAAAACAAGCGAAAACAGGGCAACGTTCGCGAAATTAAAGCTGTAACAAATCGTCGGTGGCCGGTGACATCGTGCTATTTCGCGAAGACGGAACGGAGGTGAAGCGCTATCGCGTCACGAGTGCCTTCAGCGATCTCTTGCTGGATGAAGGCGACCTTTCGGAGGGTACCTATTTTTACAAGGTCGTTGCGGACAAGGGCGAAAGCGCGGCTATGAAGATCGTTCGAGAGTAGGGCGTCTCGCCGGCCAAAAGAGTGTAACACGGGAGGGGAGCGTACCGTAGGGATGAATACCAATTCATACTTGCGGTCACTTTTTCTTGATACCCCGATGCCCCGATCGTTCACTGCTTTGCTGTGTGTGGTGGCGCTATGCGTTGCAACACTGTGTACGGCCCCAACTGCCTTCGCTCAGGAAGCCGCCGACACGGCATATCGCCCCATAAAAAAACCGACGCTCCACGTTACGCCGCGCGAAGGTGAGATCGCGATCGATGGCGATCTGAACGACGAAGGGTGGAAGCATGCCGCGCACACGGATGTCTTTACCTGCGCGCTCCCTATTCCCGACACGAAGCCGAAAGTTCGGACGGAAGCTTTTATCACCTACGATGAGAATTATCTCTATATCGCCATGATCGGGTATGACAATCATCCCGAGCGGATCCGGGCGGGCATGGTCGCGCGCGATAAGATCTGGGACGACGATTTCATGGGAATTATTCTTGATCCCTACGGCGATGCGACCCGCGCCTTCGAAATCTACGCTTCGCCCAAAGGCATTCAAGGGGACCTCTTCTGGACGACGACGAATGAAGACGACACGTACGATCTTGTCTACGATGCAGAGTCCAAGATCACCGCGACGGGCTGGCAGACCGAGATGCGCATCCCATTCAAAAGCCTCCGTTTCCCGAACCGTACCGTGCAGGACTTTCATATGACGTTCTGGCGTAACTGGCCTCGTGAGGTCGATTACAAAATGAGCTGGGCGCCCATGGACTTCACGATCCCGTGCTTTTTTTGTCAGTTCGGCACGCTGACCGGGATCGAAAATATCCATCCCGCCGGCAAGCTCGACCTGCTGCCGGCGCTTGTGGTCTCGCAGGATGCCGAGTCAAACCTTTCCACGCCGAGTGCGCCGCTCGTCAATAGCTCCCCGGTGATTTCGCCATCGCTCGGGATCGCGTACGCACTCGGGCCGGCGACGGACCTGGAAGCCGCGATCAAGCCGGATTTCAGCCAGGTCGAGGCCGATCAGGCGCAGGTACAAGTCAATACACCCTTTGCGCTCTTTTATCCGGAGCACCGTCCGTTTTTTCAGGACGGGAGCGATTTGTTGAACACGTATATCAGTGCGGTCTATACACGTTCCATTAACAGCCCCTTTGCGATCGTAAAGACATTGCATCGCGACGAGCATAATAGCGTCGCCTTCTTAAGCGGCTACGACGATAATACTCCGATGATCATTCCGCTCGAGGAACGCAGCGTCATTCTGCCGGACGTCGGTAAAAGCCTTGCCACGATCTTTCGCGCGACTCATAATTTCGGAAGCAGCGATTACCTGGGCATCCTCGTCACGGATCGGCGATACACGATGAATGGAACGAATACGGTCTTCGGCTTCGATGGGCATGTCCGATTATGGGAAAATATTGAAATACTGGGACAGACGTTGTTCAGCCAAACTCGGGAACAGTCCTTCGATTCGCTCGCGCCGACCTACCTTGGAACAGCGGAACGCTTCGATGGCGGAGCCCATACGCTGGAACTCGATGGAGAACACTTCTGGGGAAATTCGGACTATGCCGCCATTCAACGGTTTACTCCGGGTCTCGACGTAAAGCTTTCGTATATCGACTACAGCCCGACCTTTCGGGCGGCGGACGGTTTTATCACGACAAGCGATTATCATGCGGCCGAGGAGTTCACAGGGTATAAATTCCCACAGCACGACCCGCCCGCCTGGCTGAAATGGCTTGTCGAGATCGATGGCAGCCTGAGCGCCTCCCGGACCTGGAATTACGAGAACGAGACCAAGTACGTCGCCCTGCGGCCCGAAATAGACCTTTCCATGGTGGGGGAGACCCAGCTCCACGTCTATTACCGGCCCTATAACGAAGAGTTCCACCACGTGACCTTTACGGGGCTTCACCAGTTCGACGTCAGCGGCAGCACACGGTTCGATCAGATCGTCACGCTCGGCGGGGAAATTACCGTGGGAAGGGAAATTGCTCACTTGCTCGATATTCCCGAAGCCGGAAAACAGACCGATCTCAATTTGTATGCGCGCATTCGGCCGTTCGACGAGCTGACGATCGAACCGAATTATACGTTCTCGCAGCTCGGCAACGATAGCGGCGGATATTTTTATTCCGGATCGATTTACTTCGCACGGATCACCTACCAGTTTACGAAGGAACTGAATCTTCGGGCCATTGTGCAATACGATGGGTTCACCCGAACGCTCGATATCGACCCGCTGCTGGCTTACAAACTAAATCCCTTCACCTGCTTTTATGCCGGTTCCACTCACGATTTCACTGCGGCCGATCTCGTTTCTCCGGTCCAGCCCCATGAGCGGCAGTTCTTCGTAAAAGTGCAATATCTCATGCAAGCTTAAACGTACAAGCGTAAGCTTGCAAGCGCAGAGGATGCAGATAGAGAAGCGGGCTACGCTGCTTCGAGCATCTCTTCTTCAGGTTTGTCTATCGCGTTCTCGCGTTTATCTTTCGAGCGGACGACCACACCTTCTTTCTTTAGCCGTACACTGACGATCTTCGAAACGCCGTCCTCTTCCTGTGTCACGCCATAGAGTGCATCGGCCGCGGCCATCGTCCGCTTATTGTGCGTCACGACGATGAACTGCGTGTTTACCGCAAAACGACGAATGATCGATAGGAAGCGGTCGATCGCGTTATCGTCGAGCGGAGCATCGACTTCGTCCAGGATGCAGAACGGGCTTGGCTTCACGAGATAGATCGCGAACAGCAGCGCGATGGCGGTGAGTGTTTTTTCGCCGCTCGAGAGGAGTTCGATCGAGTGCGGTTTTTTGCCGCGCGGCTGGGCGAGAATTTCGACCTGCGCTTCGAGCGGGTCCTTGTCTTCTTCGAGCTTAAGATCGCAATTGTCGCCCTCGGCGAAAAGGGAACGGAAAATATCCTGGAAATGAGTGCGAATCTGTTCGAAGGTCGTGAGGAACTGCGTTGTGGCCGTTTGATTGATCTCTTCGATCATATCGGTCAGGTTCTTCTGCGCTTCGGCAAGGTCACGCCGCTGCGTCGTGAGGAATTGCAGCCGCTCGGACTCTTTCTGGAATTCATCGTAGGCGAGCAGATTGACCGCGCCCAGATTCCTGATCTTTTGCTTTAATTCACGGACGGACTCCCGGGCCGTTTCGAAATTAAATTCGTCCTCGAAGCTCTTACACTCCATGTGCGGGATCTCGAACTCTTCGCGTGCGCGGTCTTCGATCTGCCGTAGCTTACCTTCGAACTCCTGGATCTTCATCTGGAGTTCATGCGTGATATTGATCGTCTTATCGTGCGCCTGACGTTCTTCGCGGAGGGCTTCCCGGTACTTATGGGCTTCGGTTTGTTTGGCCTTGCGGAGTTCGGCGATCTCCTGATGCCAGCCGGAAGCTTCCGCAAGCTGTTCGTCGAGCCCCGTGAGCATGGAACGAAATTCATCGAGCTTTCCGGAGAGCTCGATAAGATCGCTTTCGGCCCGCTCGCGTTCGCGCAGGCGCTGTTCGGCAAGCTGGCCCGCATTCTGGATGGCGCGCTCGGTCTGCCGCGTTTCGCTTTCCAGTCGAGAGACCTCCGAAACAAGGCTTGCAAAGCGGACCTGGACTTCGGTCGAGCGCTGGGCTTCTTCGGCCAGCAGCCGCTCGGCCTCTTCGACCGAGACCTGGAGCTTGGCCGCGCGTTCCAGCGCCTCGCCGTGCTGGCGTTCGAACTCGGTTACCTCTCGTTCGAGCGGCGGTAACGATTCGAGCATCGGAGCAACGTCGGCCTTGAGCCGTGCTTCTTCCTGCGAAAGGTTCTCGCGCTGTTCCGCGCTGCGCGTAAGCTCGTATTGCACTTGTCCGGCGCGGAGTTGTACCGTGCGGCGGGCTTCTTCCGATTCCCGAAGTTTCGAGAGGAGGGAACGGACGTCGATCGCTTCGAAGCTACGGTTCGTTTCGGCGATCTCCTGCTCGTAGCGCGCCAGTTCCGCCTTGAGATTGGCGACATCGACTTCGAGCTCGCGGATCTGCTCGCGCTTGCCGATTAAAATTCCTTCCGTGCTCTTTTTCGAGCCGCCGCGGACAAAGCCCGTGCGCGTAATGACTTCGCCGTCCTTCGTGACACAGCGTTCGATGGAGGACGAGGCGTCGAGCAAAGAAAATCCGACGTCGATCGAATCGACAATCGCGATGTTCGAAAGGAGCATCGTAAAAAGATCGCGATACCGCTCCGAAAAGCGCGCGAGCGATAGCGCCGTCCTGCCGTTATGCACCGAAGGAGCGGAGTCCGGGAGTTTCGGGACACGATCGAGCGCGATGAGCGTCGCTTTGCCTTTTTGCGCATGCCGCAGTGCTTCGACCGCTCCGAAGGCATCGCTGCTCGACTCGACGATAAGATAATAGGCGATCTCGCCTAACGCGCTTTCGAATGCGACGCGGTATTCCGAATCGCAATCGAACGCATCGGCGACGCTAATGGGATCGGAACTTGCCCATCCGGAAGCCGAAAGGAGATATTGCGTTCCTTCACCGGCCCCGATCCCTTGCTCGACCAGACCGGTAAAGAATTCGATCTTCGAGATCTTTTTTCCGATCTCGTTCTGGACCGTGAACGAAGCGTTCTGCAGTTCGTCTAATTTTGCCTTTAACGTCTGCTGCCGATCGAGTGCGGCCTGGTGTGCAGTCTCGGCCTGTTCGATCCGCTGCGCCGCTTCTGCAAGCTGACCGGTAAGCCGCTGGGCTTCCTCCTGGAGCGAAGCGTGTTTCGAGTCGAGCGTTGCATATTCGCTCCCGAATTTTCCAAGGCGGCGTTCTAATTCCTCGATGCGCGCACGGCGAAGGCCAAGTTCGTTCGAGCGGTCGTTCCGTTTGTCGAGCAGGGCATAGACCTCGTCTCGAGCGCGGCCGAGATCGGCGCGTCGGGTCCGGACCACGGTTTCTGCTTCGGCATGGACCTGCTCCTTCTCTCGTTTTTCTTCGCCTAATTTTTCGCGGTCTTCGCCGGCACGGGCATGGGCTTCGCGGAGCGTTTCGATACGCTGTGCCAGCTCGATCTTTTCCGATTCCAGGCGCTCGTATTCAGCGACCGCGCGGGCTTTCTGTTCATGTAGTGCTTTAATGCGCTCGTCCGTTGCAACGATCGTCTCACGCGTACGCTGGATGATCTCGGATTTCTCTTTAACCGAGCGTTCCGAAGAAATGAGCTGGGTTTCGATCTCGTTTTCTTCGCGTTCCAGGACATCGAGCAACGCCTCGTATTTCGAAAGCTCGCTGGTAATGCGATCGCGCTGGCTTTCGGCATCGTGGAGTTCGTTGACGAGCGGGGCGATCCGTTCGGAGGTCTGCGCGTATTCACGTTCGAGCAGGTCGATCTCCTGAGTCCGCAAGTCCAGAGAAAGCTCCGCATGGCGCTTCGCTTTTTCGGCCTGGCGCTCGAGCGAATTGACCGATTTTGTAACTTCTTTTACGATATCGTCGACACGGGCGAGATCGGCGGCCACTTCGTCCAGCCGGCGAAGTGCTTCTTTGCGCCGTGCTTTATATTTCGTTACGCCGGCTGCTTCCTCGAACAGCTTGCGGCGTTCTTCGGTCCGGTCCGAGAGGATCGTTTCGATCATCTTCAGTTCGATCACCGAATAGGCATTGGCACCCATACCGGTATCCATGAATAGCTCCACGATATCGCGGAGGCGGCACTGTGCTTTATTGAGGAGGTATTCGGACTCACCCGAGCGAAAGAGCCGGCGCGTGATCGTCACTTCCTGGTATTCCGTCGGCAGAATGCCTTTCGTGTTTTCGATCGTGATCGAAACTTCGGACATGCCGAGCGGCTTGCGCGTGCGCGTACCGTTGAAGATCACGTTTTCCATCACGTCCGATCGGAGCGTGCCCGCGCGCTGCTCGCCCAGGCCCCAACGGATCGCATCGACGACGTTGGACTTTCCACACCCGTTCGGGCCCACGATCGCAGTCATGCCCGAGTCGAACTTCAGCATCGTTTTTTGTGGAAACGACTTAAAACCGATGATCTCTAATTTCGATAAATACATGGTAGGACGAAACCTCGCCGATGAACAGAAGTCGCTGCGTATTTTTTAACGGCAGCGAGCAATACGGACTTTCAAAACCCGAAAAAAAGCACGCCGTTCCTTATTTCTGAAGAAATAGAAATACGAGAAAAGCGAAGAGTGCGAGCGCGAGCACTCCGTAGCCATAGATCTTCGTCGGATAAATATCGAAGAGCACGCCGGTGCCTTTGAGCACGCGAAAGTAGGACCAGATGAAGAGAGCGCCAATGACCGCGAGCGAAAGCATCGCCGTCGGCTGGTCCATATCGAGCCGCGGCAGGATTAGATCGTATGCAAGTAAAAGAGCGATCGGCAGGACGGACCATGCCGCGACGTTATAAGTATCCGCAAAATAAAATCGTCCGCGAACGAACATCGCCCAGAGCCGGAGAAGAAGGGCCACGAAAAAAATAGCGATGAAGGACATCGCCGTTGTGGCTATCAGCAGCGCGGCATAGTCCCATAAAAATCCTTTTATGGGATCGTACACAGCACGTGGAAACATCGTGTAAAAATAGGGTGCGGCCGCAGGATCGGCGGCATACCCATGGACGAGTGTGGCCACTGAAATTCCAAATGCCCCAGAGCAAATGAGGGCGAGCAAGGTCGTTTGCCCGTTTGGAAGGATCCGCCGGTCCCGCACATCTGCAAAAAAATTGAACGGTCGCACAAGCGAGCGCACGATGTATTCCCGGAACCGGCGGTCGAGATTGATGAGCAAAAAAAGCACGAGCAACAGGCCGAACGCATAGAGCAGCACACCGAAGTAGCCATTCTGCGGCGAGCGCGGCATCACCTCCGCCAGCAGGGAAACGAGGAGCGTAGAGTTCATTACGTGGCAATCCGTCTATTCATGCGAAAGAACTTTCGAAAGAACTTTTACAAAAATACGATTTCTCGTTCGTTCTCTTCCATGAATTATTTTCCCCTGAGGATCGCACGAGTCCCGTTTTTCGAAGAGTGAAAATTTATACCTTACTTTTGTGTTAGCTTTGGTGCTGTTCCGCCGTTACCAATGAATAATGATCGAAAGCAAGGTTGTGGGACTCGGTAAAGATTCCGCTCAGGTCACCTGCCGACCTTCTCTATGAAGTCTGAGATAACGTCTTTGAATCGGACTCACACTTAAAAGCCTGAATGCGACGTTCCTGGCGGGAGCGCCAATGAACCGTGCTCGATTCGAACTTCATAACAGTCCCAAATTTTTACTTTACTTTTGTGCTCCAAGCTTTGTAACCTTCCGCGCTCTTATGGGTCTTCGTGATGTGAAGTCATTTCGGTTTTTGGCGTTTTACTCGTTTGGGGCGGTGCAACCGCTCTTGCCGCCGCATTGCCCATTCAAGGCTATGAAAGAACGGAAAATCAGTAATTGGCCCACAATCAAACTTGGATCGGATACACGTTGAATATTATTCCCGGAGGAGTTCGGAAGGGTGGACTTTAAGACCCATAGCAATGCGGGCCAGTTGGACCAACGACAGATTTATTTCGCAGCGTTCAACACGACCGATATAATTCCGATGCACATCAGCAAACTCGGCAAGCTTCTCCTGAGAAAGATTATTTTTCAACCTGATTTGGCGAATGTTGCCGGCAGCTACTTTAAGGATGTGTTTCGGATTTTTCAATGGGTGCAAACTTATCGGGTTGCACCGGATAAATCTACACCGGATTCGGTGGAAGTAGAATTTTTCTTTGTATGTTTGTAACGATTGAAATGAACGTGAAACGACTGATCGCAACGGTAATGCTTCTTTTTGCCGCCTCTCCCATCGAGGCGCAATTCTCCCATGCCTACGACCCGAACTACGTGGACTTCTCGGCGAAGATGGATACGCTCAGGCGCGTTTTCGTAACCGATTTTAACATGGGGCTATTAAACGATGACTCGTTCGATGACTTATCCTTGTACGATTACAACAATCCAAGTACATATCAGTACGGTGGTCCGTTACTTTTTGATAGCCTGGGCCTGGTAGCTCCATTTACGCTGCCGATTCTTCATGGTGATTTCAATGGCGATGGAATTCAAGATTTGATTTCTCATGGTTTTACGTTATCGAATGGGCCTCTTTTTTTTAAAGGCAAAAAAGACTATCCTTATCTTGATTCAGCCACGGGCTTCTTTACTGATCGCTATCATAGAGCCTATGCTGACGCTCCAGGAATAATCGGTGCAGTTGATGTAAATGCCGATGGTATCCCTGATGTGTTCGGCGCCGATGGTGGTAGTGGCGTTCTCGCACTCTTCGCATATTACGGCGGCTCACATTTTAAGGACTCTGTTATTACAGCCTCTGATTCCATGCTCGTCCTCCCAGAAGTGGCATGGAATTCTGGAACACTAGGAACCTATGGCAAAAACGCAAAACCAATGATGTTCATAGCCGGCAGCGCGACATCACCGGATACTCCTCATACTGTAACCTATAAGATTGGAGTCATTCGGTATCTCAACGATCTTGCTCACGACACGGTCGTTTATCTCTCTCACACGACGGAGGCAGTTCACATCTATCACCCGGGCACCGACAGTATGATTGCCGCGACGGGACTGTACACGATGGACATTACGGGCGACGGCATCCCCGACTTACTCGTGACCGATGGCGTCTATATCTATATTTTCAAAGGCTCGGACTCCCTCGGATACTACCCGCTGACGAAGGACCGCGCGTATTACCGCATTCCACATCCGGCATTGCTCGAAGGACTCAGCAGCGATTGGTCATATATTGACGGGTGGGCCGTTTCGATGTTCAACTGCGGCGATATGACGGGATCCGGAGTTCCGGTGCTCGGCGTGATCGGGCGGTCTTCCACTTCGGGGGATTACGATGCCGTTTTTTTCTATTGTGGCGGAAAAGCTTTGGACTCTCTCTTCGATGGATTGTTGCAAAAAAACGCAAGTTTCGATGACGAATACGATGCTCTCGATACCCTCCATAGTATTGATAATTCAGGGCGCTCCGCGGTACTTGTTTCCGTAGAGAATCTCGACCTCCTGCTCTATCGCAATGGCGATAAAATGCCGCACCGGACAAATCCGCTGTGGCTAAAAGTGAAATCGTCAGAAGAAACGCCAACCATTGCGATGTCGGCTTTTCCGGCAATTGCCAACCGCTACGTCAAGATTTACACTGAAACGCCAACATCCGTCTCTGGGAATTTAACGATCTTCGATCTATTGGGCAATGCCATTGCTTCCCGGAGAGTCGAGATCGATGCCGGCGGCAACACAGAGTATTTCGAGACCTCGGCGTGGCCAGGCGGAACTTATATCGCTCGTCTCAGCGCAGGCAGTATGGATGACCAATCATCTGCGAAAGTTTCCACCACACGATTTATCGTGCAACACTAACCATTCTTTTACGACCATGAAGAGACGATTTGTTCCCTCGATCCGCGGACGTGCAAGGTATGTCCCTGTGATTTTTTTGTTCCTTTTGAACTCGGTAGTGGCGCGGGCACAAACGCCCGATACCTTAAGTGCGCCAGCAACCCACGATCAGTTCCCGATCGGGGTGCTCCTGACCGGCGAAGGGGAAGATTCTGTCAAACGATTAGATTCGCTAGTCAAAATGCTCGGCATCAATTCCTACTTCGAACTTCACTCCGTGGGTGACGGTGGACAATTCGCACGAGAGGGGCAGCCATTCGATACATTCACAGTGAGCATCCGGGACCCGTATTATTGGGATACATCCGTAAATACCCATTACGTCCACACCGTGGCATATCCCGGCCATAACGATTCCTCGATCGTGAATCTCTTTACTGAAGCTGTGGAGACGCCCGAGGTGCGCGTGTTCCTGCCAGGCACTGCCGGATGGACGAAACAGTATGATTACAAGTGGAACTTCGCGCTTGGTGGGAATGACTCCATTTATCATCTTGCTCCTCCATTCGGGACAAGGAATTCAAACGAATGGTTTATTCCTGATACAGCCGTGAGTAGCAGTGGCGGCTATGTGCTTAAGCTCAGCGATAGCACGAATATCAATCCGGCGGGTACGGACCCATATCACACTACAGACCCGACGATTTTCGGGCTCGACACGAATCACGTTGGCGCATACACGTACGATTTTGTATTCAGAATGGATACGGTAGCAATACCAGCCGGTAATTTATTCCGGCTCGATATTTCGGTCGGCGATACGCAGATTCTTAGCAGCACAATTATAACCGCGGCTTCGTACGCGACCCTTCCGATCGCAAACGAACTAATTAACGGCCGTGGCGTTCGTGGTGACTCACTCGCGACTTGGAAGTCTCCAAATGTAAGCTTCCCGAACCAACCTATTCCGTACAAACGGCTTCGAATTACCATACCCGCAAGCGTAACTCGGGCTCTTCACGGCGCTCCGATCGATGTTCGGTTATTCTCCTATGGTGTGTGGCCGATCTATCCGCGTTTGATTCGCATTCGAAATTGGATCGCAGAGCAAGTTTTGTCCGGTAAGTGCGATAGCCTTCTCGTCGCCGCGGGAAAAATTTTAGCGAATGTCTCTCCGCATAACAGCGCAGATAAGAGCTGGAAATTCACTCGCGAAATGTCGCCGCTCGGCTATCGGTGCTTGGCCTACATTCACAATCTTTTTTGCGATAACGGTCTTCCGGCGCTTAATTTATTGCAGGGTGGGCCAATGGACCTGTTGGCGCGCATCTGGCGCGACCAGTGCGAAAATGTCAATGTCGCAAAGGGGCAGCTATGGTATGAAGCGGGTCTGTTCGGTGGAGTTGGTTACCGTTTACATGACGATATCAGCACTTCAACGCCCGTGTGAGCGAATCTGCTTACGGTATATATAACGATAACTATTGGACGCCTGTGCCTTCGGCGATGATGCCGGACTCCTTTACTGCGTTCCGACACGGAATTCACGTTCTTGGTGCTTCAACGTTCAAGCGGAATTATCAGGACTCCATTATTGGGTACGCTTCTGAAACACCAGGAGGTGGTTTGGGATGGGAGCAAGGCATGAAGGAATTCGCGAGTTCCTGCTACGACGATCCTACAGGGCCCATTGTCCCCATGAGAATGAGCCCTCAACTGTTAGGAGGGCACTGGGAGAGGCCGAAGTGGAAAATGGATTCGATCCAGATGGTACTCCTTTGGGCTATTGGGAATAATGATACATCGTTTTTTCGTGGGGTTCTAAGTAGTCAGTTGGGTTCCGGAGACACAGCAGATATCAATAATTGGATCAATCAGGCATTTTCGACATCTAATGGCACTGTTGCTTACCGACAAGACTGGTGGTCACATTATATTGAAAATGAGCTCACGGCTTCTTTAATTTTTAATCCATACCGCGCAAGGCACCCCTATGATACCGTAGTAAAGCTCGATTCGTTGCTCGATTGGTTTTGGTGGGGAGGTAGAATGCCTACCACGACAGAAGCGAGTTTTCAACTTTGGTGGGGCATTACGCACGGCCTAAAGGGCTATCTTTTGAACTATGGTAGCGATGATGGATTACAACAGCACGGAATTGTTCAGCCCGATTTGACAAAGACTCAGAGTGTCGTTGGGATTCCAGATATATATCTTAGGTATGGTGGCGCAGGGTTAGACACGCGAGTTGCCCAATTTTATAACATACTCGACGGGAATGGTCAACCTTATACAATATTCGAAGATTTTCATCAATATCCATATGTTGATTCGGCAGGGAACTCTCACATTATCAAATTGCTCCCTCCTCCAAACAACTACGCCCACCTCTTCAACGAAGTGCAACGTGAAATGCGGGATGACCTATCACCGCTCGTCAAATCGAGCCTGTTGCAGGAACTTAATTGGCTGGGATCGGTGTGCTGGAATAAAAAAGATTCTACACCGACGTATCTTAGCCGATTGCCAGTGCAAAGTATTAGCACGAAAAATCTTTCTGGAACAACCGATGCAATTTCTTATTTGGACTTTGGCATTCATCAGCTTCCTTCGGATAGTCTCGCCCGCTATCTTTCGGTCTTAAACCGTCTTCTATGGACCGACTCTACCGGCACTGACCAAACCGACACCCGCACGATCACAATGCAGGTCCGCGATAGCGCGTTCAATCCATTTTATATTAATTGGTCCGTGTGGGAAATTACGAACGAGGGAACCGGATGGGATACTATCGTGGGACTGGACAGCAACTTCTCGATCACACTTGGTGCAGGCCGCGGAGCGCTGCTGCGTATCGCTCCCTCGACAAGCGAAACTATTGGCAAACTCACCACTAATGTATGGAATAACGCTCGTCACATGGCCTACAATGAGACAGGGTATGATACATCGCACTCTTATTGGATGGTCTATGAACGAAAGGGGAACATTTATGTCAATTCTCCCCTTGAAACTCCCACAAGTCTTTCGAAGCGCGAGACCGACACGATAAACCCTGAGTTGCTACTTGAACCCTGTGGCAAGGCTCATAACCCCGCTATTGCAATCAATCCCGACGTGGGGAGGGGTTATGGGATCGTCTATAGTGTTGACCATGCGGGCACAACGGGCGATTCGACGTTCATTATTTTCCGCTTCGCAACGTCTACAACTGACCGCATTTATTTTGAAAAGGACACACTCGAAGCTTTTCCAGTCACAGATTCATATTATGTTGCTGCACCTGCTATTTCAGTAACGTTGTGGAATACTGCAAGCGCTTCGTTCTGGGTTGGCTGGCGAAATCCAACGAAAGGCGGAGCGATCGCGCTTGTCGGTCCGGGGTATCGATCCAGCATTCGCTATTTTTCCGCGGGCGATCCTTCGAATACGAAATTTATTTCGCTTGCATCGCGCTCTTCTTATGCTCAGCCTGCTTTTTGGCCCGGACATAAACGCTGTTATATTGCTTTTCAGGAGTCTGTATCCTATCCCTCGATTCCACCGCAAGTCCCGGACTACGGAAATATCTATTACCTTGAAGCATGGCCAGATACCGTGAACCCTGGAATCATCGATACTGGAAGGCTTACAAAAATATCTAATGGATACGGGTCTTGCTTACATCGTACACCATGTATTTCGATTGATGGAAAGGGTATGTTACTGTTACGTGGGAATGGCAGAAAATATACTCGCCATATACCGACCTCATAGCCTGGGATAAATGGGTGATGATGCGAGAAAAGAATCCAGCATTTCCCCCAACGTGGTTCGATTGCATTGCATGGTATACCCCGAATGTTATTCATGCTACAATCGAAGGACTCCGCGACCTTTTATCGCTTCCCCAGGACGCTACGACTTATTCGACTACGGGACCCTCGTTGTATTATCGCGATTGGAAACGCATTGTTTGGAGCGATTCTCTTTTGGGGCATGTCACGATGGCACGCTATGGATATCCTTCATATTCCAACGGCTGGAATAGACTTCACTTCGTGGAATCATCTATAGCTCCTTCGTCAGCCGTTTGGGAGCTAAACCAGAATAATTTGCCAGAGGCTGTCATGTTTCGAGGTACCTCGTTGCATTCCGATAGCACGTATGATGCAAAAATTACTCGCTTCGATTTTCCGGTTACACCCGTTCAGCAAGATAAATTAATGATGCAGACGATTACTGCTTCCGACAACTTTGGGTGTATTGTATTCGCAATTCGCTCAGGTGGCGGTCACCCTCCTATGGCTTTTCCTTCGGGAGGCGGAATACCAACCACTGCATCATGGCTTCCGATTGCCCCTAACCGATTCGACAGCACTGAACCTCCGCCACACATTGGTTGGACCTCGCCGAGTGTTCGGACAAGTACATTTATAGCCAGCGCTGGCGATTCACTCAGCTATACACGTTTTTTCCGTATGGGAACCTTCACTGTAGGTGATACGGCCGTCATTCAAGCTGGACTCGATTCCACCGGCGGTGACTATTTTCGAGCGTCGATTAATCTTCGTCGTGCTGCCGATAGTGCTATTGTACTGGTGCTCGATACGGCGCGACTCACTCGCTCTACCTTTATTTCGAGCACTAACGTGGCGGATAGCGGTTATGGTCATGCAATAATTCCAATCGCGGATTCATTCTTTCTAACGCTGGATGTTGCTCGCGGCGATTCAACCGACAATCTGACGCTTGCGCATATCGAGAGTTTCGATGATCCCATCCAGGATGTCCTTCCTCCTCCCGACAGTAGCGTCGGCGGCTTCAAGATAGCCGACCCTCATCCCCAGGCTTTAGGTACCCCACAACCGGAGTTGACTGTCACGGTGCATCCGAACCCAGCGCGGACGAGCGTGAAGGTCTGCGTCGAAGATATTCCGGGCGGTATTCCGGTGACGGTCGATGTGGTAAACGAAATGGGAACGCAAGTTGCCATGCTTTATAACGCAACGCCGGAAGCGGAACTGGGCCTCTGCCTCCAGCTCGATTGCTCGCAGCTTCCGAGTGGGATTTATTATGCCGATCTTCAAACGCAGGGTCA